>Ga0255182_1000534_pt1 | contig 24503 bp, 18 predicted proteins | sample Atl_UVDOM_RepA_8_FD_188420 | JGI IMG/M metagenome (GOLD analysis project Ga0255182, IMG submission 188420) | Freshwater microbial communities from Altamaha River, Georgia, United States - Atl_UVDOM_RepA_8d | ecosystem: Environmental > Aquatic > Freshwater > River | place: USA: Georgia...
GACCTGAGCGAGCTGAACGTGGGCGACCCGGTGGTGCACAGCGCGCACGGCATTGGCCGCTACCGCGGTCTGGTCAACATGGACATGGGCCAGAAGAACCCCGACGGTACGCCCGCGCTGCAAGAGTTTTTGCACCTCGAGTACGCCGACAAGGCCACGCTCTATGTGCCCGTCAGCCAGCTGCAGCTGATCGGCCGTTACACCGGCGTGAGCGCCGACGAAGCCCCGCTGCACAAGCTGGGCAGCGGCCAGTGGGAAAAAGCCAAGCGCAAGGCCGCCGAGCAGGTGCGCGACGCCGCCGCCGAGCTGCTCAACATCTACGCCCGCCGCGCCGCGCGCGAGGGCCATGCCTTCCGCTACAGCCCGCAGGACTACGAAACCTTTGCCAACGACTTCGGCTTTGAAGAAACCGCCGACCAGAAGGCCGCGATCCATTGCGTCATCCAGGACATGATCAGCCCGCGCCCCATGGACCGCCTCGTCTGCGGCGACGTCGGCTTTGGCAAGACCGAGGTCGCGCTGCGCGCCGCCTTTGTGGCCGTGACCGGCGGCAAGCAGGTCGCCCTGCTGGCCCCCACCACGCTGCTGGCCGAGCAGCACTACCAGACGCTCAAGGACCGATTTGCCAAGTGGCCGGTCAAGGTGGCCGAGATCTCGCGGTTCCGCTCCACCAAGGAAGTCAATGCCGCCATGAAAGGCATCGAAGATGGTACGGTGGACATCGTGGTCGGCACGCACAAGCTGCTCTCTGAAAAGACGAACTTCAAGAACCTGGGTCTGCTCATCATCGACGAGGAGCACCGCTTTGGCGTGCGCCACAAGGAAGCGATGAAAGCCCTGCGCGCCGAGGTCGACGTGCTCACGCTGACGGCCACCCCCATCCCCCGCACCATGGGCATGGCGCTGGAGGGGCTGCGCGACCTGAGCGTGATCGCCACCGCACCGCAGCGGCGCCTGGCCATCAAGACCTTTGTGCGCAACGAGGGCACGGGCGTGATCCGCGAAGCGGTGCTGCGCGAGCTCAAACGCGGTGGCCAGTGCTACTTTTTGCACAACGAGGTCGAGACCATCGAGAACCGCAAGCAAAAGCTCGAAGAGATCCTGCCCGAAGCCCGCATCGCCGTGGCGCACGGCCAGATGCCCGAGCGCGAGCTCGAACGCGTGATGCGCGACTTTGTGGCCCAGCGCTACAACATCCTGCTGTGCTCGACCATCATCGAGACCGGCATCGACGTGCCCACGGCCAACACCATCGTGATTTCACGCGCCGACAAGTTCGGCCTGGCCCAGCTGCACCAGCTGCGCGGGCGCGTGGGCCGGTCCCACCATCAGGCCTATGCCTACCTGCTCGTGCCCGAGATCGAAGGCCTGACCAAACAGGCCGCCCAACGGCTCGACGCCATCCAGCAGATGGAGGAACTGGGCAGCGGCTTCTACCTGGCCATGCACGACCTGGAAATCCGCGGCGCGGGCGAGGTACTGGGCGAAAGCCAGAGCGGCAACATGATGGAGATCGGCTTTCAGCTCTACAACGAGATGCTGTCCGAAGCCGTGCGCAGCCTGAAAAACGGCAAGGAACCCGACCTGCTGTCCCCCATGCAGGCGGCCACCGACATCAACCTGCACGCCCCCGCCCTGCTGCCCGACGATTACTGCGGCGACGTGCACCTGCGCCTGTCCTTCTACAAGAAGCTGGCCACCGCCAAGACCAGCGACCAGCTCGACGGCCTGGTCGAGGAAATCGTGGACCGCTTTGGCAAGCTGCCCGCCCAGGCGCAGACGCTGATCGACGTGCACCGCCTGCGGGTGCTCAGCCAGCCCTACGGCGTGATCAAGGTCGATGCCGCGCCGGGCGTGATCCAGATCAGCTTCAAGCCCAACCCGCCGGTGGACCCGATGGCCATCATCGGCCTGATCCAAAAGAACAAGCACATCAAGCTGGCCGGCAACGACAAGCTGCGCATCGAGCGCGAACTGCCCGACCCCAAAGAGCGGGCGCAGATGGTGCGGGATATTCTGCGGAGTCTGGGGACGCCCAAGACAGAAACATCGCCGGCCTGAGCAGGCCGCAATAATTCGTCCAAATCACATCACTTTATGGTTTGGTCGCGACTTTTTAATAAAGCTGTTTCGTTTGGTCGCAAAATTACCCCATGCAGCGCTACCTTGATGACCGCGAGCAGGTAGACCTGGCGCAAAAGATAGTGTTCCTGACCGGCCCACACCAGGTCGGCAAAACCACGCTCAGCCGCCAGCTCATCGCCCAGCAAGGCGGGCAGTACTTGCTGGAATGCAAACTGTCAGAGCCCAAACCCCACCGCGCCCTGCAGCGCTTTGCCCGTGAACAGCTACAGGCCCTGGCGACGCAGGTGGTGCGCCACTTGCCACACAGCCATGCCATGGGCGACATCCTGATGGTGCGGGCCGATGAATTCCTCAATGGACTGGCAGCCTAAGGCGCCCCGGCCCATCACCACCCACTCATCCGCTCATCGATCTTCACGGTCAGGTCCTTGAAGTCGCTCCAGGCATCTCTCACAGCCTGAGAGTGGCTCCCGATGGCGCCGTCGGCAGAGTTCAGGTGAAAAATGGGTTTGCGTCAGCCGCAGGCCCCGACAAAGCCGCACTGCGTGCAGTACTCGCAGCCGTCTTTCTTGATCACGGCATGGGCGCCGCAGTCCGGGCACTTCTTGCCGGCCATCACGCCGCTGCCAGCAGCCGGTGCCACCGGAGCGGGCTCGGCGACATCGGGCAGCGGCAAGGCGAGCTGGTCGGCCGTGCCCTGGCGCCGGGCACGCAGTTCCAGGATGTTCTGGATCGCCCAGGCGATCGCGGCCACCTCGGAGTCGTGCCACAGCGGCACGCGGGTGCCGTCTTCGCGCACCTTGTGGCCGCAGCGCACCGGGCCGCGGTCCCAGGCGACCTTGCGCATGTCGGACAAGGCGCGCTCCAGGAAGCCCCCGCGTGCGGCGAGCGACAGCAGGCGCATGCTGGCGGTGATCCACTGTTGCGACTCGCCGCTCTGGCCGACCGGCATGAAGAACTCGATGGCGCGGTCCACCGTGCCCTTGCCTTCGCCGCGCGAGACGGGCAGGAAGGAGACAATCAGGTACAGCGACTTGGCGCCTTCGCTGGTCCAGTATTCGATTTTTTCGGCCACGGCGTCGAGCGCGCCCAGCGGGCGGTTTTCGATCACGATCCGCATCGGGTCAACCACAGCAGCGGCCTCGACCACCGGCGCAGGGACAGCCGCAGGCTCGGCCGGTTTGACTTCGAGCACCGCGCCAAGAATGCTGTTGGGCCGGTAGGTGGCCAGGCCCTTGAGGCGCGCCGTCCAGGCCTGCAGGTACAGCTGCTTGAAGTCCTCATACGGGTAGTCGGCCGCCACGTTGACCGTCTTGGAGATGGACGTGTCGATGTAGGGCTGCACCGCCTGCATCATGGCAATGTGATCCTCGGCGCTCATCTCCAGCGCGCCGACAAAAGCCGGCGGCAGTTTGGACGTGTCACCGCCCAGCGCCTGGTAGAGGCGGTAGGCGTGGTCCTGCACCTCGTATTCGCTGCGGGTGCCGTCGGCCTCGCGCTTCTTGCGGGTGTAGGTCCACGAAAACGCTGGCTCGATGCCGTTCGAGGCGTTGTCGGCAAAGGCCAGGCTCACCGTGCCGGTGGGCGCAATCGACAGCAGGTGGCTGTTGCGCAGGCCGTGCTTCCTGATCTGCTTCTTGATCTCGTCGGGCAGGCGGCTGGCAAAAGTGCCTTCGGCCAGGTAGGTCTTGGCGTCAAACAGCGGGAAAGCGCCCTTTTCCACCGCCAGCTCGACCGAGGCCAGGTAGGCCGAGTCGCGCATGCACTCAGCAATGCGGCGCGCCATCTCGCGGCCTTCGGCCGCGTTGTAGGGCAGGCCCAGCATGACCAGGGTGTCGCCCAGGCCGGTGAAGCCCACGCCGATGCGGCGCTTGGCCTGCGCCTCGCGCTCCTGCTGCGGCAGCGGCCAGTGGGTCAGGTCCAGCACGTTGTCGAGCGCCCGCACCTGCAGCGCCACGCTCTGCGCGAAGGCTTCAAAGTCGAAGCTCGCCTCACCGCCATGGCCAAAGGCGTGACGCACGAAGCGGGTCAGGATGATGGGGCCCAGATCGCAGCAGCCGTAGGGCGGCAAGGGTTGCTCGCCGCAGTTGTGCACCACCAGGCCGTTGGCGTCGAAGGCATGCACATCGCTCACGGTCACGTCGTAAACCGGCTCCTCGCCGCAGGGTACCAGGGCACCGACCGTGACGGTGAATCGCTCGCGGTTGAGGTCGCGCTTGTAACCGGCCAGTGCCGCCTGCAGGCGCTCGGCCTTGTCGGTGTCTGCAAAACCGATGCGCTCGGCAAAGGTGCGCAGGTTTTCGCCGCTGATGACGAGTTCGTGCTGGGCCTGGGTGTCGTAGGCCTGCTGATCGCCCTTGCCGTCGGGCAGCAGACGCAGGCCGGCCGGACGGCGTTCGGTGTAGAGGGTGCTCACAATGCCCAGGCGCTGCAGCATGCGCTGGGCGCTGCGCAGCAGGGTCTCGTCGCTTTGCGACAGGCGCACGCTCACGCCCTTGGCCTGGCTACCTTGCACACTGCCGTCGGCATCAAACAGGCCGCGCAGCAGGCCGGCATAGAAGTCGGACGACTGGCGCTCGATCTCTGGCGTGAGCGTCTTGGCGCCGGGCTGCAGGCCCAGACCCAAGGCCAGATCGCGCAGCGCCGCACTGGCCATGCGGCGTTCGCCACGGCCAGCCACCGGGCGCTGGAAACCGGCAAAGTCGTCGCGGTGCGGCAAGCTGGCGGCAGCCGCTTCGGCCGCTGCAATCACGCCATCGGCGCCGCTGCGGGCCACCACGGTTGCGCCCTGCCCCACGGCACGCAGCTCGGGCGCCCAAACGGAGATCACCGCCTTGTCGGCCTTCAATGTGCCATCACCGATCAGCAGGCCCATCAGGTAACCCTGTGCCTCGGTGCCGGGGCCGTCCCAGCCGAAAGCAGCGCGGTGGTCGTTCAGCACGATCCGGTCGCCCGGCTGAAGGCGTTCGGCCGGTGTCCACTCGAGCGTCTGGGTGTAACGGGTCTGCTGCGCGACGCGGCGCACGCGGTGGTCGGCCGTCAGGCGCAGGCGCTGGCCTTCGCGGGTCTGCAGTTCGAACACCGGCTTGGTACCAGTGGCGAAAAAGCCGTCGCTCTCCACCGGATAAGTCTGGCCATTGACCAAGGCATTGAAGGGCTGGCCGATCAGCTCGTGCACCTGGCGGGCACCGGCATCGGTCATGACCCAGGTGTCGGCAGTGACACAGGGGTTGGTCGCGTTGATCGACTCGACCGCACGCAGGTTGTTGTCGGTCTGGATGCGGTCCAGGAACAGGATGCCCGGCTCGGCAAAGTCGTAGGCCGACTTCATGATGGTGTCCCACAGTTCCTGCGCGGGCAGCGTACGGTAGACCCACTGGCCGTCGGCGCGCTGTCGGGCACCCTGCGCCTTTTGCTCGGCACCGGGTTCGGCCGGGTGCACCAGGTCCCAGTCCTGCCCCTTTTGCACCGCTTCGATGAAGCCGTCGGTCACGCCGACCGAGACGTTGAAGTTGTTCCAGCGGCCGGGCGTGCGCTTGGCGGTGATGAATTCGAGCACGTCCGGGTGGTCGATGCGCAGCACGCCCATCTGGGCGCCACGGCGCGCGCCCGCGCTCTCGACCGTGGCACAGGACTGGTCGAACACATTGATGTAGCTGCAGGGGCCGGACGCGGTGGACGCTGTGCCCTTGACGCGCGCGCCCTTGGGGCGGATGCGCGAGAAGTCGTAGCCCACGCCACCGCCGCGGCGCATGGTTTCGGCGGCTTCGCGCAGGGCTTCGTAGATGCCGGGGTAGCCGTCGTCGTCGGTGCCCTGGATGCAGTCGCCCACCGGCTGCACGAAGCAGTTGATCAGGGTGGCCTGGATGCCGGTTCCCGCCGCGCTCATGATGCGGCCGGCACCAATGGCGCCGGCGTCCAGGTTGCGGCGGAATTTGGCTTCGAAGTCGGCGCGCAGCTCGGTTTTTTCGACGCTGGCCAGGGCGCGGGCGACGCGGTCGTAGAGCTCTTCGGCGCTGCTTTCCCCGTCCTTGAGGTACTTCTCGCGCAGCACATCGGTGCTGATGGGCTGGGGGGGCAAGGCGATCATGGTCTGGGCCATCAGGGGGTGTTCGAGGGGGCTGTTCATGCTGCGAAATTCGAGTGTTCATGGTTCCGGGTCAAGCCGGAAGGGGGGTGGATTCTCGCCGAAATGTGAACAGCCTAACGCACCGGATGGCGTTACGGGTTGAACTTCGTCAAAAACAGGGCGCTGATGGCTGCTCCATGCAGCGACTCTTGGTGGGAGGCTGCCCCAGCAGCCGAAAGAATGGGTCGACTTGCCGGTGACTCATTCGCGAGCAGAGGCTCGCTCCCACAAGGCGGCAGAGATGCAGCCCCTCGCACGCACGAATGCATGAGGTCATGGCGAGCCTCCCAGAGGCGTGGCCATCTCCCGAAGCGGCTCAGACCGCGGCCAGATGCTCCGCCGGCGTCTGCAGCAGCGTGTCCGCCGGCGCCAGTGCCATGCGGTGATGCGCATCGGCGCGTGGCAGCAGGCGCTCGAAATAGAACTGCGCGGTCTCGATCTTGGCGCGGTAGAAAGCCTCAGATTCAGCCCCTTGGCCGCTGCGCAGGGCCTCATCGGCCTTGAAGGCCATTTGCGCCCAGTGGTGGCCCATCATCACGAAGCCTGAATACATCAGGTAGTCGTACGCCGCAGCGCCGACCTGCTCCTTGTTGCCGCGGGCCTGCAGCATCAGGCGCAGGGTCAGCAGGTTCCATTGCACGGCGCGCCAGGTCAGGGCGCGGGCCATTCGGCCCAGCGGGCCGCCGGCCAACAGCCGTGGCCGCGCCAGTTCTCGCATGCTGCCGGTGAAGTCGCGCACGCACTGGCCGCGGGTCTGCAGCAGCACCTTGCGGCCCAGCAGGTCGAGCGCCTGGATGCCGGTGGTGCCTTCGTACAGCGTGGCGATGCGGGCGTCGCGCAGCACCTGCTCCATGCCGTGCTCGCGAATGTAGCCGTGCCCGCCGAACACCTGCACGCCCAGACTGGCGGCTTCCAGCCCCATTTCGGTCAGGAAGCCCTTGAGGATGGGTGTGAAGAAACCGAGCGCGCCGTCGTGGCGGTCGTAAGCGGCCTGGTCACCGGCCCAGGCGGCGGCGAACATCTGGTCGGCCAGTTGCGCGGCGGCGTAGATCATGGCGCGGCCGCCTTCGGCCACCGCTTTTTGCGTGAGCAGCATGCGCCGCACATCGGCGTGCCAGATCAGGGTATCGGCCACCTGGTCAGGTTCCTTCTTGCCCGACAGCGCGCGCATCGAACGGCGTTCCTTGGCGTAGGCCAATGCGCCCTGGAAGGAGAGTTCAGCATGGGCCACGCCCTGGATGGCGGTGCCGATGCGCGCCGTGTTCATGAAGGTGAACATGGCTTCGAGGCCCTTGTGGGGCTGACCGATCAGGGTGCCGATGGCGCCGTCGAAGTTGAGCACCGCGGTGGCGCTGGCGCTGATGCCCATCTTGTGCTCGATCGAGCCGCAGTGCACCGGGTTGCGCTCGCCCAGGCTGCCGTCAGCATTGAGCTTGTATTTGGAGACGAGGAACAGCGAGATGCCGCGTGTGCCCGCCGGCGCATCGGGCAGGCGCGCCAGCACGATGTGCACGATGTTTTCGGTCAGGTCGTGCTCGCCACTGGAGATGAAGATCTTGGTGCCCGTGAGGGCGTAGGTGCCGTCGCCCAAAGGCTTGGCCTGGGTGCGCACCTGCGCCAGATCAGAGCCGCATTGGGGTTCGGTCAGGCACATGGTGCCGGTCCATTCGCCCGACACCAGGCGCGGCAGGTACTGGGCCTTGACCTCATCGCTGCCGTACTGCAGCAGCGTGTTGATGCAGCCGATGCTCAGGCCCGGGTACATGTTGAAGGCCCAGTTGGCCGTGCCCATCATCTCGCTCTTGAGCAGGTTCAGCGACATCGGCAGGCCCTGGCCGCCGTACTTGGGCGGAAAGGACAGGCCCTGCCAGCCACCCGCCACAAACTGGGCATACGCGTCCTTGAAGCCAGCGGGCGTGCGCACCGTGCCGGCGTCGAAGTGGCAACCCTCTTCACCGCCGCTCACATACAGCGGCGCGAGCACCTCTTCGCAGTAGCTGGCCGCGGCGTCGAGGATGGCGTCCACCGTCTCGGGCGTGGCCTCTTCGCCGTTGCCCAGCCGGTGGTAATGCGCCGGGTAGTCGTACACCTCGTTCATGACAAAGCGCATGTCGCGCAGGGGGGCTTTGTAGTTCAGCATGGCAATCAAAAATCAGCGTTCAAGAATGGCGACCACGCCCTGGCCGCCAGCGGCGCAGATAGAGATCAGGCCGCGGCCGCTGCCTTTTTGCGCCAGCAGCTTGGCCAGCGTGGCCACGATGCGGCCCCCGGTGGCGGCAAAGGGGTGACCGGCGGCGAGCGAGCTGCCGTGCACATTGAGCTTGCTGCGGTCGATCGCCCCCAGCGGCTCGGCCAGGCCGAGCTTGTCGCGGCAAAAAGCCGGGTCTTCCCAGGCTTTGAGGGTGCACAGCACCTGCGCGGCAAAGGCCTCGTGGATTTCGTAGAAGTCAAAGTCCTGCAAGCGCAGACCGGCGCGCGCCAGCATGCGCGGCACCGCGTAGGCCGGGGCCATGAGCAGGCCTTCCTTTTTAGCGGGGTCGGCGTTGAAGAAGTCCACCGCCGCGACTTCGCTGAAGCTCAGGTAAGCCAGTACCGGCAGGCCGCGGGCAGCGGCCCAGTCTTCGCTGGCCAGCAGCACGGCCGAGGCGCCATCGGTCAGCGGGGTCGAGTTGCCGGCAGTCAGCGTGCCCTCGCCGGGCGCGACCTTTCGGTCGAACACCGGCTTGAGCTTGGCCAGCTGCTCGGCGCTCAGCTTGCGGCGCAGGTTGTTGTCTTCGCGCAGGCTCTGGAAGGGCGTCATCAGGTCGGTGAAAAAGCCGCTGTCGTAGGCCTGCGCCAGCTTCAGGTGGCTCTCCAGCGCGAGCGCGTCCTGCGCTTCGCGGGCAATGCCCCACTGGCGCGCCATGAGTTCTGCGTGCTCGCCCATCGACAGGCCGGTGCGCGGCTCGCCATTGCGCGGCAGCACGGGCTTGAAGAACTGACCGGGGCGGATGCGCAGCGCGGTGCTCAGACGTTGCATGCCGGTGCGGGCGCGCGCGAGGTCGAGCAGCGTGCGGCGCAGCTTTTCATTGAGGGCAATCGGCGCGTCCGAGGTCGTGTCCACCCCGCCGGCGATGCCGCACTCGATCTGGCCGACCGCGATCTTGTGCGCGACCAGCATCGCGGCTTCGAGCCCGGTGCCGCAGGCCTGCTGCAGGTCAAAGGCAGGGGTCTCGGGCGAGAGCGTGGTCGAGAGCACCGCCTCGCGCACCAGGTTGAAGTCGCGCGAGTGTTTCATGACCGCGCCAGCGGCCACATCGCCCAGGCGCTGGCCGTGCAGGCCAAAGCGGTCCACCAGGCCCTGCAGGGTGACGGTCAGCATGTCGAGGTTGGAGGCGCGCACGTAGGCGGTGTTCGAGCGCGCGAACGGGATGCGGTTGCCGCCGACGATGGCGACACGGCGAAGGGTGTTCTGGGTCATGGCTGTGCGGGGTGAAGGTTTCGGATCAGGCGTGCGCGCAGATGCGGCACCTGGCCGGCGGCGTCGCGCACTTCAAACAGCTGCTCATTGGGCGCCGATGCGGCTTGCCAGAGCGTGACCTGCGCGGGCAGCAGCAAGGGGCGCTTGAAGACGGTCTGCAGCGAGGCCTGCGGCAACACGCCATCGGGCTGCAGCAGCGCCAGGGCGCGCGCCTGCGTCCACAGGCCGTGGGCGATGGCACGCTTGAAGCCCAAGAGCTTTGCCGTGAACGGCCACAGGTGGATCGGGTTGAAGTCGCCGGACACCGGGGCGTAACGGCGGCCGATGTCTGCAGACGCGTTGAACTCGCCGTGGCGGATCAGCGGCAGGTCGGGGCCGAGTTCGGTGTCGAAGGGGCGTCCGACCGGCGCGCGCACGCCCACGCGCAGCAGGGTTTGCGTGGCTTGCCAGACACATTCGCCAGACGCCTCGCGCAGGATGCGCAGCACGAGTGTGAACACCTGTCCCTTCTCGTGCGCCAGCAACTCACCCGTTTGCAGCTCCACCCGCACCGCATCACCCGCAGCCAGCGGCGCGTGCTGGGTGATGGCATTGGCCAGGTGCACGGTGCCCATGGCCGGCCAGGGGCAGGCGGGAGATTTCATGTAGTGCATGACGAGCGGAAAGGTCAGCATCTGCGGGTAGGTCAGCGGCACTTGCGAGGCCCGTTCGAAGCCGCACACCTCGGCATAGCGCGCGATGTGCTGCGCGTCGAGCACCACGCGCGGCAACGTGAGGGACACCGGGGCCAAGGCGTTGACCGGCCCGGACCGTTTGAAACTGGTGGCGAGCGCGCGCCCCAGGCTCAGCAGCGTGCCGGCGGGATGCACCGTTTCGCTCATCTCAAGCCCCAATCAGGCTCTGGCCGCATACGCGCAGCACCTGGCCGTTGACGCCCTGCGAAGCCGGGCTCAGCAGCCAGGCAATCGCCTCGGCCACGTCCACCGGCTGACCGCCCTGCCCCATCGAGTTCATGCGGCGGCCGGCTTCGCGGATCGCCAGCGGGATGGCCGCGGTCATCTGGGTTTCGATGAAGCCGGGCGCCACCGCGTTGATGGCCATGCCTTGCCCGGCCAGGCGCGGCGCCAGGCCCTGCACCAGGCCGATCACGCCCGCCTTGGAAAACGCGTAGTTGGTCTGCCCCAGGTTGCCGGCAATGCCCGAAATGGACGACACGCACACCACCCGCGCCTTGGGCCGCAGGGCGCCAGCGTCCAGCAGGGCCTGGGTCAGGGTTTCGGGCGCGATCAGGTTGACCTGCACCAGCGTGTTCCACAGGTGCAGCGCCATGCGGGCGATGGTCTTGTCGCGGGTGATGCCGGCGTTGTGCACCAGGCCGTCCCAGCCACCATCGGCTTTGGCGGCTTCGACCAGCGTGGCCGCCGCGGCGGGGTCGGTGATGTCCAGCGCCAGCGCGCGGCCCTGCAGCCGGTCGGCCACGGCCTGCAGCGCGTCCTGCGCCTGCGGCACGTCCACGCAGATGACGCGGGCGCCGTCGCGCGCCAGGGTCTCGGCAATCGCCGCGCCAATGCCACGCGCGGCGCCGGTCACCATGACCTGGCGGCCTGCCAGCGGCTGCGCCCAGTCGCAAGGCGTGGGGCCGGCATATTCGCCGAGGTGGATCACCTGGCCCGACACATAGGCGCTGCGCGGCGAGAGCAGAAAGCGCAACGTGCCTTCGAGCCGGTGCTCGGCGCCAGGCGCCACCAGCACCGTCTGCGCGGTGATGCCGCGCTTGAGCTCCTTGGCCAGTGCGCGCACAAAACCTTCGAGCGCGCGCTGCACCGCGGCCTGGCGCGGGTCGGTGCAGTCCTCAGGCGGGCGACCGATCACCACCACCCGGCCGCAGGCCAGGATGGAACGTGCCGCCGCATGAAAGCAGGCGTGCAGCGCCTCGCCCTGCGCAGCCGTGCGCAGGCCGGTGGCGTCAAACACCACCGCCTTGAGCTTGCCGCCCGGCTCATCGCCAACGCCCCAGGGGCCGCTCATCAGCCCGGCCTGGTTGGCCAGGGCCGTCCAGCCCGGCACGCTGGCATGTGCCACGGTGCGCGCCTGCATGGCGACAAAGGCCTGCAGCAGCACCGGCAGCAACTGCGGCTCGCCGCCCGCGGCCACCAGCACCTCGCCGTCGACCACGGGCTGACCGGGTCCAAAACGTTCGAGCGGCACCGGCTGCGGCAGGCCCAGCAGGCTGGCGACACGGGCGCCGAAAGCGGAGTTGGCAAAGTTCAGGTAAGCATCGGACATGGACGGTATTTCCTTGTTTGTGTACGATCGTACACCAAAACCGTTGAGCGTTCAGCGTTGGGTGTTCAGCGTGAAATACTCAACGCTCAACGCTCAACGCTCAACGCTCAACGCCCAACGCCCAACGCCCAACGCTCAACCCAAGATGTCCCCCGAAGAACCCAGCCCCCTCAGCCGATCTGACCGCAAGGACCTCACCCGCAAGAGCCTGGTACAGGCCGCCCTCAAGCTCATGGACGAAGGGCGCAGCTTCACCAGCCTGGGCATTCGCGAAATCGCGCGCGAGGCCGGCATGGTGCCCAACGGCTTTTACCGGCACTTTCGCAACACCGACGAGCTTGGGCTCAGCCTGGTCGACGATGTCAGCCTGACCCTGCGCCAGCTGCTGCGCCAGGCGCGCCAGCCGCGCAGCGCCGAAACCAGCGTGGTGCGCGAGTCGGTGCGCGTGTATCACCAGTACGTGCGCGACAACCGGCGCGTGTTCCTGTTCATCTCGAGCGAGCGCGCAGGCGGCAGCCGCATCCTGCGCATGGCCATCCGCCAGGAGGTGCGGCATTTCGTGGACGACATGGCCCGCGACATGCAGACCATGCCGGCCTACAAGGCCCTGCCCCTGCCGACCTTGCAGATGGTCAGCAGCCTGATCGTCAACACCATGCTCACAGCCGCCCCCGAAATCCTGGACCTGCCGCCCGACCAGCCGGCCCAGGAACAGGCCATGGTGCAGAACTTCGTGCAGCAGCTGCAACTGATCCTGCTGGGGGCCGCGGCATGGCGGGCCGCCTGAGCCGTGGTTTGAGGGTCATGACGAGGGCCGTAAGGCCGTGGCCATCTCGCAGACTGCCGCGCCTGGCTCGCTGTGTCGGAAGTGTCGCTCGCTCACCGTCACGAAGCCGAGCTTCGCTCGCAGTGACGGTCGCGTCCTGGAAGACTCACACCCTCAGCGCAGGCACCGCAAGGATCTTCTGGGCTTCGTCGTAGACGATCTGTGCCTGGCCCTGATCGGCTTGCGCCATCCAGCTGGCCAGGGCCGCATCGGTCGGAAAGAACCGCACCTGCTCGCCCAAGGCCAGCTCGGCACGCGCCGCAGCGGCCTCGCTGCGACGCTCGATCACCAGTCGCACCGGCAGGCCCTTGACCAGCTCGCCGTGTTCGGTTTCTTCGCGCTGCGGCGGGAACTCGCGCACCAGGCGCTCGATGTCGGGCGCATGGCCGTTCACCGCCACGCGCAGGAACTTGCCAAATCGGCAACGCGCTGCGGCCAGGTCCCAGATCTGCTCGATCTTGAGGCGGAAACCGCCCGAAAAGCGGTCCATCTGCATCTTGGCCATGACGACGATCAGCTCATCGTCCTTGAGGGCATGACGGGCCGAGTTGATGAGGCTTTCGTCGGCCGTGGCTTCCATCACGCCCGACTTGTCGTCGAGCTTGAAGATCGCCACCTTGCCGCGCTGGCCGTTGATGATGCGCAGGTCGCTGACGATGCCGGCGATCAGCTGCGGCTCGCGGCTGTCGATCAGGTCGTCGATCTGGCGGCGCACGAACTGCCGCACCTCCCGCTCCACCGCATCGAAGAGGTGGCCGGACAAATAGAAGCCGACCGCCGTTTTCTCGAGGGTCAGCCGCTCCTTGATGCCCCAGGGCAGCACGTCTTCCAGATCAGGCTCCTGCGTGCTCGAGCCGTGCGAATCGTCGCCCAGCATGTCGAACAGGCCGCCCTGATTCGCGTTGGCAGCGGTCGCGTTGGCAAAGTCAAAGGCCTTGTCGATGCTGGCCACCAGCGCCGCGCGGTTCATGTGCAGCGAATCGAAGGCGCCGGCCTTGATCAGCGCTTCCACAGTGCGCTTGTTCAGGCGTGAGCGGTCGACCCGGTTGCAGAAGTCGAACAGGCTCTTGAACGGGCCGCCTTCTTCGCGCGCGGCCACGATGGCCTCGATGGCCTGCTGGCCTGTGCCCTTGACGGCCCCCAGCCCATAGCGGATCACCTTGTCGGTGACTGGCTCGAAGCGGTAATGACCCCGGTTGACGTCGGGCGGATCAAACGTGATGCCGAACTTGAGCGCGTCCTCGAACAACACCTTGAGCTTGTCGGTGTCGTCCATTTCGACGGTCATGTTGGCGCAGAAGAACTCCGCCGTGTAATGCACCTTGAGCCAGCCCGTGTGGTAGGCCAGCAGCGAGTAGGCGGCGGCATGCGACTTGTTGAAGCCGTAGCCCGCAAACTTCTCCATCAGGTCGAAGACCTCGTCGGCCTGGTCCTGCGGGATGTTGTGCGTGGCCAGGGCACCGGCGCGGAACTTCTCGCGGTGCTCGGCCATCTCTTCGGCCTTCTTCTTGCCCATGGCGCGGCGCAGCAGGTCGGCGCCGCCGAGCGAATAGCCCCCCAGGATCTGCGCCGTCTGCATCACCTGCTCCTGGTAGACCATGATGCCGTAGGTCTCGCTCAGCATCTCGGCCACCGCCGGGTGCGGGTAGAGCACCTCCTCGCGCCCGTGCTTGCGGGCCACGAAGCTGGGGATCAGGTCCATCGGGCCCGGGCGGTAGAGCGCGTTCAGGGCAATCAGGTCTTCCAGGCGCGTGGGTTTGGCGTCGCGCAGCATGCCTTGCATGCCGCGGCTTTCAAACTGGAACACGGCCTCGGTCTTGCCTTCCTGGAACAGCCGGTAGGTGGCGGCGTCGTCCAGCGGGATGTTCTCGAAGGCGAAGTTTTCCTGGCCCTTGTGGCGCTTGATGATGAATTCGCGCGCGATCTCCAGGATGGTCAGCGTGGCCAGGCCCAGAAAGTCGAACTTGACCAGACCCGCGGCCTCGACGTCGTCCTTGTCGTACTGGCTCACCGCCGAATCGCTGCCCGGCTGCTGGTAGAGCGGGCAGAAATCGGTGAGCTTACCCGGCGCGATCAGCACGCCCCCGGCGTGCATGCCCACATTGCGGGTCATGCCCTCCAGGCGCTGCGCCATCTCGATGAGGTTCCTGACGTCTTCCTCGCGCTCGATGCGCTCGGCGAGCATCGGCTCGGCCGCGATGGCGTACTTTTCCTTGTCGTCAGGCTTGAGGTCGGGCGGCGGGTACTGGATGGTGACGGGCTTGCCGGGCTTGTTCGGGATGAGCTTGCTGATGCCGTCGCAGAAGGTGTAGCTCATGTCCATCACCCGGCCCACATCGCGGATGGCCGCGCGCGCCGCCATGGTGCCAAAGGTGGCGATCTGGCTGACGGCATCACGGCCGTACTTTTCCTTGACGTACTCGATCACCCGGTCGCGGTTGGTCTGGCAGAAGTCAATGTCGAAGTCGGGCATCGACACCCGCTCCGGGTTCAGGAAGCGTTCGAACAGCAGGTTGTACTGCAGCGGGTCGAGGTCGGTGATCTTGAGCGCATACGCCACCAGCGAACCGGCGCCCGAGCCCCGGCCGGGGCCGACCGGGCAGCCGTTGTTCTTGGCCCACTGGATGAAGTCGCCCACGATCAGGAAGTAGCCCGGGAAGCCCATCTTGAGGATGGTGTTCAGCTCGAACTCCAGCCGCTCCACATACAGCGGGCGCTGCTGCTCGCGCTCGGCCTCGTTCGGGTAGAGGTGCAGCAGGCGCTCCTGGAGGCCCTCGTGCGAGACGTGGCGGAAATAGTCTTCGACCGACATCACCTCGCCATTGACCGGCGGGATCGGGAAATTGGGCAGCTGCGGCTTGCCCAGCACCAGCGTCAGGCTGCAGCGCTTGGCGATTTCCAGCGTGTTGGCGATGGCGCTGGGCACATCGGCAAACAGCGCCTGCATTTCGGCGGCGGACTTGAAATACTGCTCGCGCGTGAAGCGCCGCACCCGGCGCGGGTTGGCCAGGATTTCGCCCTCGGAAATGCAGACGCGGGCCTCGTGCGCATCGTAGTCGTCGGCGGTCAGGAACTGCACCGGGTGCGTGGCCACCACCGGCAGGCCCAGGCGGGCGGCCAGTTGCACGGCGGCCTGCACATGCGGCTCGTCATCAGGGCGACCAGCGCGCTGCAGTTCCAGATAAAAACGGTGCGGAAAGAGCGAGGCCAGCTGCAGCGCCAGATCGGCTGCCTTGTCGGCATCGCCCTGCACCAGGGCCTGGCCCACCGGGCCGGCCTGCGCGCCCGACAGCAGGATCAGTCCTTCCGAGAGTTCCTGCAGCCAGACCAGCTTGAGCACCGACTGCGCCTTGACCACGTTTTGCGTCCAGCCACGGGCCAGCAGTTCGCACAGGTTGAGGTAGCCCTGTTTGCTTTGCACCAGCAGGATGATGCGCGAAGTCTGGGTCGGGTCGCCGGCCAGTCCTTCGATCTGCACTTCGGCGCCCAGCAGGGGTTTGACGCCTTTGCCGCGGGCTTCCTTGTAGAACTTGACGCCACCGAACAGGTTGTTGAAGTCGGTGATGGCCAGGGCGGGCTGGCTGTCCTTGGCGGCGCTTTTGACGACGTCGTCAATGCGGCAGGTGCCGTCGACGATGGAGAACTCGGTGTGGAGGCGCAGGTGGACAAACATCCGGGCATTTTAGGGCGGCGGCCACTGCAAATCAGTCAAATATTCGGAGTCATGCGAAAGGATTCAGCCCCTCGAACAGCGGCCTGTCCGTGGGGCACACCGGGCTCCTCATGGCTGTCACAAATCGTCACCCGGTGTGCCCCACGGACAGGCCTCAGCAGTGATTCAGAGGTGGTGCATCAGTCCCGGAGCACGTGCAGCACATCCGAGCGGAACTCCCGGCTGTAGAGGATCAGCACCACCAGCGCGGTGGCGAGCACCAGCGCCAGCGGCGAGAAGAACCAGGCCATCGCGGCAAACGAAAAATAATAGGCGCGCAGGCCATCGTTGAAGGTCTCGGCGGCGGCCCCCACCAGGCGGCCGGCACGCTCGGCCATGGCTTCACGGTCGTGCTGGCCGCTGGCGTAGGCCTCGGGCGGGGGCATGGCGCCGATGACCAGGGCCACAAAGGTGTACTGCCGCATCGACCACGAAAAACGGAAGAAGGCGTAGACAAAGATGCCGATCAGCACCAGCACCTTGAATTCGAACACCAGCATCGGGGTGGGCTGGGCGAACGGGATCTCGCGCACCAGCTCGGCCGCCTTGTCGGTCGTACCCAGCAGGGCAAAAAGACCACCGATGATGATGATGCTGGTGGACGAGAAAAAGGAGGGGGTGGTCGAGAGGTTCTGGGTGATCAGGCCGTCGAGCATGCGCGGATCGCGCGCCGTGGCCTGCAGCATCCACAGGTGGCGCAGGCGGTTGGTGCTGGCCAGCAGGGTTTGCTGGTGCTGGCTGCCGATGCGCGCGAACCAGGCATAGCCGACCCAGAGGCTGAAAAAACCCAGCAGGGCCAGCCAGTCGGCCCAGGGCAGCATGGAGATGATTTTCATGCGTTCATGCTACCCGAGCTGCAGGTGCTGATGACCGGATGACTCGCGCTGCGCGCGTGATGACAAGATGACTGACAAGGTATTCAGTCATCGGCGCGCAGCGCAGTCATGGATGGCGAAGCCGACGTCATGCGCGCAGCGCGGTCATGGATGGCGAAGCCGACGTCATGCGCTCAGCGCATTCATGGATGGCGAAGCCGACGTCATGCGCGCAGCGCGGTCATCAGACCGACCACGCGCATCATCGGCACATCAGCCGCGGGTCTTGGCCGCCACAGCCGCCACACGCTCGCCGAACTTGACGGCAGTGTCCACGTCGCCCTGCGGGATCTTGTCGGCACCGGCATCCGAAGGCGCCTGCACCAGCAGGCCGACCGAGCCGCCCAGGTTGTTGACGTCGTTGCGGGTGGCTGCGCTGGAGTTGGCGGGGGCCATGCCCAGGCTGATCCACAGGCCGCCGTGCTGGGATGCCAGCGTATTCATGTAAGCCAGGGTCATGCCCTTGTCGCCGTTGAGGCTGGCGCTGACCGAGAAGCCGGCGAACAGCTTGTCCTGCCAGGCGCGGGTGAACCAGCGCTTGGACGAGGCATCGGCGAATTTCTTGAACTGCCAGCTCACATTGCCCATGTAGGTGGGCGAGCCGAAGATGATGGCGTCGGCAGCGTCCAGGGCGGCCCAGTCGGACTCGCTCAGGTTGCCGTCAGCGTCGATGGCCACCAGCTGGGCGTTGGCGCCTTTGGCCACGGACTGGGCGATGAACTGGGTGTGGCCGTAGCCAGAATGGTAGACAACAACGGTCTTTGCCATGAGAAAACTCCTTGGTTGAAAAAAGTGAAAGAAAAATCAGGGGGCCAGGTCAAACACCAGCACTTCGGCATCGCTCGCCTGGTCCAGCGTCAGGCTGGATTCAGCCTGCAGCAAGGCGGCATCGCCGGCATTTAAGGTCTGGCCGTTGGCATTCAAGCGGCCGCGCACCAGAAACACATAGGCCTTGCGCTGCGGATCAAGCGTGAGGGTCGCCTGCTCGGCGCTGTCAAACAGGCCCGCGTACAGCCTCGCATCGGCGTGGATCTTGACGGTGTGCTCTGACGGCTCGGGCGCGGCCACCAGCGCCAGTTGGCCACGCTTGGCGGCCTCGGGCACGGTTTTCTGCTCGTAGCTGGGCGGGATGCCGCGCACATTGGGCTCGATCCAGATCTGCAGAAAGTGCGTCTGCTCGCCCTGGGCATGATTGAACTCGCTGTGGCGCACACCGCTGCCGGCGCTCATGCGCTGCACGTCGCCGGGCGGGATGCCCTTGACGTTGCCCATGCTGTCCTGGTGCGCCAGGTTGCCGGACAACACATAGCTGATGATTTCCATGTCACGGTGGCCATGGGTGCCAAAGCCGGTGCCCGGCGCGATGCGGTCCTCGTTGATGACGCGCAGATTGCCCCAGCCCATGTGCTGCGGGTCAAAGTATTCGGCGAAGGAGAAGCTGTGAAAGCTCTTGAGCCAGCCGTGGTCGGCGTAGCCTCTTTCACTGGATTGGCGCAGGGTCAGCATGGTGTGCACTCCTTGAATTCGATGGAATGAATGTAGGGCCGGCACGGCCTTTGACCATGCGGCCGCTTTGCTGGCATCATTCAATTGATTTGAATTGATAGACAAAGAACGTGCAAACACCCAAACAAACCCCGCGCGATTGGTTGACGCCGGAGGTGCTGCTGATGCTGCAGGCCATCGATCGCCAGGGCAGCTTTGCCGCCGCCGCCCGCCTGCTCGACCTGGTGCCCAGCGCCCTGACCTACCGGGTGCGCCAGCTCGAAGACGCGCTGGACGTGCTGCTGTTCGACCGCTCTTCGCGCCAGGCCCGCCCCACCGCCGCCGGCCGCGAACTGCTGCGCGAAGCCGCCCGCCTGCTCGACGACATGGACGCTGTGGCCAACCGCGTGCGCCGCGTCGCCACCGGCTGGGAGGCGGTGCTCACGGTCGCCGTGGACAGCGTGGTCTCGCGCACCGTCGTCATGGACCTGTGCGCCGCCTTTCTGGCGCTGGGCTCACCCACCCGCCTGCGGCTGCGGCACGAAACGCTCTCGGGCACGCTGGCCGCCCTCACCTCGGGCCAGGCCGATCTGGCACTCGGCGCCGTGCTCGAACCCGGGCTGGGCAGCGACATTCAGCATGCGGTGCTGGGCGACATCCCTTTTGTCTATGCGGTGGCCTCGCACCACCCGCTGGCCGGTGCATCCGAGCCGCTGACGGACGCCACGCTGCAACAGCACCGTGCCGTGGCCGTGGCCGACTCGGTCAGCCGCGGCGCGGGCCTGACCATCGGCCTGCTCGCCGGGCAGGACGTGTTTACCGTGCCCGACATGGCCAGCAAGCTCGAAGCCCAGCTGCGCGGCCTGGGCGGCGGTTTCCTGCCCGAAACGCTGGCACGGCCCTACATCGACGCCGGCATGCTGGTGGTCAAGCAAGTGGCCCACACCCGCCAGACGACCACACATTACGCCTGGCGCGAGGGCCGCCACAGCCCCGCCGGCCATGCGCTGCGCTGGTGGCTCGACCAGCTCGCGCAGGACGTGACACGCGCCGCGTTGCTGCAACCCGCGCATCGCGTGTAAAGTCCCTGCATGACCACACAACACATCGCCATCATCGGTGTCGGCATGGCCGGCATCGTCTGCGCCCGCACCCTGCGCCAGGCCGGCCACCACGTCACCCTGTTCGAGAAAAGCCGCGGCCTGGGCGGCCGCATGGCCACCCGTCGCAGCCCCTTTGGCAGTTTTGACCACGGCACCCAGTACTTCACCGTGCGCGATCCGCGCTTTGAACTGGCCCTGGGCACCGTGCCCGGCCTGTGCCGCCCCTGGAGCGCCAACGCGGTGCGCGTGCTGGATCCGGTCGGTCGCGTGATCGAAGCCGGCCTGCCCGGCGGCGAGCGCCACTGGGTCGCCACACCCGGCATGAATGGACTGGTGCGCGCCTGGGGCGAGCCACTGGTCGAAGACGGCAATGTCCAGCTCGAAACCCGCGCCACGCGCATCGAGCGCGACCCGCTCATGAAAGGCGGCTGGCAGATCCACACCGAAGGTCCCGAAAGCAGCCAGCAGGTGTTCGCCGGCTTTGACAAGGTGGTGCTGGCCATTCCGCCCGCACAGGCCCAGGCGCTGATGCAGGCCTCGGCACTGGGCGAACTGGCCGAGCCGCTGAACGCAGTCCAGGTCGACCCCTGCTGGACGCTGATGGCCGCCTGGCCGCAGGCCATGCAGCCGGGCCTGATCACCATCGGCCCGCAGTGGAACGCCGCACGCAGCACCCACCACCGTATCGCCTGGATGGCGCGCGAATCGTCCAAGCCCGGGCGCGAGCCGATCGAGCGATGGACGGTGCAGGCCAGCGCCAGCTGGTCGGCCGAGCATGTGAACGACAGCCCCGAACGCGTGACCGCCAAACTGCTCAAGGCCTTTGGCGAAGTCACCGGCATCCGCGCTACGCCGGCGCATGCCGAAGTCCACCGCTGGCTCTACGCCAAGACCGCCCGCCCGCTGGGCCAGAGCCATCTGTGGTTCAAGGCCGAAGGCATCGGCCTGTGCGGCGACTGGTGCCTGGGCCACCGGGTGGAAAACGCCTTCGTCTCCGGTCTGGAACTCGCGCTGGCCATGCTGCGCAAGCGTTGATGGCGGCTTACACCGGACGCTTTGCCCCCTCCCCCACCGGCCTGCTGCACGCGGGCTCGCTCGTCGCCGCCCTGGCCAGCTGGCTTGATGCACGCGCCCACGGCGGCCAGTGGCTGGTGCGCATCGAAGACGTGGACACACCGCGCTGCGTGCCCGGCGCAGGCGAGCAGATCCTGCAGCAGCTGGCGCTGTGCGGTCTGGTGCCCGATGGCCAAGTGCTCTGGCAAAGCCGGCGCGGCGATCTGTACCAGCAGGCGCTGGACCGTCTGGTAGCCGAGGGCCTGGCCTACCCCTGCGGCTGCTCGCGCAAGGAGATCGAGGCGGCCCAAATCCACCCCACTGAACGCCACAAGGCCCTGGTCTACCCCGGCACCTGCCGATTGGGCCTGAACGGCAAACCCGCGCGCGCCTGGCGGCTGAACGTGCAGGCGGTGCGTGCGGCGCGCGGCCTGCCTGACGTCACCCGCTGGACCGACCGTCGCCTCGGGCCGCAAGCCGAAGACGTGGCGCAATCGGTCGGCGACTTCGTTCTCAAGCGTGCCGACGGCCTGTGGGCCTACCAGCTGGCCGTGGTGGTCGACGATGCCGCGCAAGGCATCACCGATGTGGTGCGCGGCGAAGACCTGACCGACAACACCGCCCGCCAGATCCTGCTGCAGCAGGCGCTGGGCCTGCCCACCCCGCGCTACCTGCACACGCCGCTGGTGCTCGGCCCCAATGGGGAAAAGCTCAGTAAGCAGAACGGCGCCCAGGCGCTGGACCTCAGCGATCCACTGGCCGCACTGAATGCCGCTGCGCAGGCGCTGGTGCTGTCTGCCTCGGGGCCGACGCTTGAGAAAGCCCTGCTGGACTGGACACGTCGCTGGCCTTGACGGCAGTTGCCATGAGCCGGGCCCACCCAAACGGCCCGCTGGTGCGAAAACCTGAATTCACACATAATACGTGCGAAATCAGTTCAAAACCGGCCAGGCGCCGGTCTACAGGAGAAGTTGCCATGAACATCACCCTGTCCGTGGACGAGCGCGTGGCTGAGGCTGCCCGCGAAGCCGCCCGCAAGATGGGCAAAAGCCTGAACCAGGCCGTACGCGACTACCTGGAGCAACTGGCCGGCGAAGAGCGGCTGGCCACCGAATGGCAGGCCTGGGAACAGCGCTGCCTGACAGGCGGTGGCCAGCTCAAGGGCTGGAAGTTCGACCGGGACGCCATCCATGATCGCGGCTGAGCCCACCCCGCCCTGGTCACAGCTGCTGTCCCTGCCCAAGGCCCGCTGCTTCATCGACACCAATGTCCTGATCTACGCCGAAAGCCGAGACGAGCCCGTCAAACAGCGCATCGCCCTGGACATGATCCGGCATCTGCGCTTCGAGCGCCTGGGTGTCCTCTCGACGCAAGTGCTCAACGAATACATCCAGGTCAGTCTGCGCAAGCTGGGACTGCCGCATGCCCACATCCGTGAACAGCTGCACTGCTACCGTCAGTTCGACCTGGCCACGGTCACGCCCGACACCATCGAGCTGGCACTGGACCTGCACCAAAACCATGCCCTGCGCTACTGGGATGCGCTGATCGTGGCCAGCGCCCACATTGCCGGCTGCGCCGTGCTGCTGACCGAAGACACGGGCACAGGCCAGGTGTTGGCGGGTGTCAAACTGGTCAACCCGTTTGGATGAACTCGAATCCACAAGCCTGAGCCCCTCCAGCCGGCCCGCGATAATCGAAGGCTTTGCGAATCCCCCGCCGGCCCAGCCATGACCACGCCTGAACAAAGCCCAGACACCGCCCCCGAAGCCCCCTACAAGCGCACCATCAAAAGCTATGTGCTGCGCGCGGGCCGCATGGGCACGGGGCAGATACGGGCTTTTGAGTTGTACGGGCCGCAGTTCCTGATCCCCTACCGCGCTGAAAGACTCGACGTGCAGGCCGCCTTCGGCCGCGCCGCGCCGCTGATCCTGGAGATCGGGTTTGGCATGGGCGATGCGACCGCCAAAATTGCGCAGGTTCGCCCCCACGACAATTTCCTGTGCTGCGAAGTGCACGAGCCCGGCGTGGGCGCCCTGCTCAAGCGCTGCGGCGAAGAGCACATTCCCAACATCCGCATCGTGCAGCACGACGCGGTCGAGGTCATGGACCACATGCTGGGCGAAGACAGCCTCGACGGTGTGCACATTTTCTTTCCGGACCCCTGGCACAAGAGCCGCCACCACAAGCGCCGCCTGATCCAGGCACCTTTCGTCGCTCGCCTGGCCAAACACATCAAACCCGGCGGTTACCTGCACCTGGCCACCGACTGGCAGCCCTATGCCGAGCAGATGATGCAGGTGCTGTCAGCAGAACCCCTGCTGGCCAACACCGCGGGCGCTGGCCAGTTCGCACCCAAACCCGACTACCGACCCCTGACCAAGTTTGAAAACCGTGGCCTCAAGCTGGGGCATGGCGTGTGGGATCTGGTGTTCAAACGGGTATGAAACGCTGCCGGCCCTGAAAAAAACCGCCCTGAGCCATGGCCCACGTGCCCAAGAACCCCCACATCGCCATGCGCGATGGCGTCTCGCCCAGCTGCGTGGCGCTGCCCCGGGTACGCCACAGCCCCTGGCCGCTGCTGATCGATCACCTGGCCGAGCGACTGCCGCGCATCTCCCGGGCTGAATGGGCCGAGCGCATGCGGTCGGGCACGGTGCTCGGCGAAGACGGCCAGCCCCTGCCGTCCGATGCACCCTACGTGGGCGGCACCCGCGTGTACTACTGGCGCGAATTGCCCAGCGAAGACCCGATTCCGTTCGAAGCCGCCATCCTGTTTGAGGACGAACACCTGCTCGTGGCCGACAAGCCGCACTTCCTGCCCGTCACGCCCGGCGGGCGCTATGTGCGCGAAACCCTGCTGGTGCGCCTGAAGGCCCGGCTGGGCCTGCCCGACCTGAGCCCGCTGCACCGCATCGACCGCGAAACCGCAGGCCTGGTGTTGCTGTGCAAACGCCCGCAGGACCGGGACGCCTACCAGTCCCTGTTTCGCGACCGCAAGGTGGACAAGGTCTACGAGGCCGTGGCCCCCTGGCGAGCTGACCTGAACTTTCCGATCACACGTCAAAGCCACATTCTCGAAGACGAACAGGCTTTCTACCGCATGCGCGAAGCGCAGCCGCAAGAGGGTTTGGCATCCAACAGCGAAACCCGCATCGAATGTGTCCAGCACGATGAAAAACGCGCGCTCTACCGCCTGCACCCGGTCAGCGGCAAGCGCCATCAACTTCGGGTGCACATGCAGGGCCTGGGCCTGCCGATTGAAGGGGACCAGTTCTACCCCGTGGTGCAGCGCGGACCCGATGACGCCGAGGACTACGCCCACCCCCTGCAACTTCTGGCACGGCAGGTGCGTTTTGAAGACCCCATCACCCGGCAGATGAGAACTTTAGAATCCAGAAGACATCTGCTCTGGTCGCCCTGCATCGCAGCGTCTGCTGCATGACTTGAAGGCTGTCAGGATGACGGGTCACACTGCCCTCAAAAATG
>Ga0255182_1000537_pt1 | contig 24373 bp, 19 predicted proteins | sample Atl_UVDOM_RepA_8_FD_188420 | JGI IMG/M metagenome (GOLD analysis project Ga0255182, IMG submission 188420) | Freshwater microbial communities from Altamaha River, Georgia, United States - Atl_UVDOM_RepA_8d | ecosystem: Environmental > Aquatic > Freshwater > River | place: USA: Georgia...
CGGTCGGGTAGCGGCCGGCGGGCGGCGTGGTCCCGCGGTCCGGCTGGGCCTCGAGCAGGTGCGCGGGCTCGCAGAGGCGGCGGGCCGGCGGATCGAGGCGGCGCGGCGGGAGGGCCCATTCAGGCTGCTCGCGGAACTGGTGCGGCGGGCGCGGCTCGATCGCGAGTCGCTTCTGCATCTGGCCCGGGCCGGGGCGTGCGCGTCGCTCGGGCTCGATCGCCGACGGGCGGTGTGGGAGGCGCTACGGTGCCTCGACAAACCCGAGGAGCGGCCACTGCTGGCGGGGCTTGGAGAAGTCGAAGAAGACGACGAGCCGGCGCTCCCGGCGCTGACGCGGCAGGAGGAGGTGCTGGCCGACTATCGCACCGCCGGCCTCTCGCTCGAGGCGCATCCGCTTTTCTTCGAACGCGACGCGCTTGCCGCACGGGGCATCGCCACCGTGACGGTGGCCGTGGCGGCGGCCGAGGGCCGGCGGGTGCGGGTGGCGGGCATCGTGCTCACGCGGCAGCGACCGGCCACGGCCAGCGGCATGATCTTCCTCACGATCGAGGACGAGACGGGCTCGGCCAACATCGTGGTGCGGCCGGCCGTCTGGGAGGCGGCCGATCATGCCGCCCGCCGCGGGGCGGCCGTCGTGGTGGAGGGGCGGGTGCAGCGCCGCGGCCCGGTGGTGCACGTCGTGGCGACGCGACTCTGCCCGGCCCCCTTCCCTTCCCTGCCCCGCATGTCCCGGGATTTCTGTTAATACGCGAACACTGGCCCTCCGGGCCAGGTTCGCTTGGCCGGCCTCCGCCGGCTGGTGCTGCGCGTCGCATCCATGCGACGCAGTCGGGTGGCGGGGCGACAGGTTCGCTTGGCCGGCCTCCGCCGGCTGGTGCTGCGCGTCGCATCCATGCGACGCAGTCGGGTGGCGGGGCGACAGGTTCGCTTGGCCGGCCTCGGCCGGCTGGTGCTGCGCGGCTGCATCACGAAACGCCTCGCATCCTGCTCGCGTTTCTTGGCGAGCCTCCGCTCGCTGGTGCTTGCCCGGCCATCCGGGCCTGGCGATGTCGCTGAGGTCACCTATTGCTGGCGAGACGGGAGGTGAGGGGCCGCCGATGCCCCGAGAGCCGGCGTATGATGACGAGCGCAGCCAGGATGGCGGAGCGAAGTCAGCATCCGAGCGAGTGAAGGCCTGGAGGGCCTGAACGAGCGTCCGGCGACGGGGCATCGGCGGCACCTCGCCGGCGGCTTAGCAACCCGCATTCGACAAGTTGGAAAACTTGTCGCCACGGTGAGTCCGGCTTTACAACATCCCTTATGGCATCCAGCGTCATCACTGAAACCAATCTCGGCATCGGGCCGCTCTATCGGGGCAAGGTGCGGGACTGCTACCGCCTCGATCGCTCGCCGTTCGGCGCCGCGATGCTCATCGTCAGCACCGATCGCATCAGCGCCTTCGACTGGGTGCTGCCCACGCCGATCCCCGACAAGGGCAAGGTGCTCACGGCGATCTCGGCATTCTGGTTCGATTGGCTCGCGCGGGAGCCGGGCGGGCCGGCCCACCATCTGCTCACCACCGACGTCGACGCCATGGATCTGCCCGCCGGCGTCGACCGTGAGCCGCTGCGGGGCCGCACGATGCTCGTGCGGCAGGCCGAGGTCGTCCCGTTCGAGTGCGTGGTCCGCGGCTGGCTCGCCGGGTCGGGAGTGACCGAGTATCGGCGCAGCGGCACGGTCTGCGGTGTGCGGCTGCCCACGGGGCTGGCCGCCGGAGATCGGCTTCCGGAGCCGATCTTCACGCCTGCGACCAAGGCTGCAACCGGCCACGACGAGAACGTGTCGTTCGACGTGATGGCAGACCGCATCGGCGTCGATCTGGCGACGGCGCTCAAAGATCGCAGTCTCGACGTCTACCGCCGCGGCGCCGCCCTGGCCGCGGCGCGGGGCATCGTCGTGGCGGACACGAAGTTTGAATGGGGCCGTCTGCCGGACGGCTCCCTGCTCCTGGTCGACGAAGTCCTCACGCCCGACAGTTCACGGTTCTGGCCGGCAGGAGCGGCCGCGCCGGGCCGCGTGCCCGACTCCTTCGACAAGCAGTTCGTGCGGGACTGGCTCGATGCGAGCGGCTGGGACAAGGCCAGCCCGCCTCCGGCGCTGCCGGACGACGTCGTCGCGAAGACCCGCGACAAATATCTCGAGGCCTGCCGGCTCCTCGCCGGCCGCCTCCCTTGACGGCGCCCGGGCCGTCGTCCGCCCATGAGGGCCGAGGGCCGGTGCCGGGGCCCGTTTTGGCCTTCTTTCTGGACCGGCGTTCTGGTCTAGGGTCGCGCCGCGGCCGCAACTAGACTTGGTCGGCGGTGCCTGGCCGCCGCAGCCCGCCCCACTCCTGCCTCGGACTTTTTCTGCTCCCATGCTGCGCTACTGGACTGCCGGTGAATCCCACGGTCCCGCCCTGGTCGCCCTCGTCGACGGCTTTCCCGCCGGCCTCGAAGTCGACAAGGCTGCCATCGACGCGGAACTGGTGCGCCGCCAGGGCGGCTACGGCCGGGGCGGTCGCCAGCGGATCGAGACCGACGCGGTGACGTTTCTCTCGGGTCTCTGGCGGGGCGTCACGCTCGGCAGTCCGTTGGCCCTCGAGGTGATCAACAAGGATGCGAAGCTCGAGCGGCTCGAGGACGTCGATCGGCCGCGGCCGGGCCATGCCGACTTGCCCGGCGCGATCAAGCACCTCGGCGGCGTGCGGGCCGTGCTCGAGCGGGCCAGCGCCCGTGAGACCGCGGCGCGGGTGGCTGCCGGGGCGCTCGCGCGGCAGTTGCTCGCCGCCTTCGGCATCGAGGTGGCCGGCTGGGTCACCGAGCTGGGAAATATCGCGCTGGGAGGCCGTCCGGGCACGCTGCCGGAGCTGCGTGGCCTGCGGGATGCCAGCCAGATCTACTCGCTCCACCCCGAGCGCGACGCAGAAGTGACCGCGGTCATCGATCGGGTCGGCAAGGAGGGCGACACGCTCGGCGGCGTGGTGGAGGTGCGGGTCGACGGCCTGCCGATCGGGCTGGGCACGCATGCCCAGTGGGACCGCAAGCTCGACGGACGGCTGGCGCAGGCCGTGATGGCCGTGCAGGCGATCAAGGGCGTGGAGATCGGCCTGGGGTTCGAGGCGGCCCGGCGCCGCGGCTCGGAGGTCCACGATCCGATCCATTACGACCCGGCCGTCCGCGGCGGTCCGCAGCTGGGCTTCACGCGGCCGACGAACAACGCCGGCGGCCTGGAGGCCGGGATGACCAACGGCCAGCCGCTCGTGGTGCGGGCCGCCATGAAGCCGATCAGCACGCTCCGCAAGCCGCTGGAGTCGGTGAACCTCCGGACAAAGGAACCCGAGGAGGCGGCCTACGAGCGGAGCGACGTCTGCGCCGTCAGCGCCTGCAGTGTGATCGTCGAGAATGTCGTCGCCTTCGAGGTGGCGGCGGCCCTCGTGGACAAGTTCGGCGGCGACAGCGTCGCGGAGATGCGGGCCCGCTGGAACCTGTATCACGAACTCGCGCGGGACCGCTGACGGGGGCCTCGACAACGGCCTGCCAGCGACGGGAACAAGGATGTTCATCGAACGGTCGGCATCACGAATCCGCCTCATGCGCACGTTGTTCGTGCTGCTCGGGCTCCTCCCCTGCCTGACCCTCGGCGGCTGGGCGGTCCTGCGGCACTCCGGCGGGCATCTCGCGGCGATCGAACGGCGGGTGGAGGAGGTCCTCGGCCTTTCGCTGGCCTGTGGCGGCGTGGAGCACGTCCGCCCCGACGCCTTGCGGCTGCGATCCTGCCGCCTGTCAGCGCCGTCGGGCGACCTCGTGCTCGAGGCTCCGGTGATCGACGTGGAGACTTCAGCGGGCGAGGTGCGGGTGTCGATCGCGCGGGTCGACTGCACGCCGGCGCTGGTTCGGGGGCTGGCGGGGCTGGCCTCCGACTGGCTCATGCATCCCGGTCGGCATCCCCGGGACTGCGTCGTGGACGTCGCCGACTTCCGCTGGAGCGGCCGCCCGTCGCCGCCCGGCGCCACGGTGGGCTTGAGGCTCGAGTGCGTCGCTGTCAACGGCGCGCGGGCGATTCGTGCGCGGCGCGGCGGACCCGCGGACGCTCCCGCCGACGAGGTGCGACTCCGCAAGGTTCCGTGCACCGCGACGCCGCCGCAGGCCCACGGGCCGTCCGAGGCCGCCCGGTTCGAGATCGAGGCGCGGGTTTCGGAGCCCGTGCCGGTGGGCGTCGTCGAGGCGTTGATGGGCGCGGGGCCAGGCGGGCTGCCGCTCGGGGAGGAGGCCGGCATCAGCGGGACGTTGGCCCTCGAGGTCGAAGACGGCCGGTGCGGCGGCAACGCCGCGGTGCGGCTGGAGCGCATCGACCTGGCGGTGTTCAGCCGGCATCTGCCGCATCGGCTGTCGGGGGAGGCGACGGTGTCGTGCACGAACCTCCTGCTCTCGCACGGCCGCATCACCGCCTGCGACGCGCGGATCGATGTCTCCCGCGGTCGCGTCGCGCAACGGTTACTCGACGGCGCAGTGTCGGTGCTCGGCTGCCGCCCCGGACCGGCCTTCCGCTCGCTGACCGGCGAGGAGACGCGGGCCTTCGACGACCTCGCGGTCTCGATCAGGGCCGTACGGTCGGGCATGGAACTGCGGGCGGATCCGGCGCGAGCCGGTGCTTTGGTCAGGTTGCAGGGGCTGGCGCTCGTCGAAGAGCCGCGGTCGGCGGTGCCCCTCGATCGCCTGGCCTGGTTTCTCGCGCCGCCCGGGGCCGTGGCCCTGCCGGCAGCGCGGACCACGGCCTGGATGCTCGAACGGCTCTCTTGGGAGTCCGGGCCCGCGGTGGGAGCGGTCGTGCCCCCCTCCGATCAGGCGGTGCGGCCGACCGGCCGCAGCGAGTTTTGACGCAAGTTTGACAATGCGTCGACCTGCGGCTGACGGCCGAGGCTGGCAAGCCAGACGAAATACGCGACAGTATCGCTGCCGGCGGAGTGCCGGCCCCGCGAGGCAATGCCGCGGGCACCTCCGGCCCTCGCGGCCGTCGGTCTGTCGATCGTTCGGCCTCACGAAAGGAAACGCTGATGCCCGCATCCCGCACGCTTCCCCGCAAACCGCATGGTCGGGGACATGCCCACGCTTCTCCGCGGCCCACGGCCGTCCGTCCCGCGGCGGAGCTTTCGGACCATGCCGACGCCTTCGGCCGCGAGGCGGTCTACGATCCCCGGCAGCATGACGGCGAAGAGTCTGGTGGCCTGGCCAACGAGCCGCGGCAGGACGGCCAGGGGGCGGTGGCCGGGATCGACTGGCCGGTGGTGATCTGGATCGTGGGCGTGCATTTGGCGGCGCTGGCGGCGCCGTTCTGCTTCTCGTGGTCGGGGCTCGCGATCTGCCTGGCGCTCTACTGGGTGACGGGCAGTCTCGGCGTCTGTCTCGGTTACCACCGTCTGCTGACGCACGGCAGCTTCACGACCCCGCGGCCGGTACGGCTCTTCTTCGCGTGGCTCGGCGGCGTATCGGGCGAGGGCTCGGCGCTGTTGTGGGTCGCCAATCATCGCAAGCACCATGCCTTCAGCGACCAGGAGGGCGACCCGCATACGCCGCACGACGGCGGCCTCTGGGCGCACATCCTCTGGATGTTCCCCCGGCGGACCCCGGCGGAACTGGCCGCCCACATCAGCCGTTGGGCGCCCGATCTCGATCGGGAGCCCGGCCTGCATTTCCTGCAACGGACCTTCCTCCTCTGGCACGTCCTCATCGGCGCCGCGCTGCTGGCCGGAGGCTGGTGGGTCGGCGGCCCGCGTCTGGGCGTCTCCTGGCTCGTGTGGGGTCTGGCGCTCCGCATGGTGATCGTGTTTCATGTGACGTGGCTCGTGAACTCGGCGACCCACATGTGGGGGTATCGCAACTACGAGACGACCGACGACTCCACCAACCTCTGGTGGGTCGGCCTGCTCGCCTTCGGCGAAGGCTGGCACAACAATCACCACGCCTACCAGCGGATGGCCCGCCACGGGCACCGCTGGTGGGAGGTCGATGTGACGTACTGGTTCATCCTGCTGCTCGAGACAGTCGGCCTGGCCAAGAACGTCGTGCACACCCCGTATGGCCGGGGTGGCCAGCCGAAGGGCTGAAAGCCGCTCCGCGGCGGCATTCTCCCCGTGCAGTTGCATTTCCTCGCTCTGCGGGTACACTTCGGCCCCAGAGAAACACATTCCCACAATCAATGCCGCCCGTGGACGGGCGGGTCAGGCTCGATGTCGCTTACTAAAGAACGCAAACAAGAGTTGATCGGTGCGTATCGGCGAGGGACTGCCGACACCGGATCAGCCGAGATTCAAATCGCCCTGTTGACGGGTCGGATTTCGCATCTCACGGAACACTTCAAGAAGCATTCCAAGGACTTCGCGAGTCGACGCGGCCTGCTCATGATGGTGAGCCGGCGACGTCAGCTTCTTGACTATCTCAAGCGTGTCGCGCCCCAGCGGTATCTCGACGTCATTCGACGGCTGGAGATTCGCAAGTAGTCCCTCTGCCGACGGCCTGTCGTGGCGCGGCATTGATTGGTGAATGGCGGCCCCGCTCTCGCCGACCGCTCCTGCGGAAGGCGTCTTGGGGGGCGCACGTTTCGTCTCGCCCGACGGCGCGGCATGCCAATGCCTCGCCGGCGTCGACGCCTCGGGAGTTCGAGGTGGGCCGCATCGTCGGCCGCAGGCGGGAGTCCGGGGTGTTCCCGGACGCGTGGAAGGGCACGACGAAGCGGCAAAGAGAACAGAAGGCAGTCCAAGGCATACGAGGACGAGAGGAAGGAACGAATCATCATGAAGCAGCGCGTTGAACGTCAGATCGGGGACCATGTCCTTTTCATCGAGACCGGATTTCTGGCCAAGCAGGCCGCCGGCAGCGTGATCGTCGGCTACGGCGACACGCGGGTGCTGGTGGCGTCCGCCACCGGCGCGCCCCGCCCCGGCATCGACTTCTTTCCGCTGACCTGCGACTACCGCGAGCGGGTGGCGGCGGCGGGCAAGTTCCCCGGCGGCTTTCTCAAGCGCGAGGGGCGGCCCACCATGAAGGAAACCCTCACCAGCCGGCTGATGGACCGCCCCATCCGGCCGCTCTTTCCCGAGGGCTTTTTCGACGAGGTTCAGATTCAGGCCAACGTGCTCGCCGCCGATCAGCAGAACGATCCCGACGTGCTCGCGATGGTGGGCGCGTCGGCGGCGCTGTGCATCTCTCCGCTGCCCTTCCGCGGCCCGCTCGGCAGCATTCGCCTGGCCCAGGTCGACGGCCGCTTCATCCCCTTCCCCACGCAGGATCAGCTGGAGGAGAGCGATCTCGATCTCGTCGTCTCGGGCAGCCCGACTGCGGTCCTCATGATCGAGGGCTTCGCCCGTGAGATGCCCGAGGAGCGGATGCTCCAGGCCCTCGACGAGGCTCACCGCTACATCCGCATCCTGTGCGAGATGCAGCAGGAACTCGTCGCGAAGGCGGGCAAGCCGAAGAAGGAGTACGTGCTGGCCGACTACTCCGGCCTGCGCGACCGCCTCACCCGTGGCTACCTGGCCGACCTGAAGGCGGCGAAGGCGATCGCGGGCAAGCAGGATCGAGGGCAGGCCGTGAAGGCGCTTCGCGAGCGGGCGAAGGCCGAGGTCGCCCCAGCGGAGCCCGCCGCGACGGCCCGCGCCGGCGACGCCGGCGGGGTGAGCGATGCCGATTTCGCCCACGTCTGGCACGCCCTGGAGGAGCAGGCGGTGCGGGAACTGATCCTCGAGGGCAAGCGGCCTGATGGCCGCGACTACACCTCGCTGCGTGCGCTCCACTGCGACGTCGACCTGCTGCCCCGGGTCCACGGGTCGGCGCTGTTTCAGCGCGGTGAGACCCAGGCGCTCATCACCGTCACGCTCGGCACGGGCAAGGACGAGCAGCGGGTCGACGGACTGATCGACGAGTACTCGAAGAAGTTCATGCTCGACTACTACTTCCCGTCCTACTCGGTCGGCGAGGTGCGGCCGATCCGCGGCCCCGGCCGTCGCGAGATCGGCCACGGGGCGCTGGCGGAGCGGAGCGTGAAGCCGGTGCTCCCCGATCCCGACACCTTCCCCTACACCATCCGCGTGATCTCCGACATCCTCGAGTCGAACGGCTCGAGCTCGATGGCGTCGGTCTGCGGGGCGACGCTCGGCCTGATGGCCGCCGGCGTGCCGATTTCCAATCCGGTGGCGGGCATCTCCGTGGGGCTGGTCAAGCAGTCGGAGCAGCACTGGGTGCTCCTCACCGACATCATCGGCGACGAGGACCACTACGGCGACATGGACTTCAAGATCGCCGGTTCCCATCAGGGCATCACCGGCATCCAGCTCGACCTCAAGATCGACGGCATCTCGCCGGCGATCATCGAGGCGACGCTGCGGCAGTCCCGTGAGGCACGGCTCGAGATCCTGAGGACGATGCTGTCGGCGATCCGGCGGCCGCGTGAGGAGATCTCCCCGTGGGCGCCGCGTCTGCTGCGGACACGGATCGATCCGGAGAAGATCGGCCTGCTGATCGGCCCTGGTGGCAAGACGATCCGGGCGATCCAGGAATCATCCGGGGCGAGCATCGAGGTCGAGGACGACGGGACCGTCACCGTGGCCAGCCACGACGCCGAAGGGGCGATGGCCGCCATGGCGAAGATCGAGGCCCTCACCGCCTCGATCCAGATCGGACGCATCTACGAGGGCCGCGTGACCAGCGTCAAGGACTTTGGCGCGTTCGTCGAACTCGTGCCGGGCAAGGACGGCCTCTGCCACGTCAGCGAGCTCTCTGACGAGTACGTTTCGAGCGTGGCGGACGTCTGCCGCGTCGGCGACATCATGCGGGTGAAGGTGATCGCGGTCGATGACCAGGATCGCGTCAAGCTCAGCCGCAAGGCCGCCATGCGGGAGCAGGCGGAGGCCGGCAAGGAGCCGCGGTAGCGGGGCCCGGGGGTCGTGGTGCGTCGGAAGTAAGGCAGCCAGAGCAGGAAGAGCGGTCATGTCGTCCGCCGACGATCCCAGCCGCTCGAAGGCGGAAACATATGCGGAGTTCGCGGCTCTCGTGGGCGCCCTGGCCCACGAGATCCGCAACCCGCTCTCCACGATCCGCCTCAACATGGAGCTGCTGGCCGAGGATTTCGAGCACACCGACCCCGAGTCGTCGACGAAGCAGCGGGACCGGCGGGCAAAGGCGAAGATCGACCTCGTCCGCCAGGAGTGCGACCGGCTGCAGAAGCTGCTCGGCGACTTCCTCGATTTCGCCCGGCAGGAGCGGCTGACGCTCGAGCCGGGCAGCCTGAACGAGGAGTTGGGCCAGCTCCTCGACTTCTTCGCGCCGCAGGCCCGCGACGCACACGTGGAGATCGTCCGCTATCTCGACCCCGAGTTGCCGATGGTGCGGCTCGATCGCGAGACCTTTCGCTCGGCCGTGCTGAACCTGCTCATCAACGCCGTCCAGGCGCTCGAGGCGGGCGGCCAGTTGGTCGTGCGGACGCGGCCGGCCGGCCTCGGCGTGCTCGTGGAGCTGATCGACACCGGGCCGGGCATGGACGCCGACACGCTTGCCAAGGTGTTTCGGGCGTTCTACACGACGAAGCAGGGCGGGTCGGGGCTGGGCCTGCCCACCGCCCGCAAGATCGTCGAGGCCCATGGGGGTTCGATCGACATCGAGAGCACTCCTGGGCGGGGCACCAAGGTCACCATCTGGCTGCCGGCCCCGCCGCGGCTGCCCACGGGCGCCGGCAGCACCGCCGCCACGCGTGAGCCGGCGGCCGGTCGGCGGCTGGACGGGCCTCAGGCCGGCTTCGTACCATCGAAAAAATCATGACCCAGCCCCGAGCCGCAGCCCCTGCCCCGCAGCCGACGCCCGTCGCCGGGCCGTCCGGCCTGGTGCGCGTCCTGGTGGTCGACAACGACATCGTGCACGCGCGGACCATGGGCGAGGTGCTCGGCAAGCTCGACTGCTCCGTCGTGGTCGTCGGCAGCGGCACCGAGGGGGCCAAGCGGATCGAACAGGAGACGTTCGACGTCGTCGTCACCGACCTGATGATGAACGACATCGGGGGGCTCGAGATCCTCGCCCGGGCGAAGCAGGCGGCGGCGGAGACGGAGGTGATCGTGGTCACCGGCCACGGCACCATCCCCTCGGCCGTCGCCGCCATGCAGCAAGGGGCGTTCACCTACCTCCAGAAGCCGCTCGATCTGGCCCACCTGCGGGCCGCCGTCGAGAAGGCCTCGGCCGGCGTCCGGCTGGAGCGGCAGAATCTCGAACTCAACCGGCGCCTCGACGAGAAGTTCGGGTTCGAGGGGGTCGTCGGCTCGAGCCCCCAGATGCTCGCGCTCGTCGAACGGCTCAAGCGGATCGCGCCGACCGACGCCACGGTGCTCATTCAGGGTGAGACCGGGACCGGCAAGGAACTGGTGGCCCAGGCGATCCATCAAAACAGTCCGCGCAAGCACAAGCCCTTCGTGGCCCTCAACTGTGCGGCGCTCAGCGAGAACATCCTCGAGAGCGAGCTCTTCGGGCACGTCCGCGGCGCCTTCACCGACGCCTCGAGCGATCGCGTCGGCAAGTTCGAGTATGCCAACGGCGGCACGCTCTTCCTCGACGAAGTCGGCGACATGCCGATGGCGACGCAGATCAAGCTGCTGCGGGTGCTCGAGTCGGCCGAGATCACGCGGGTGGGCTCCAACACGCCGACGCGGGTGAACGTCCGGATCCTGTCCGCCACCAACCGCAATCTGGAGGAGGCGATCGCGGCGGGCGGCTTTCGTAGCGACCTCTACCACCGGCTGAAGGTGGTGACCATCGCGATCCCGACGCTCCGCGAGCGGGCCGCCGACATTCCGTTGCTCATCGAGCATTTCGTCCGGCAGTTCGCCAAGCGGCACGGCAAGGTGATCAAGGGGATGACGCTCGCCGCCCGGATGAAGCTCGGCTCCTTTCCGTGGCCCGGCAACGTGCGGCAGCTGCGGAACGTGATCGAGAGCATGGTGGTCGTCGACTGCGACGAGATGCTGGACGTCGACGACCTGCCGCTGGAACTCGAGCCGGTCGCCAGCGGCGCCGCTCCGGCGCCGTCTGCCGGCATCGAGACGGGAGTGGCGACGTTCGTGGGCCGGCGGCTCGACGAAGTGGAACGCATCCTGATCACGGAGACCCTCAAGCTGACGGGCGGCAATCGGGAGCAGGCGGCGGAGTTGCTGGGTATCGGCGAGCGTACGCTCTACCGGAAGATCAAGGAATACCAGCTCTCCTGAGGCGGCCGTCGTCGGGAACGGATTCATGGCACGCATCCATAAGCTGCCCGTGTCGGTGGTCAACCGCATCGCGGCCGGCGAGGTCGTCGAGCGGCCGGCGAGCGTCGTGAAGGAACTGCTCGAAAACGCGCTCGACGCCGGCCCGACGCGGATCGACGTCGCCCTCGAGCAAGGTGGCATCGCGCTCGTGCGTGTGGTCGACGACGGTGGCGGGATCGAGCGCGAGGATCTGCCGCTGGCAGTGACGGCGCATGCGACGAGCAAGCTCCGGGTGGCCGAGGATCTCGAGCGGATCGAGACGCTCGGCTTCCGTGGCGAGGCGCTCGCCAGCGTCGGCGAGGTCGCCCGGCTCGTCATCCGGTCGCGGCCGCCGGCCGCGACCGGGGCCAGCCTGACGGTCGACGGTGGCCGTGCCGGCGAGGTCGTTCCCGACGGCGGTGCGGTGGGCACGACGGTCGAGGTGCATCAGCTGTTCGGCAACGTGCCGGCCCGGCGGGCCTTTCTCCGCTCTCCCCAGACGGAGTGGTCGCATGCGTCGGAGGCGTTCGTCCGCACCGCGCTTGCGCATCCCGACGTGGCCATGACGCTGACGCACAACGGCCGACGGGTGCACGACCTGCCGGCGACGACGTCCTGGCGGGAGCGGATCGGCGGGCTCTTCGGGCCGGCGCTCGCCGCCAAGCTGATCGAGGTCTCGGCGTCCGACGGCGAGCTCTCGGTCAGCGGTCTTGTCGGCCGGCCGGAGGACGACATGGCCGGCACCCGGCTGCAGTACCTGTTCGTGGCCGGGCGGCCGTTCCGCGACCGTGGCCTCCTGCATGCCGTTCAGGAAGGCTACCGTGGGCTCATGTTGACAGGCCGACAGCCGATCGTGTTCCTCACCTTTTCGATGCCGGCTGAGATGGTCGATGTCAACGTGCATCCCGCGAAGATGGAGGTGCGGTTTCGCGAGCCGTCCCGGCTCTACAAACTCGTGCTCGCGGCGCTGCGGACGGCATTCCTCGAGCACGACCTGACCGCGCCGCTCCTGCCGCCCGTGGACCGCGGGGTGGTCGCCGACGCCGACCGGCTCGGCGCCGTCGGGCAGTCGCCCGCCGATGTTTGGTCCCGATCCACGGTGGGGCCGCCACCCGGAGCCGGTGCCGCACGGTCGGCGGAACCGGCTGTGTTCCGTCCCTGGGAGCCTCTATCGTCTCGAGCGCAGGGTGCTGCCGCGGCAACGCCGGCCGCGCCGTTGTGGGAGCGGGACGACACGACCGGATCTTTTGCGGTCGAGCCCCCGCCGGCCCGGGAGCGGGCTGTGCAGATGCAAGACCGCTATATCGTGGTGGAATGCGGCGACGGCATCGAGGTGATCGATCAGCACGCGCTGCACGAGCGACTCCTGTACGAGCGATTGAAGGCGTCGCTGGCGGCGGGCAGCCTGGAGGTGCAGCCGCTGCTGATTCCGGAGCGGATCGACCTTTCCCCGACAGACCTCGAACTGATCACCGACCACGCGGAGCCGTTGGCGCGGGCCGGGCTCCGGATAGAGCCCTTCGGCGGCGGGACCGTCGTGGCGACGAGCAAGCCCGTGTTGGCGGGCAGCACGCCCGCCGAGGAGATCGTCCGCGAGGTGCTCGAGCGGCTGGCGGCGCTCGAGAACCGTGGCAATCCGGCCGTGCTCGTTGACGAGGTCCTGCACGGGCTCGCCTGCAAGGCGGCCATCAAGGCCGGCGATGCCCTCTCTCCGGCGGAGGTCGAGGCCCTCGTCCGCGACCGCAGGGTCGTCCGGGAGTCGCATCACTGTCCCCACGGCCGGCCGACGTCGCTGGTATTCTCTCGGGCGGAGCTGGATCGGCAGTTCCGCCGCACCTGATCTCCGCCACCCCCGATCTTCGGAAGCGCTCAAGACTCGATGATCTGCGTCAGCATCGGACGGGGCCGGCATCGGCACGTCATCGCCGAGCACCGCCACCTTGCCGAGCAGGGCATCGGATTGGTCGAACTGCGGCTCGACTGCATCGAGGGGCCCGTCCAGGTGAAACGGCTGCTCACGGGGCGCCCCTGCCCGGCGATCGCCACGTGCCGCCGGACGGTGGACGGCGGTCGCTGGAGCCAGTCCGAGGAGGCCCGGCGGCTCGTGCTCCGCACGGCGATCGTCGAGGGGGTCGACTACGTCGATCTCGAGAGCGACATCGCCGCATCCGTGCCGCGATTCGGCGGAACAAAGCGGATCGTGAGCCACCACGACTTCCACCAGACCCCCGCCGATCTCGAGTCGCTCCACGCCCGCCTGACGGCTCTCGACGCCGACATCGTCAAGATCGCCACCATGGCCAACCATCCGACGGACAACCTGCGGATGCTGGATTTGGTGCGGCAGTCGCGCATCCCGACGGTCGGCATCTGCATGGGCGACATCGGCATGCCGACACGGATCCTGGCAGGCCGCTGCGGCGCCCCGTTCACCTTCGCGACCTTTCACGACGATCGCGTGCTGGCGCCCGGCCAGATCGGCTGGCGGCGGATGCGTGACCAGTACCGCTACGACTCCATCACGTCTGCCACGCGCGTCTACGGGGTGGTCGCCGATCCGGTCGGGCACAGTCTCAGTCCCGTCGTGCACAACGCGGCCCTGGCACATGCGGGCATCGATGCCGTCTATCTCCCCTTCCGCGTGCCGGCCGAGCAGATCGACGACTTCCTCGACAAGGCGGCAAGTTGGCCGATCCAGGGATTGAGCGTCACCATTCCCCACAAGGAGGCGGTCCTGAAGCATGTCACGCGGCCGGACGGCCTGGTGACCTCGATCGGGGCGACCAACACGCTCGCGTTCGAGGAGGGCGGGTGGGCCGCCTACAACACCGACGCGACGGCCGCCGTCGAGAGTCTCAAGGCGGCGCTCGTCGACCCCGAACTGCAGATGGCCGAGGATTACGCGGCCGAACTCCAGTCGCAACTCGATATGAAGCCCGATGCCGTCGCGCCGCGGTCGCGGGAGCGTCTGTCCTTGAAGACCGCGCTCGTGCTCGGCGCCGGCGGCGCGGCCCGGGCGGTCGCGTTCGGGCTGCGGCAACAGGGTGTGGAGGTGACGGTCTGCTCGCGGACGCTCGACCGTGCCCGCGGCATCGCCGCCGACGTCGGCTGCAAGTCGATCGACTGGACCGCCCGCTATCGGATGCCCTACGACTGCGTGGTGAACGCGACGCCGGTCGGCATGCATCCGCACGTCAACGAGACGCCGTTCGACAAGGACCACCTCCGCCCCTACATGGTGGTCTTCGACACGGTGTACAATCCGGAGAACACGCTCCTGATCAAGGAGGCCAGGAATCTCGGCTGCCGGGTCGTGACGGGTGTCGACATGTTCGTGCGCCAGGCGGCGATCCAGTTCCGCATCTGGCATGGCGCGGAGGCGCCCGAGCATGTGATGCGGGAGGCGCTCAAGCGGGCGACCTCGTCGGCCCGTCTGCCGGAGTGACGTGCGGTCCCGGCTGGCCCGGACCGAGGAGCCATTCGATGCCACGCCTGACGTTGATCGGCTATCGCGGCACCGGCAAGTCGACGGTCGCGGCATGCGTTGCCAGACGGCTTGGCTGTGGCTGGGTCGATGCCGACGCGGTGCTCGAGAAGAGGCTCGGCTGCAGCATCGCGACGCTCGTGCACGAGCGGGGAGAGGTCGTGTTTCGGGACGAGGAGGCGGCGGAACTCGACGTGTTGCTGGCCCGGTGCGACGGCGTCCTGGCGACGGGCGGCGGTGTCGTGCTCCGGCCCGTCAATCGGGAGGCACTGGTGCGTCGTGGTCGGCCCATCGTCTGGCTGACGGCCCCGGCGGAGACGATTCGCGGTCGTCTGGCCGCCGATCCGGCGACGGCGTCGCGGCGGCCGGCCCTCGCGACCATGGCCGATGGCACGACATCCGGAGATCCGTTGGCCGAGGTGGACGCGGCGCTTGCCGTCCGTGAGCCGCTCTATCGCAGCTGTGCCGACGCGAGCTTCGACACGTCCCGTGAATCACCCGAGGCGATCGCCGCGCGGATCGTCGCCTGGCTGGCGGCCGGGGGGAGGGCGTCATGACCGTGGCGGAGTCGCTCGATGGCTTCGGCCGGCCGGAGGCCGGAGCACTCTGGTTGCTCGTCGTGCTGGCCGGAGCCGCGGCCGGATGGCTGCTCGACGCCCTGGTGGGCCGGCCACTCGACGCGGGAGCATTCGCCTGGGAGGAGTCGCCGTCGGCAGCCGCGCCCGTGGGCCGTCGTCGCGTGCGCGTGTGGCTCGTGGTCGCCATGTCGGTCGGAACTGCCCTGCTCTGGTGGTGGGAGTGCGTGGCGCGGGGCCTCGAGCCCGTCATGCCCGGCGCGCTCGGGGCCGACGCTTTGGCGGGCGGCAGGGCTTCGGGCCCGCCAATGGCCCGCTTTGCGGCCCATCTGGTGCTCGGCTGGCTGCTGGCCGCCGCGGCGTGGATCGACATTCGGCACCGCGTGATCCCCGACTGCATCACCGTGCCCGGCGTGCTCGCCGGCCTCGTTGCCGTGTGGCTGGCGCCCGACGTGCTGCTGCCGATCGGCCTGGAAGTGCCGCGGTCCTTCGCCCTGCCAGTGGTCGTGCCTGATGTATTGGCATGGTTCGGCGGGCTGCGCACGGACGTGCCTCCGGAGTGGGCGGGGCCTGCACCGGAGTGGAAGGGGCTGCTCGTGCCGACGGCGATCTATGGCGTCTGGTGGGCCGCGTGTACGGCCCCCTTTCTCGCCCCGGCCGCCGGCCGCCGGATCGAGCCGCGCACCCTGCTGGTGCCGGCCGGGCTGGCGGTGGTCTTGAGCGCCTGGCTCGTCGGCGGTGATCGGTTCGCGGGCCTCGGGTCGGCGCTCGTGGGCCTGGCGATTTCGGCGGGTCTCGTCTGGAGCGTGCGGGAGGGCGCGTCGCGGGCGATGGGCCGTGAGGCGATGGGCCTCGGTGACGTGACGCTCATGGCGATGGTCGGCGCCTGGATCGGCTGGCAGGCGAGTGTGCTGGCGTTCTTTCTCGCGGCCTTCATCGGCCTCGCGCACGGACTCGTGCAGTTGGTGCGGCATCGGGAAAACGAGCTTCCCTATGGGCCGAGCCTGTGCCTGGCGAGCGGTCTCGTGATCGTCGCCTGGCGGCCGCTGTGGCAGTGGGCCCGGGGACCCTTCTCGCAGCCGCTCACGTTGGCGCTCGTGCTCGGGACGGTGGTCGTGCTCACGGCACTGTCGCTGGCGGTGCTGCGCCGATTCCGGGGCTGATTGCCCGCCCGGGGGGCCGTTTACCCGGGTTTCCGCGGCAAATGCCCGCCGTGGTCGTCTTGCCCGCCCTGCGGAGTTCCCCTACGATCTCCGCCCCTTGAGCGGCGATGGAGCCGGCCAATGCCTCTGCACCCGACGGGCCAATCATGGTTTGCAGCCTTGTGCTGTGCTGTCGCGTGCGCCGTCATGGGCTGCTCGAACGGGATCTTCCGGAGGCCCACGCAAGGCCAGCCCGTCAGCCTGACGCCCCCGCCCGGCGTCGCCGAGCCGGCGGCACTGCTCCCGCCGGTCGCCGTGACGGCCCCCGCCGCCTTGCCCTCCTATGCCGATGTCGACACGCGTCAGGTGCAGACGCTGCTGGCGGCCACACGTGACGAGAACCAACTCCTCAAGGACGAGATCGCGGCGCTGCGGGAACAACTGGCGAGCACGTCGGGGCAGTTGGCGATCGCCCGCGGGCCGACCGCAGCCGCGGTCCAGTCGGGCCGTCCGGCGACATTCACCGCCGGCCCGGCCACGATGCAGGCGACCATGGCGGAGTTGGCGATCCCGGGCGTGGAGGCGCGGTATGACGGCGCCGTCGTGCGGATCGAGGTGCCCGCCGAGCGACTCTTCGAACAGGGCGGCGCCGCGCTCCTTCCCGGAGGCAACGCGCTCCTCACCCAGGTCGCCGCCGAAATCGACCGGGTATTTCCCCGCCACTTTGTCGGCATCGAGGGCCATGTCGACACCGAGCCGCTGGCACTCGCCTCGTGGGGCTCGCCGCATCAGCTGACCGCGGCCCGAGCGGCGACCGTGTTCGATTTCTTCACGTCGCGGACGGCGCTCCGCCAGGGGCAGTTGTTCCTCGTGGCCCACGGTGCGAATCACCCGGTGGTGTCCAATGCCACTGCCGCCGGCCGACAGCGGAACCGCCGGATCGAGTTGGTCATTTATCCGGAGCGGATCGGAGCCGACGACGACGCAGCCTCGCCTTGAGCCTCGGCCACCGGCCGTCCAACCGGCCACTTTCGTGCGTCGGGCCCGCCTCGTACACTCGTCGCATGGTCACGATCATCGACTATGGCAGCGGAAACCTGCGCAGTGTGCAGAAGGCGGTCGAGCGCCTCGGCTTCGCGGCCCGCATCACGGACGACCCGAACATCGTCGCCGAGTCCGAGCGGCTGGTGCTGCCAGGGGTCGGCGCCTTCGGTGATGCGATCGCCGCGCTCGAGCAGCGCGGTCTCGTCGCGCCGATCGTCGCGCACGTCAGGGCCGATCGTCCGTTCCTCGGCATCTGCATGGGGCTGCAACTTCTCTTCGAGCGAGGCTCGGAGGGTGGGCGGCACGCGGGGCTGGGACTGCTCCCCGGCGAGGTGACGCGGTTCGAGTTGCCGGCAGGCATCAAGATCCCGCACATGGGCTGGAACCGTGTCGATTGGTCCGGCGCCGCCGCCCGCTTCGGCCCCGCCGGGGAGCACTACTACTTCGTCCACTCGTATGTCGCCCGGCCGACGGATGCGTCGCTTGTCGCGGCCACGAGCGATTACGGCGGGCCGTTCTGCGCCGCGGTGGCTCGTGGCCGGCTCCTCGCCACGCAGTTTCATCCTGAGAAGAGCCAGGCGGCCGGAATGGCGCTGCTGCGTGGCTTCCTGTCCGTTTCCTGAGTGGCCGCGAGATTTTCCCAGGGAGGTGCCCGACGATGGAACTGTGGCCGGCGATCGACTTGCGCGGTGGCAAGTGCGTGCGACTCCTGCAGGGAGACTATGCCCGGGAGACCGTCTTTGGGGAGGACCCCGTCGCAATGGCAAGGCGGTTCGTCGAGGGAGGCGCACGACGGCTGCATGTCGTGGATCTTGACGGCGCGAAGGACGGCGCGCCGACGCAGGCCGCTGTCGTGGGCCGTATGGTGGCGGCGGCCGGTGTGCCCTGCCAACTCGGCGGCGGCATCCGCTCGCTCGAGACGGCGGTTGCCTATGCCCATGCGGGGGTGGAGCGTCTCGTCGTGGGCAGCGTCGCGGTGGAGAACCCGGCGCTGCTGGATGATCTGGCCCACGCGCTTCCCGGTCGGATCGTGTTGGGCATCGACGCCCGTGACGGCCTCGTCGCCGTGCGTGGCTGGCTGGAGACGAGTCGTCTCGGCGCCGTCGATCTGGCGCGGAGGCACGCCGCGTTGCCCCTGGCGGCGATCGTCTACACCGACATCGCAAAGGACGGCATGATGGCCGGCCCCAACCTACCGGCTCTGGCGGAGATGGTGCGGGCGGTCGCGTTGCCGGTGATCGCCTCCGGTGGGGTGTCGAGCGCCGCCGACGTCCGCCGGGTGGCCGAAGTGGGAGCCGCCGGGTGCATCGTGGGCCGGGCGCTGTACGACGGCGCCCTGTCGCTGGCCGACGCGGCAGCCGCCGCCGGTGAAGGCGGCGCCCTCGGCTGACGCCCTCCCCTGCCCATCCTGCCGATCTTGTGGGTGCGGCCGGCCTGGAGGGACGGCCGCGGAAAAATCCGCGAAGAACGTTCAATTCCACCCGGCGGCGGCGTCGACCGTTGGAGTGGCCGGTTGCCGCTGTTTCCGGCCACCCCTACCATCGACGTTCATGTCCACCGACATTCGCATCAAGGAGCAGCTGCCCGAGCTCACCCGGCGGATCGTGGAGACCTACCACGACGTTCCCACGATCCACTATCTCGGCCACTGCCCGCTGCCCAACTACGACTCGATCGTTTCCGCCTGCGAGGATCTCAAGGAGATCCTCTACCCGGGCTACCGGCGTCGGGAAAACCTGCATCTCGGCAACGTCACCTACCACGTCGGCGACCTTATCGACGGCCTCCACGACAAGCTCACCACGCAGATCGGCCGCGCCCTGCGGCATAGCCACGCCGCCCGCCGCGCCGCCGAGGAGCGCGGGCTCGACGCCTCCGTGCTGCCGGACGCCGCCCGTCACTGCACCGACGAGGCCGATTTCGAGGCGCTCGGCCAGGCGAAGGCGGTGGAGTTTTTGGAGCGGATTCCGGAGCTCCGCCGGGTGCTGGCCACCGACGTTCAGGCCGCCTACGACGGCGACCCGGCCGTCCGCACGCTCGACGAGGTGATCTTCTGCTATCCGGGACTGGAGGCGGTGACGATCCACCGGCTGGCACATTTGCTGCACAGGCTCGAGGTGCCGCTGGTTCCGCGGATGATGGCGGAGTGGTCCCACGCGCGGACGGGCATCGACATCCACCCCGGAGCGACGATCGGCGACCACTTCTTCATCGACCACGGCACGGGTGTCGTCATCGGCGAGACCTGCGAGATCGGCAGCCACGTCAAGCTGTACCAGGGCGTGACGCTCGGTGCGCTGTCGTTTCAGACCGACGCAGACGGTCACCTTGTACGCGGCACGAAGCGGCATCCGACGATCGAGGATCGGGTCGTGATCTACGCCAATGCCACGGTGCTCGGCGGCGCCACCCGCATCGGCCACGATTCGGTCATCGGCAGCAACGTCTGGCTGACGCGGTCGATCGACCCGCACACGACCGTCGTCCTCGAGCGGCCGAAACTCCGGATGCGCGGCGAGACCCCGCCGCCCGAACTCGACTATCAGATCTAGCTGGCTGCGGAAAAGCCATCTACGGCCTTTTCCACGAAGAAGGAGCCGGAAAAAGCCGGGGTTTCCCGCTTCTCTGCCGCCGCAGCCGGCGGCGGACAACGATGTCGACGGACCGCGGAAGCCGGCGGCCCATCGGGCGGCCTACCTTCCACGGCCGGCACTGCGGACGACCTCGCGGGCTGTGGCCTGGGCCCGCAGCTTGGCTTCGATCGCCTCGGCGCCGGTGGCGACCGCGGCACCGATCCGCTCCAGATCGGCCCGGGCGGCCTCCAGGTCGAGCTTCTCGGCCGGGACAGCCCGCTGCGTGATCACGGTGACGGCCCCCTGCACAACCTCGACGAAGCCCCCCTCCACGAACACCCGGCGGACGGAGTCGGCCGCCGATCCCTGTTCGCCGGTGATCCGGACCTCGCCGGCCCCAAGCCTGCCGATGAACGGCGCATGCCCCCGGGCGACGCCCCGCTGGCCATCGAAGAGCGGCAGCGTCACCGACCGTGCCACCGTGTCGAGGCTCGTCGTTTCGGGCGTTACGATGACGCAGCGGATGCCGTCGGCGGCACGCCCGGAAAGTTTGGAATCAGCCATCGGTCTCTTTCGTCAGGGAGGGATCGGTGTGCCAGGATCGAGGGAGCACGAGCCTCAGCCCTTCGCCGCCATCTTCTTGGCCTGCTCCTCGGCCTGCTCGATCGGGCCGACGTACATGAAAGCCTGCTCCGGCAGGTGGTCCCACTTGCCGTCGGCGATCTCCTCGAAGGAACGGATCGTGTCGGCGAGGCTCGTGATCTCACCCGGCTTGCCGGTGAAGACCTCGGCCACGAGGAACGGCTGCGACAGGAACCGCTCCATGCGGCGGGCACGGTGGACCACCAGCTTGTCCTCTTCCGACAGTTCGTCGACGCCGAGGATGGCGATGATGTCCTGGAGCTCGCGATACCGTTGCAGAGTGCGCTGCACGCGGCGGGCGATCTTGTAGTGCCGCTCACCGACGTACTGCGGGTCGAGGATGCGGCTCGACGAGGCGAGCGGATCCACCGCCGGATAGATCCCCTTCTCGGAGATCGACCGCTCCAGGTAGAGGAAGGCGTCGAGGTTGCCGAACGCGGTGGCCGGGGCGGGGTCGGTCGGGTCGTCCGCCGGCACATACACGGCCTGCACGCTCGTGATGGCCCCCTTGGAGGTCGACGTGATCCGCTCCTGGAGCGCGCCCATCTCGGTGGCGAGGGTTGGCTGGTAGCCGACGGCGCTTGGCATGCGACCGAGCAGGGCGCTCACCTCGCTGCCCGCCTGGGAGAAACGGAAGATGTTGTCGACGAAGAGCAGCGTGTCGGCGCCGGTCGTGTCGCGGAAGTACTCGGCCATCGTGAGCGCCGACAGGGCCACGCGGAGGCGGGCTCCCGGCGGCTCGTTCATCTGGCCGAAGACCATGCACGTCTGCTCGATGACGCTGCGACCGGTGTCGCCGATCTTCGCCTCCTGCATCTCGAGCCAGAGGTCGGTGCCCTCACGGGTTCGCTCGCCGACGCCCGCGAACACGGAGTAGCCGCCGTGGGCGCTGGCGATGCGGGCGATGAGTTCGGTCAGAATCACGGTCTTGCCGAGTCCGGCACCGCCGAAGAGGCCGGCCTTGCCGCCGCGGACGAAGGGCGTCAGCAGGTCGATCACCTTGATGCCCGTCTCGAAGAGTTCGGTTTTGGTGGTGAGTTCCTTCACCGGCGGCGGATCACGGTGGATCGGCCACCGCTCCTGGCTCTCGACCGCGCCGCGGCCGTCGATCGGCTCGCCGAGCAGGTTGAACACGCGGCCGAGCGTCCCCTTGCCCACCGGCACCGAAAGGGGCGCCCCGGTGTCGACCACCTCGGCGCCGCGGGTCAGACCGTCGGTCGAGCCGAGCGCCACGCAGCGGACCTTTCCGCCGCCGAGGTGCTGCTGCACCTCGCCGACGAGGTGCAGGTCGACGCCCTTGTTCGCACTGTCGATGCGGACGGCATTATAGATCGCCGGGATCGAGTTCTCGGGAAACTCGACGTCGAAGGTGGAGCCGATGACCTGGGTGATCCTGCCGGGGGCCTGGGTGATGCTGCCGTGTGCCATGTGCTTTTCAGCCTGTCTCAAAGGGAAAGTGAGTGAGTGATTGTCGGTTCGTTCGTGAATCGGGCGAGTGTGTTGCTGTCTGGGGCTGGCGATGTGGCAACCGGCGATCAGCGGCGAAAGGTCCGCTGCATCGACGCGAATGCGGCACGCCATCGGTGGGGGCGTTCTACTTTTTCAGGGCCTCCACGCCCCCGAGAATCTCCATGATCTCGCCCGTGATCTGTGACTGCCTGGCCCGGTTGTACTGCCGCGACAGGCTCTTGATCAGGCCGCCGGCGTTCTCCGTGGCTGCCTTCATGGCGACCATGCGGGCCACCTGCTCGCTCACGGCCGCGTCGAGGAAGCACTTAAAGAGCCGCGACAGGAAGCTGGCGGGAAGGATCTCTTCCAGGATGGTGCCGGCCGAGGGATAGAAATCGTATTCGTCGGAGGCCAGCTTTGCCTGGCTGGCGCCGGCGCCGGTCTGCGGCGGGGCGAGTGGCAGGAGGGTCTCGGTCACCGCCTCCTGCTTGGCGATCGAGTGGAACCGCGTGTAGACGACGTCGAGTCGGTCGATCTGCCCGCCCGAGTAGGCCTCGAGGTACGCCCGGCCGATCGGCGCCACCGCGGCGAACTCGGGCTTGTCCTCGAACTGCGTGTACCGTTCAGCGAGGTCGACGCCGCGGAACCGCAGTGCAGAGATGCCCCGCTTCCCCGACACGGCCACGTGGGCCGGCACCTGTTCGCTCTTCCACTGGCCGAGGAGTGCGACCGACTGCCGCACGATGTTGGAGTTGTATCCGCCGCAGAGACCGCGGTTGCCGGTGAGCACGAGCACCGCCGTCCTCTTCGTCGGGCGACTCTCGAGCAGCGGATGGGCCACGTCGGCCCCGACGCTCGCGATATTCTCCAGGATTGCGCCGAGGTGCCTCGTGTAGTCGCGGGCCGCGATCGAACGGTCCATCGCCTTCTTGAACCGCGCGGTGGCGATGAGTTCCATCGTTCGCGTGATCTTACGGATGTTTTTCACCGACTTGCGGCGGCGATCGAGAGCCCGGGCTTTTGCCATGTGGTGCGACCTTTCGAGTGGAGCGAGCGGCTGCTGTCCCGGAGGCTACCGTGATCCCGCGAGCGCGCGGCCCTGGGCGGCGCAGGCCGCGTCCCGCTGCCGCTTGAACTCGGCGATCGCGGCCTCGAGTTGCCGCTCGCTCTCCGCGTCCAACTCCTTCGACTCGTCGACCCGCTTGCGCAGCTCGGGGATCTGGTCGCGGACGAAGGTCAGAAAGCACTTTTCCCAGTCCGCGACGTCCTCTCGCTTCACGTCGTCGAGGTGGCCGCGGGTGCCTGCGTAGATGCTCAGCACCTGGTCGACCACGTCCATCGGGGCGAACTGGCCCTGCTTGAGCAGTTCCACCATCCGGTAGCCACGATCGAGCCGCTGCTGCGTGGCGGCGTCGAGGTCGGTGCCGAGTTGGGCGAAGGCCTCGAGTTCGCGGAAGCTCGCGAGGTCGAGCCGCAGGCCGCCGGCCACCTTTTTCATCGCCTTGGTCTGGGCGGCACCACCCACGCGCGACACCGAGATGCCGGCGTTCATGGCGGGCCGCTGGCCGGCGAAGAACAGGTCGGGCTGCAGATAGATCTGCCCGTCGGTGATGGAGATCACGTTGGTGGGGATGTAGGCGGACACCTCACCCTCGAGCGTCTCGATGATCGGGAGGCTCGTGAGCGAGCCGCCGCCGAGCTCCTTGGAAAGCTTGGCGGAGCGTTCGAGCAGCCGGCTGTGGGCGTAGAACACGTCGCCTGGATAGGCCTCGCGTCCCGGCGGCCGCCGCATGAGGAGCGAGAGCTGACGGTAGGCGGTGGCCTGCTTCGACAGATCGTCGTACACGATCAGGGCGTGCTGGCCGTTGTACATGAAGTGCTCTGCCATCGCCGTGCCCGAGTAGGGGGCGATGTACTGCAGCGGCGCTGCGGTGCTCGCGCCGGCCACGATCACGGTGGTGTAATCCATCGCTCCATACTTGCGCAGCGTGTCGATGGCCACCGCCACCGACGAGTCCTTCTGGCCCACGGCCACATAGAAGCACTTCACGCCGCTGTTCTTCTGGTTGATGATCGCGTCGATGCCGATCGCCGTCTTGCCCGTCTTGCGGTCGCCGATGATCAGCTCGCGCTGGCCGCGACCGATCGGCGTCATGGCGTCGACGGCCTTGATGCCCGTCTGCAGC
>Ga0255182_1000538_pt1 | contig 24370 bp, 19 predicted proteins | sample Atl_UVDOM_RepA_8_FD_188420 | JGI IMG/M metagenome (GOLD analysis project Ga0255182, IMG submission 188420) | Freshwater microbial communities from Altamaha River, Georgia, United States - Atl_UVDOM_RepA_8d | ecosystem: Environmental > Aquatic > Freshwater > River | place: USA: Georgia...
TTCTTGCCATACTTCGATACGGGTGCCGTGGAAAGCGTGGTGGCCTCGCTGCATAACGCCGAAGATGTCCCGCCCGCTGAAACGGGCTCCAGCCGCAATCTGGTGGTGCTCAAGCGGCGCGATGGCTGCGAGTCCATCTTTGCGGCCCTCGACGAATTGATCACCTACCGTGTGAATGCCGCTCGGGCGCAAAGCCCGCTGCGCCGTTATATGGCCATCTCACGCAGTCTGACCATTGATGAGATTGATGACGAAGCCTGGGGCCAGGCCAAGCAGCAGATTGCCGAGTGGATGGGGCTGCGCATTGCAGCGATCAAGGCAGCAGGCCAGTTCGATGCTGCGGCCAAAGCGATCACGCAGGTTGGCCTGCGCACATTGGCTGTCAACAACGGCACTGGCGTAGCTGAGCCAACTGCGGACTATCACATTGATGCCTCAGACGTGGACATTGATCGGCTGTTCGAAGAGGCCGGACGTGCCTTTAGCCACGGTTTGCAAATGGAGTATTGGCGTACGCACGCGGATCGCGATGCGCTGGAAGTCAAGGTAGAGGCCATCGTCCTGGCACGCAACGCGGCAGAAATGGCAGTGCTGGAATCGTTGGCAGAAACCGCCTTCGATGGTCTTTACGACCAGCACAAGAAGGCCATCTACAAACTCAAGGAGCAGCGGCGCATCAACTACGAGAAGTTGCGGCTGGCGACGGCCAAGCCCAACGAGGTGCCATGGCAATTACCGGCATCCATCGACTTCAAGCGACTGCCGACTGATCCCCTCTGGGAGCGCCATCTGTATGTGGAAGGCAACGGCCAGTTCCGTGCCGAATTGGGCTCCTGGGAGGCCGGGGTGTTGAAGGAAGAACTGGCCAAGCCTGAAGTGGTCGGCTGGTTGCGCAATCTGGATCGCAAGCCGTGGTCGCTGGAGATTCCGTATGAGACCGGCGGTGATGTGCGACCCATGTTCCCGGATTTGGTTGTGGTGCGCCAAGTCGGCAGCGAATTTGCCATCGACATTCTGGAGCCCCACGACCCGAGTCTTAGCGATAACTTTGAGAAAGCGGTCGGGTTGGCAAAGTTTGCGAAAAAGCACGGCGGGCTGTTCGGGCGCATCCAACTGATCCGCAAGCAGTCTTCGGCTGGTGGCGAACATTTCGCGCGCCTGGAAATCAACCAGGCCGCCACGATCAAGAAGCTGCTGCTCATCACCAGCAACCCGCAGCTCGATGATCTGTTTGCTGCTGCATCCAGGTAATCCCAGGGAGTGGAAATGAGTTCAAGTAAAAAGGGGCAAATCGAGAGCGCCAAAATTGTCATCGGTGAGGTGTTCTCACGTTTCTGGTTCCGCATCCCGGATTACCAGCGTGCTTACGTCTGGGGCAAAGATGAAATTTCCGAGCTGATCGACGATGTGAACTACGCCAGCGAGCACAACCCGGAAGGGCAGTATTTCCTAGGCTCGATGGTCTTGCGCAAAGCTACTCGCATCACCGATGGTGTGAGCTTTGAGGAGTACGAACTGCTGGATGGTCAGCAGCGCCTGACGACGCTGATGCTGATGTTGGCGTGCATTCGTGACCGGGTGGTGGACGACAAACTCAAGGGCGCTTGCCGGGAGATGCTGTTCCAAGAAGAGAATAAGTGGAAGAAGATCCCCGGCCGCAATCGCATTGTCTATGACATTCGCGATAACGTTGGTGCCTTTATCGAGCGCTACATCAAGACAGACGACGGGTCGCGCAGTATGGACTTGTCTGGCATCGCTGCCAGCAAGAACCTGTCACTTGCAAACATGGCTGCAGGCATGCAGACCATTCACGCCAGTTTTGATGACACAGGCCGCTTCCCGACAGCCGCAGACTTTGATCGCTTTGTCGGATATTTGCTGAACAACGCCCTGTTCATCTACGTGTCGACGGAGGATCTGGACGACGCTTTCCGCCTCTTCACCATCCTTAATGACCGCGGTATCCCCCTGTCAAACAGCGACATCCTCAAGGCCAAAAACCTTGGCGCTATCAGCAAGGAAAGCGAGCGCATCAAATGGGCCGAGTACTGGGAGGAGGTCGAGGGCGAAATGGGCCGTGATGAATTCGACCGTTTCCTGTCGCTAGTGCGCACGATTTACGTCAAAGACAAAGCGCGCGAGGGTCTGCTCAAGGAATTCGATGAGCGCATCTACGGCACCAAACCACCGTTGCTGGCGCTGGGCACTGACAGTTTTGAGGCGGTGAAAGCCTACAAGGACGCTTTCGACGAGGCGATCCAGTTTGATGGCCTGCCAGCCAGCCTTGGCAATGCGTACCGCAACCGCATCAACGTGATGCGCCGTGGTTTGCCTGCCACCGATTGGATTCCGCCGGTGCTGGCCTGGTATCGCAAATTCAAGGCTCAGAAACTGCTCGACCTGATCGAACGCATCGATAACAAATTTTCGGCCGACTGGATTGTGCAGCTGACACCGACCCAGCGGATCAGCAACATGAACGATGTGCTCAAGGCCATCGAGTCAGCCAAGACTCCCGACGATGTCTTGGCCAGCAAGGTTTTCGATTTCGACCGTAAGCAGTTGATGGCTTTGCTCGACGGTGCGATCTATGGGCGCCGCTTTGCCCGGTATGTGCTGTTGCGTTTGGAATATCTGCTGGCCAGTCATGCCGCTCCATTGAACTTACCCGACGAAATCAGCGTCGAGCACATCCTGCCGCAGACGCCGGGTAAAACCAGCCAATGGCTCAAGGACTTCACGGAGGAACAGAGAGAGGCGTGGCTGCACCGGCTTGGCAATTTAATGCTGCTGTCACGACGCAAAAACACCTCACTTGGCAATCTGGACTTTGCCGACAAACGAGTGCGCTACTTTGAGGACCGAGTCGAAAGTTTGCCAAACTCCCAACGTCTCTTGGCTTTGGGAGCTTTCACGCTGAGTGACCTGGAGTCTCGACACCAAGACTTGCTGAACCGTCTGGCTGGATCGTATGGGGTAAAACCATGACATTTCGGCGAATGCGTGAGGATGACATCATCGCTCGTTTATTGGCAACCGAATGCCTGCCGGCAACCATTAAGGCGTGCTTAATGGTTCGGGCCACGGACTGATTCGCATGGCAACGAAGAAAACCACCAAAGCCACGCCCAGTTGGAGCGACGTCAAAACCAAGCTGGCCGATTTCGACCGCGCCGGTTTGCTGGGGCTGGTGCAAGACCTGTACGCCGCCAGCAAGGACAACAAGGCGTTTTTGCACGCTCGTTTTGGGCTGGGCGACGACCCGCTGGAGCCCTTCAAGGATGTAATCATCCGATGGATCAACCCGCCTGACTTTCGCAACCCGATCTCGGTCAGCAAGGCCAAGAAGGCCATCAGCGATTACAAGAAGGCACTGGGCCAGCCAGAGGGATTGGCCGAACTCACGGTGTTTTACTGCGAGGAAGTGTTCGATTTTCTGGCCGGTTGCGGCATGGACGACGAAGGCTTTTATGACGCCCTGGTTCGAATGTTCGAGCAGGCGCTGAAATATGTGCTGGCACTTCCCAAGGGGCAGCAGGCGGCATTTCTTGGGCGGCTGGATCGGGTGCGTCAGTTGGGGCAAAACGTCGGTTGGGGTGTGGGCGATGGTTTCGACCATTTCTGGTCGGAAGCCGGCTTAGCGGGGGGATAAAAGAGTATGAGCAAGCTCCCGATCAATCTCCATGATCTGCTGCGCCAACGCACGGTCGAGGGTGAGCGCATCGAGTACAAGGCCGGGTGGAATCCGGACGCGATCATCCGCACCCTGTGCGCCTTTGCCAACGACTTCGAAAACCTCGGCGGCGGTTATGTTGTGATCGGGCAGGATTGTGATGCCAATGGCCAACCTGTGTTTCCACCCGTGGGGTTGGCGGACAACCACTTGGACAAGATTCAGCAGGAATTGCTGGCCGCCTGCCAGTTGATCCAGCCGCCGTACTTCCCAGTGTTGAGCATCGAGAACGTCGAGGGTTGCAAGCTGATCGTGCTGTGGGCGCCCGGCGGTCAGAACCGACCTTACAAGGCACCGGAAGCCGTCACCGCCAACAAGAAAACATGGCGTTATTACATCCGGCGCTACAGCAGCACTGTCGAGGCCAAGGGCGAGGCCGAGCAGGAGTTACTGAGCCTGGCCGCCAGGGTGCCATTCGATGACCGATACAACCAGTCGGCACGGATCGATGATCTGTCCAAGCCGTTGATGCAGGCCTTTTTGCAGGAGGTGGGCAGCACGCTGGCAGAGGATGCGCCCGGGCTGTCGGTCGAGGCCTTGGCCCGGCAGATGAATGTGGCGGGCGGACCCACCGAATCACCGTGGCCCAAGAACGTGGGCTTGCTTTTTTTCAATGAAACACCGGAGCGCTTCTTCCCGGGTGTGCAAATCGATGTTGTCTGGTTTCCTGAAGGCGCGGGCGGGGATCGCTTTGAGGAAAAGATATTCAAAGGCCCGCTGGCGCGGATGACGCGCGAGGCTTTGAGCTACATCCAACGCAACTACCTTCGCGAGACGGTCATCAAGCATCCCGACCGCGCCGAAGCCACGCGGGTTTGGAACTTCCCTTACGCTGCCATCGAGGAGGCCTTGGTCAACGCGGTCTATCACCGGTCCTACGAGGAGCGCGAGCCCATCGAGGTGCGCATCAGCAATGAAGAACTGGTCATTCTGAGCTTTCCCGGCCCTGATCGGTCGATCCGTTTGGAGGATTTTCAGGCGGGGCGTGCGGTCAGCCGCCGCTACCGCAACCGGCGTATCGGTGAATTCCTGAAAGAGCTTGATCTGACGGAAGGTCGCTCGACGGGCATCCCAAAAATCCTCAAGGTGATGGCCGCCAATGGCTCGCCCGCGCCCCTGTTTGAATCAGATGAGGATCGGCTTTCGTTTGTGATCCGGCTGCCCTGCCATCCGTTGGCCCGGTCGGTGCCCCCCGAAGTCACCGGGGAAGTCGCCCCCGAAGTTACCCCTGAAGTCGCCCCCGAAGTTGTGCGTGTCGTGTTGGCATTGCACGAAGAATTGTCCCGGACAGGGCTGCAGCAGGCCCTGGATCTGAAGGACGAAAAGCATTTCCGGAAGGCATACCTGTTGCCCGCGCTCGCTTCTGGCCTGGTGGAGATGACCCGACCCGAAACGCCGCGCAGCAGTAAGCAACGCTACCGGCGGACTCGCCTTGGGCAGCGCTGGCTGGAGACGCATCAGGGTAATAGTGCGTGCTGAGTTATGGGGAAACACCCGCAAGCCCGTAACAACCCGCAGAGGTGCTCATAAGCTCGGGAGGCCAGTCGGCACATAGTCAATCATCCGCCACCAATCAAACGAAAAGGCCACCCTTGCGGTGGCTTTTTCGTTTGTTGGAGACGCAGTGCGGATGAGAACCCGAGTTCCGGGTTCGAGGAGCATCGCGCAGCGATGCGACGACGCCGGCCCCGCCGGCGGGCCTGAGCGCAGCGAAGGCCGAGACCTGCGCAAAAAGCGCAGGGCGAGCCTTCCCGCCGCCTCCACCAAACCCAAGGGCTCGGATGGTCTCCGGGCCCTTTTTTTCGCCTGCGATCCCCGCGCCACGCGGGGTTCCGGCCTGCCGTGCTGCGGGTGCGGACTCGCCAGGACGCTTGGAATCGGCCTTCTCCCGAACCAGAGCCGTCTCTATTTTCTCTGTTTGGCCTGCGGGTATGCGCAGCGCCCACCCTCACAAAATCGACGACTTACGAGAGGCGGTTCATCGTCAACCACGGCCACCAGAGCACTGACCTCGCTCGTGTCATTACCCTCATCGAAGGGTGAACGATGACGATGGGAACGAACGTGATCACGAGGGAAGAGCTCTACGAGTTGGTTTGGTCGACGTCCATGACCAAGGTCAGGTTCCCAGCTTCCCGGTGGTTGCGCTCTATGAAGAGGGTGAGCATTGGGTATGCTCACATCCCTCGCGTCTGATGGCTGACCGCGGCGGGACGGTCTTGCCAAATTTTGCCAAGACATCTAGCCTGCCGGCATGAGCACGATGAACATCTCCTTGCCTGACAGCCTCAAGGCCTTTGTCGACGAGCAGGTGAGCCAGCGTGGCTACGGCACCAGCAGCGAGTACGTGCGCGAACTGATCCGCCGCGATCAGGACCGGCTGCAGTTGCGCAAGCTGCTGCTGGCGGGCGCGTCTTCGGCTCCCACGGAACCGGTGAACGAGACCTACTTCGAAGGCTTGCGCGAGCGGGTACGCGGCGCGGCCCAGATGGCGAGCAAGACACGCAGCCGGTCGTGAAGGCCAAGCCCGTCGTCCCGCGCGAGCAGGCCCAGCAGGATGTCGAGGATGCACTCACGTACTACATGGCCGAAGACGCCGAGGCTGACGCGCTGGGCTTCATCGACGCCTTGGAGCTGGCCTACGCGCACATCGGGCGCCATCCTGCGACTGGATCACCTCGCTACGCGCATGAACTGAATCTGCCGGGCCTGCGCTCCTGGCCGTTGACGCGCTACCCCTACCTCGTCTTCTACGTCGAGCGCTCGGACCACGTCGATGTCTGGCGTGTGCTGCAGGGCCAGCGCGACATCCCGGCGTGGATGCAGGACCCGGACGACATCTGAGCCTCGCCCGAGGCGAAAGGGGTCCTGCCTGGCGAAGGCGCCATACAGGGGGCGCGAGCGCGGCGCTTCGCCACCGTCCGGGTGCAAACCGAGGTTTGCAGGGTTTGCGGTTTGCACATCGGCACCGCCGACATTGCCATCGGCCGAAAGCCAATGCTGGTGCGGGCTGGCGGGCGACTCGCGGCCGGAATCCACGAAATCGCCCAAAGACCGCGAACGACGGTCAGAGTACGCGGCCCGCGCGTACCCCGGGGCATGAATTGAACTCCCACCCTTTGCGGCGGGACCGTCAGTCTGCCGATGCGGTACACCCGCTCGCCGGCGGCGTTGCGCGTCAGCACCACGTTCAAGCCCAGGCGCTTGCGCAGCAGGCCCGAGATCGCGCCGCGCACCGAGTGCGGCTGCCAGCCGGTGGCCAGCATCAGCTGCAGGTTGGTCGCGCCCTGCGGCCGGCGCAGCGCCACCACTAGCGCGGCGAGCTTGGTGCCGGGGCGCACCGGGATGCCCTCCAGAAGGTGGAGGTTGTCAGGGGTGTCCATTTCTTGGATGCCCTCTGCTTCCGGTGGTGCGCGCCGCTTGCGCCCGGCCACGGCGTAGCCGGCGTCGGTCAGCACGAAGCCGCCGTCGCAGGCGTCGATCCACTCTCAGCCACACATACGGCCAGTCGCCTTCCAGCGGACGATCCAGGAAAGCGTTCACCCGCTCGTCGATCTCTTCGCACAGCCGGGACGCCTGGCTCTTCGATACCCCGGTTATCCCCATCGCCTTCACCAGATCGTCCACAGAGCGCGTCGACACGCCCTGGATGTAGGCCTCCTGGATCACCGCCGTCATCGCCTTCTCTGCCGCCCGGCGTGGATCCAGGAAGCCCGGGAAATAGCTCCCCTGACGCAGTTTCGGGATCCGCAGCGGAATGCTCCCCGCGCGCGTCTCCCAGCGTCGGTCGCGATACCCGTTGCGGTGATTGGTGCGCTCCTCGCTCCGCTCGCCGGCGGCAGCGCCGCACAGGCCCTCGACATCGGCGCCCATCAGCCGCTGCGCCATGAAACTCAGCATCTCGCGGAGCAGGTCCGCGTCCGTCCCCTTCTCAAGCAACTCCGCAAGCGTCATGCTCATCTTGGTCATCGTGGTGTCTCCCGGTAACTCGTTGAAGCGTGGTAACTCCAACGATAACGGATTCATCACGATGACCGCTTCTTACACCACGGCGTGGGACACGACCCGACGTATCTGGGCGGAATTATGAATTCCGTGGCTTTTCGAAAGGGAATGGTTTCTTTGGCGGTGAAGTCAGGTGGCACAAACAACATCAATGAAACGAAGATGAAGAGCATCAAGGTGCCGTGCCCACCTCTGTCGGAGCAGAAGAAGTTTGTGACCAAGATCGACGCCCTGGAACGGCAAATCTCTGACGCGCAAGCGGCGATCGATGGTGCGGCGTCCCGCAAGCAGGCCATCCTGGACAGGTACCTTTGAGGATGAGCTGACCGGTGTCTCTCGACTTCGCCACGCTCGCTACCCTGCGTGACCGCCACCCCGCTTGGCGGCTGCTGGCCTCGCTGCACGCGCCGCTGGTGGCGAGCTTCCTGCACCGGGTGTACGTGGCGCCCAACGTGCGCGTGATGAGTGAGGCCGATCTTGCGGAGGCGCTGGAGGACGAGCTGTTCGCTCTGCGTGAGCAGTTGGGGCCCGAGGCCTACGCCAAGGGTGCGCAGGACTACCTGAGCGACTGGGCCGCGCCCGACAAGGGCTGGCTGCGCAAGTTCTACAAGCCGGGCACGGACGAGGCGCAGTTCGACCTGACGCCAGCCACCGAGAAGGCCATCGCCTGGTTGCTGACGCTGACCGAGCGCCCATTCGTCGGCACCGAATCGCGCCTGCTCACGCTGTTCGCGTTGCTGGAGCAGATCAGCGCCGGCACCGAGGCCGACCCGATCAAGCGCGTGGCCGACCTGCGCAAGAAGCGCGGCGAGTTGGACGCAGAGATCGCCCGCGTGCTGGCCGGTGACGTACCGCTGCTAGACGACACGGCGGTCAAGGACCGCTTTCAGCAGTTCCAGCAACTGGCGCGCGAGCTGCTGGCCGACTTCCGCGAGGTGGAACACAACTTCCGCCTGCTCGACCGCAAGGTGCGCGAGAAGATCGCGCTGTGGGAAGGCGCCAAGGGCGCGCTGCTCGACGAGATCATGGGCGAGCGCGATGCCATCGGGGACTCCGACCAGGGCCGCAGCTTCCGCGCTTTCTGGGACTTCCTGATGTCCAGCCGGCGACAGGAGGAACTCTCCGAGCGGCTGGATCAGGTGCTGGCGCTGCCCGCCGTGGCGGCGCTGAAGCCCGAGCCACGCACCCGCCGCGTGCATCACGACTGGCTGGAGGCCGGCGAACACACGCAGCGCACGGTGGCCCAGCTGTCGCAGCAGTTGCGCCGCTTCCTAGACGATAGAGCTTTTCTGGAGAACCGCCGCATCCTGGACTTGCTGCACGGTATCGAGAGCAAGGCGCTGGCTCTGCGCGGGGCGACGCCTTCCGGCACGGTGATGCACATCGACGCGATGGCGGCGGACATCGAGCTGCCGCTGGAGAGGCCGCTGTTCACGCCGAGCGTGAAGCCGCGCCTGGCTGATATGGCGCTCGTCGCTGGCGAGGACGACATCGACACCGCGCGCTTGTTCGACCAGATCGTGGTGGACAAGGCGCGCCTGCGGTCAACCGTGCAACGCGCACTTCGCCGCCAGCCGCAGATCACGCTGCGTGAGCTGCTGGATGCCGAGCCTCTACACCAGGGCCTGGCCGAACTGGTGGCCTACCTGGAGCTGGCCCACGCCGGGGACGGCGGCGACGGCCTCGAGGGCCTGCGCGCCCTGGTCGACGAGGCCGTGGAAGAGCCGATTCGTTGGCTGGCCAGCAACGCAGTGGGCGAAGCCGTGACGCGCGAGGCGCACTTGCCGCGCGTGATCTTCACGCGCTGACGGTGTCGAGCGGCCAGGGAGACATGATCATGGACGACGCACGGCAGGACGACGAATCGGTGGAGACGCCGCCCAGCGTGCTGCCCGCGGTGCCAGAGCTGTCGCAGCTCATGGTGCACCTGCTCAAGGGTGTGCTCTACCGCGACGACGATGAGCGCCTGTGGGCCAGCCTGTTGCGCCTGCAGGCGCGGGTGCGGGAACAGGCCGCCGTGCTGCTGCTCGACCTGGTGCTGGACGAGGCCGAAGGCCACGCCTTCCTGAAGAGCCGCCCGGACCCGGACGAGGCCGAGGGGGCGCCGCGCCTGCCACGGCTCGTCGCACGCCGGCCGCTTTCCTACCCGATGAGCCTGATGCTGGCGCTGCTGCGCAAGCGCATGGCCGAGTTCGACGCCGGCGGTGGGGACACCCGACTGGTGCTCTCGCGTGACGACATCGTTGAGCTGATGCGAGTGTTTCTGCCCGATGGCACGAATGAGGCTCGGCTGATCGACCAGGTGGACGCGACGATCACCAAGGTGGTCGATCTAGGGTTTCTGCGCCGGCTCAAGCCCGCTGCTGGCGGTGGGCAGGACAGAGGCCACTATGAGGTGCGACGCATCCTGAAGGCTTTCGTCGACGCGCAGTGGCTGGCGGAGTTCGATGCGCGGCTGGAGGTTTACCGCACGGCGCTGTCGGGCGGCGCGGGTCTTGGTGCCGGCCAGGAGAAGGCGGATGCTTGAGGCACCGACGCTCGGGCTGGACTTCGTGGCCGACGACAGCCGCGTGGGCTTTCGCCTGCAGCGGCTGGAAGTGCTCAACTGGGGCACCTTCGACAAACGCGTGTGGCGGCATGAGCTCGACGGGCGCAATGGCCTGCTCACGGGCGACATCGGTTCGGGCAAGTCCACGCTGGTCGATGCCATCACGACCTTACTCGTGCCGGCGCATCGCGTGGCCTACAACAAGGCGGCCGGGGCGGACTCCCGCGAGCGGTCCTTGCGGTCCTACGTGCTGGGCCACTACAAGAGCGAGCGCAACGAGGTCACAGGCAGTGCCCGGCCCGTGGCGATTCGCGATGCGTCGAGCTACTCGGTCATCCTCGGCGTCTTCCGCAACGAGGGCTATGACCAGGCCGTTACGCTGGCGCAAGTCTTCTGGCTGAAGGACCCGCAGGGCCAACCCGCGCGCCTGTTTGTGGCGGCCGAGCGGGCCCTCGCCATCGCCGATGACTTCAGCGGCTTCGGCAGCGATATCACCGCCCTGCGCAAGAAGCTGCGGGGCGCAGGCTGCGAGCTGTTCGACAGCTTCCCGCCGTATGGGGCCTGGTTCCGCCGGCGCTTTGGCATCGAGCACGAGCAGGCCTTGGAGCTGTTCCACCAGACCGTCTCGATGAAGTCGGTGGGTAACCTCACTGACTTCGTGCGCAGCCACATGCTGGAACCCTTCGATGTGGGCAGCCGCATCGAGGCCCTGATCCGCCACTTCGACGACCTGGATCGCGCGCATCAGGCCGTGCTCAAGGCCAAGCGGCAGGTGGACTTGCTGACGCCTCTGGTCAATGACGGCACGCGCCACCAGCTGCTCGCGGGCGAGATTCAGGGCTGGCGGGATGCACGCGATCAGGTTCGGCATTACTTCGCCCGGCTCAAGGGTGAGCTGCTGGACCGCCGCCTCGACTTGCTGGCGGAGGATGCGGCCCGGCTCGATGCACAGATCGAGCGCCTGGACGCGCAGCGTGAGACCGAGCGCGTTGAAGTCGGTCGCCTGGAGCGGGCCCTGCGCGACAACGGCGGCGACCGCCTGGAGGAGCTGGCGGCAGAGATTCGCCGTCTGGAGGGGGACAAGGTTCAACGCCAGAAAAGGTCTGAACGCTTCCAAGAGCTGCTGGCGCGCATCGACGAGACGGCGCCAGGGGATGAGGCAGGTTTCCTCGCACAGCAGCAGAGCATTGCCCAGCGTGCTGATGACTTGCGCGAGCGCATTACCGACTTGGACAACCGCGAGCGCGAGGAGGACTTCACTTTCCGCAAGGGCCGTGAAGAGCACACCACCTTGTCCGACGAGATCGACAGTCTCCAGCGGCGCAAGAGCAACATCGACGCCGCCCAGATTCGCATTCGCGATGCGCTGTGTGCGGCGCTGGCGATCGGTGAGGATGAACTGCCTTTCGCGGGCGAGCTCATCCAGGTGCGCGACGACGAGCGCGATTGGGAGGGTGCCGCCGAGCGGCTTCTGCGCGGCTTCGGCCTCGCGCTGCTCGTTCCGGAAGCGCACTACAAGGCCGTTGCGGACTGGGTAGACCGCCAGCATCTGGGGGCCCGACTGGTGTATTTCCATGTGCGTCCGCGAAAGGCGGCACAAAGCGCGGCGCTGCATCCGCAGTCGCTGGTGCGCAAGCTCGCCATCAAGACCGATTCACCACACTATGAGTGGCTGGAACAGGAGCTTCGCCAGCGCTTCGACGTCGCCTGCTGCGACACCGGCGCGCAGTTCCGTCGCGAGGCGCGCGCCATCACGCGCTCCGGTCAGATCAAGGATCCGAGCGGTCGCCACGAGAAGGACGACCGCAGCCGGATCGACGACCGCAGCCGCTACGTGCTCGGCTGGAGCAATGCCGACAAGCTGCGGGCCCTGCGAGACCAGCGGGAGCGTCTGGAGGCAAGACTCGCCACGCTGGGGCAGCGCATAGTCTCGATCCAGCAGGCGCGCAACGAACTGCGGGGCCGGCTCGACGCACTCAGCAAGCTGGAGGAGTTCACGCGCTTTGCGGACATCGACTGGATGAGCCTGGCGCGCCAGATTGCTGCACTCACCGAGGAGCGCGCGCGGCTGGAAGCCGCATCCGACACCCTGCAAGAGTTGGGGCGCCAACTGAAGGCCGCACAGGATCGGTTTGGCGAGCTGGAGTTCAAGCGGTCCGACGCATTGGGCAAGCGGGGCGAGGTCAAGAGCAAGCGTGAGACAGCGCAGGCGATGCGGGATCAGGCCGGCAGCGTATGGAACGACTTGCCGCTGACCGCGACGCAGATTGAGCGCCTGGATGGATGGCGCTCGCAGGCTCTGGGCGAGCATCAGCTGTCGGTCGAGTCCTGCGACAACCGGGAGCAGGAGGTGCGCAAGTGGCTGCAGGAGCGCATCGACGCGGAGGACAAGCGCCTGGCCCGTCTGACCGAGCGCATCGTCAATGCCATGCGCGGCTTCAAGGAGGAGTTCAAGGCCGAGACCGTCGAGATGGACGTGAGCCTGGCGGCGCTGCCGGAGTACGAGCGGATGCTCACCGGATTGAAGAGCGACGACCTGCCGCGATTCGAGGCGCGCTTCAAGGACCTGCTCAACGTCAACACGATCAACGAGATCGCCAACTTCAACGCCCAGCTCGCCCGCGAGCGCGAGACGATCAAGGAGCGCGTCGACTTCATCAACCAGTCGCTCCAAGCCATCGACTACAACCCCGGCAGGTACATCAAGCTGGTGGCGCTGCCCAGCCCGGAGGCGGAGATCCGTGACTTCCAGCAGGACTTGCGGGCGTGCACCGAGGGCGCGATGACGGGCTCGGCCGACGAACAGTATTCGGAAGCCAAGTTCCTGCAGGTCAAGGCCATCATCGACCGCTTCCGGGGCCGTGAAGGGCTGTCGGACGCCGACCGGCGCTGGACCGCCAAGGTCACCGACGTACGCAACTGGTTCCTGTTCTCAGCCAGCGAACGCTGGCGCGCCGACGGTGCCGAGCACGAGCACTACTCGGACTCAGGCGGGAAGTCGGGCGGACAGAAGGAGAAGCTGGCCTACACCGTGCTGGCCGCGAGCCTGGCCTACCAATTCGGGCTGGAGTGGGGCGCCGTTCGTTCGCGGTCATTCCGCTTCGTCGTGATCGACGAAGCTTTCGGGCGCGGATCGGACGAGTCGGCGCAGTACGGGTTGCGCCTGTTCCAGCAGCTCAATCTGCAGCTGTTGATCGTCACGCCGCTGCAGAAGATCCACATCATTGAGCCCTTCGTGGCCAGCGTGGGGTTCGTGCACAACGAGGGCGGGCGCGACTCGCGGCTGCGCTGCCTGTCGATCGAGGAGTACCGGGCTCAGAAGGCGGGAGGCATGGCCGAAGCCAGGGCTGCCGGAGGCGGCGCGGCACCATGAGCTGGACCACGCCGGCAGATCTGCGCGCTCAGGTCCAACGCTTGTGGGATCGTGGCGAATTGCTGCGTGCGGCGGTGACGCACACCGTTTCGTGGCCGCTGCGCCTGAGCTTGAAGCCGCCCAGCGCTGCGGACCTGTCCGATCGCTTCGAGGCCGTGCGTGACTGGGTGCGTGCAATCGCCGCTACCCCGCAGGTTCGAATCGAATGGCGCCAGAGGAACCACCGCGTCCAGGGCATGCAGCGGCTCCCAGCGGCCGTCTCGATCGATACCCTGCAAGACGCCTTGGCCTTCATCGGCAAGGCCCGGCAAGCGCAGCGGTTCGAGGCGGTGTGGCAGCAGACGGCGGCCGCGCAGCCGCCGCTGCTGGGGTGGCTGTCTCGGCGGCCGATCCAGGCGCTGGATCTGGTCGACCGCTGGGATCGTCTGCTGGCCGTCGTCGCATGGCTGCAGGCACATCCTCGACCTGCCGTGTACCTGCGCCAGGTCGACGTGCCTGGGGTGGACAGCAAGTTCATCGAGGCCCACCGAGGCGTCTTGGCCGAGCTGCTGGACCTGGCCCTGCCACCCGAAGTCATCGAGCTTGACGCGACCAGCGTCGCACAGTTCACGCGCCGATTCGGCTTCCTGGACAAGCCCGTCCGGATTCGGTTTCGTCTGCTCGACCCATCGCTGCCCAGCCTTCCGGGTTGCGCGGGCCTGCCCGACATCACGCTGGACGCCGCGAGCTTCGCGGCATTGACGCTGCCGGCCCGGCGCGTCTTTATCACCGAGAACGAGACCAACTTCCTCGCCTTCCCGCCGGCTGCGGACGCCATCGTTGTCTTCGGCGCAGGCTACGGTTGGGAACCGCTGGCGCGCGCCGAGTGGCTGCATCGATGCCGGCTGCACTACTGGGGTGACATCGACACCCACGGATTCGCCATCCTCGACCAACTGCGGGGCTACTTCCCGGGCGCGGCGTCCTTCCTCATGGACCGTGAGACGCTCCTTGCCCACCGCCTGCACTGGGGCGAGGAGCCCGACCCTGCGCGCCACGACTTGTCGCGTCTCACGCCCGAGGAGTCGGCGGTCTATGACGACCTCCGATTCGATCGCCGCCAGCCCCGGCTGCGTCTGGAGCAGGAGCGCGTGGGGTTTGGCTGGTTGTGCGATCGACTGGCGGGTATCCCCTCGGGAGCCCTCGTGGCCCCGCCCCCTCGCTCGTAAGCTCGGGAGGCGCTTTTCCGCTGGGTAAACCATCCGCCACCAATCAAATGAAAAGGCCACCCTTGCGGTGGCTTTTTCATTTGTTGGAGACGGTGCGGATGAGCACCCGCGTTCCGGGTTCGACAAGCGCTGCGCAAGCAGCGCGCAGGACTGCTGTCGACAGGCCTGCGTCCTGCCCGGTAACATTCCGCCACGAGCCTTGATACCATACCCCCCTATCTTATTTCCCAAATCAGACATGAGTCACACCATCCACGAAAAAGCGAAGCTGTTGGCCCGGGTGCGTCGCATCCGGGGGCAGGTCGAAGGCTTGGAGCGCGCACTCGGTGCCGAGAAGGGCTGTGCCGAAATCCTCCACCAGATCGCCGCGGTGCGCGGTGCCATCAACGGCTTGATGGCTGAAGTGCTCGAAGAGCACATACGCACGCACATCGCCGACCCGGCAATCACCAGTGATGTGGAGCGCACCCAGGGCGCGGACGAGCTGATTGGCGTTCTGCGCTCCTACATCAGGTAAGCATTGCCATGCATACCGAAAAACTCTCCGATTGGGTCCACGACCACGTTTTCCACACGAGCAGCGAGGCGGCCGAGCGCAGCACCCGGGTCGTGATGTGGATCACGGCGGTCACGATGATGGTCGAGATCGCCGCCGGCTGGTGGTTCAACTCCATGGCCCTGCTGGCGGACGGCTGGCACATGAGTTCGCACGCTGTTGCAATCGGCCTTTCGGCGATGGCCTATGCCACGGCGCGCCGTTACTCGAAGGACCCGCGCTTCGCCTTTGGCACGTGGAAGATCGAAATCCTGGGTGGCTTTGCCAGCGCGATCTTCCTGGTGGGGGTGGCGGTGATGATGTTGGTCGGCTCGGTGGAGCGGATCGTCTCACCACAGCCTATCCAGTACAGGGAGGCCATCGTGATTGCCATCCTGGGACTCGCGGTGAACGTGGCTTGCGCCCTGATCCTGGGCAAGGCGCATCACCACGGGCATGACCATGAGCATGGTCATGGGCATGGCCATTCCCATGGACACGAGCACGGGCGTGGCCACGACGGTCACCACCACGATCTCAACCTCAAATCCGCCTATCTGCACGTGATTGCCGATGCCGCGACTTCGGTGCTTGCGATCACGGCGCTGTTCGGTGGCTGGGTCTTCGGCTGGTCGTGGCTCGACCCCATCATGGGCATCGTCGGTGCCGCGCTGGTCGGCACCTGGGCCAAGGGCCTTATCGCCGACACAGGCAAGGTGCTACTCGACCGCGAGATGGATCATCCGGTGGTCGACGAGATTCGGGAAGTGGTCGAAGCAGATGCCCACGCCGGTGACACGAGGATCACGGACCTGCATGTCTGGCGCGTCGGCAAGCAGGTTTATTCGTGTGCCATGACCGTGGTGACCCATGACCAGGCGCTGACTCCGGAGGTGGTGCGCAAACGCTTGTCAGTGCATGAGGAAATCGTCCACTCGACGATCGAAATTCATTACTGCGACGATGGAGTCAGCGAAGCGCAGTTGGCGATATGAGAACCCTCGGCCTCTATCTCATCACTGCGCTGGCTGAAATCGTCGGCTGTTACCTGCCCTGGCTCTGGCTCAAAAAGAATGGGTCGGCGTGGCTGCTGATTCCCGCCGCAGCGAGCCTCGCGGCATTTGCGTGCTTGCTGACCTTGCACGATGCCGCATCCGGCCGCGTATACGCCGCCTACGGCGGGGTGTACATCAGCATGGCAATCCTCTGGTTATGGGGCGTGGACGGCATCCGGCCTTCCAGTTGGGACGTGGTCGGCGTCGCGGTGGCCCTGGCAGGCATGGGCATCATTGCCTTTCAGCCCCGCTAGGCATCATTGACTGGAATCCCGCGCATGCGACCGCAGCCAGCCATCGAAACGAAGCCACCAGGCCAGGCCCTGCGGATTCCTGCCGGTATCTGGGTGCTGGGTTTCGTCAGCATGTTGATGGACATCTCCTCCGAGATGATCCACAGCCTCCTTCCGCTGTTCATGGTCGGCACCCTGGGGGCAAGCGCTTCTGTCGTGGGGCTGATCGAAGGGCTGGCCGAATCCACGGCGTTGATCGTCAAGGTGTTCTCAGGAGCGATCAGCGACTACCTGGGCAAGCGCAAAGGCCTGGCCGTGTTCGGCTACGCCTTGGGCGCTTTGACCAAGCCACTTTTCGCTATTGCATCCACCAGCGGCATGGTGCTCACAGCGCGCCTCCTGGACCGGGTCGGCAAAGGCGTGCGCGGCGCTCCACGCGATGCCCTGGTGGCCGATATCGCACCACCCGAGGTGCGTGGCGCGGCGTTCGGTCTGCGCCAGTCCCTCGATACCGTGGGCGCATTTCTCGGCCCGCTGCTGGCAGTTGGCCTGATGCTCCTGTGGGCCAACGATTTCCGGGCCGTGTTCTGGGTGGCCGTGATTCCGGGTCTGCTCGCGGTGACGCTCTTGCTGTTTGGCGTGCGCGAACCCGAGCGTCACGTTGGCGAGAAGCGCACCAACCCGATACGCCGGGAAAGCCTCGAGCGATTGAGCGGCGCGTATTGGTGGGTGGTCGGCGTGGGCGCGGTCTTCACGCTGGCCCGATTCAGCGAAGCCTTTCTGGTGTTACGGGCACAGCAGGGCGGGATCGCCGTTGCGCTGGTGCCGTTGGTGATGGTGGCCATGAATGTCGTCTACGCTACGTCGGCCTATCCGTTCGGGAAGTTGTCCGACCGTATCAGTCACAAGTCTTTGCTGGCCTCTGGCTTGGTCGTCCTGATCGTGGCTGATCTGGTTCTGGCGATGAACGACCACTGGACGACGGTGCTCGCCGGTGTTGCGCTGTGGGGCATTCACATGGGAATGACGCAGGGCTTGCTGGCGACGATGGTGGCGGATACGGCACCTGCCGATCTCCGAGGCACCGCCTTCGGCTTTTTCAACCTGGTCAGCGGGCTCGCGATGTTGGTTGCCAGTGTCGTCGCAGGTCTGCTGTGGGATCAGTTGGGGGCGTCGTTCACCTTCTACGCGGGCGCTGCTTTCAGTGTCGTAGCGTTGCTGGGCCTGGCCAGACGAGTCTGAATCGCGACACGCGGCAAGTTGCTCATCGCCGGCCGCCGGTGGCCCCTTGCCTGTCCCGGTTGGGTGGAGGCCTGCGAAAGACGCCTACCGTTCCTCGATCCGGCGCCGCCACAGCATACCCAGCCCGCCCAGCATCGCGAGCCACGCCGGCGGCAGCGGTACCGGCGCCGGTGCGACCGTAAGCGTGACCCCGCCCGCGTCGCTCGCGACCACCGACCACCCGAACAGGCTGGTCGCCTGGAAGTCGCCGTTGGCGAGTCCCGGCAGCACGATGTTGTCGAGCAGCACCGTGCTGCCGGTAGCACCCTCGAGCCGGAACTGCAGCAGCGCGTTGCTGCGGCCGAGCAGGTTCGGATGCTGCCCGGCGTCGATGGCGAGGCTCACGGTCTGGAACACATCACCGCCAGGCGTCAGCGTCGCGAGCAGTTCGTCCGCCAGCGTGACCGTGAGGACACCGGTGTTCGTCGTGAAGCGATAGTCGAAGCCAAGTGTGAAAGCCTCCGTCGGCGTCGTGCCGAGCAGCATCTGGTTCAGGCTCACGGTGGAACCGGTCACGAGCTGCGCGACCTGGTCTTCCTCGAGCACCCTGCCGAGCGGCGCATCGAGCCGTACGAGCCAGGCGCCGTAGTTCGTGCCGTTCCTGCCCCAGCCGACGATCGTGCGGCCGTCGCCCGAAATGTCCTCGGCCCCCAGCAGGGTCCAGTTCGCGAGGCCGGTGGTGCCCAGGTCGCTCAGCACGGTCTGCAGGTTGCGCATGCCGTGTTCCGCATCCCAGATGAAAGCCCGCTCGCGGTCCTGGCCGAAGTAGAAGACCGCGCTGTTGCCGACGACGACCGCACCATCGGCGGACGTGGCGGTCGCGACGCTGCGGAAGCTCGAATCGCTGGTCAGCGCGCCGAGCGACTGCATCACGCCATTCTCCCAGCGGAAGGCTTCGACGGTGGCTTCGTTCAGGATGTTCAGTGCGCCACTGGAACCAATCACCACGCGGCCATCGGACGACACCCCGTTGGCCGCGCTGAACGGTTTCGCGGCGTGCAGGTAGCCGAGTGACTGCAGGTCGGTGCCGACGACGCGTCTCGCGATGCCGTCGGCGCCGGTGCCCACGATCACGCTGCCGTTCGCGCTGACGCCGGTTGCGTCCTCCAGGCCGTTGATGGCCTCGATGCCGGTTGCGGTCCACTTCGCAGCCTGCACGCCGAGATTCGAGTCGCTCTGGCCGACGATCACGCTGCCGTCGTCGCTGATGTCCTTGGCCGAACTGTAAAAGCTGTAGAAATACTGGCCGGGCAGATCGCCGAGCCCCTGCGCGCCCGAGGCGGCCGTCCAGCGCAGGGCTTCCGTCTGCGACGAGCCGCTGCTCGTGCTGTGGCCCTCGCCGACGACGATGGCTCCGTCGGCCGAAATGCCGTCCGCCAGGCTGTCGAAACTGCTGCCGGCAAGATCGCCGAGCCCGGTGGCCGTGGCGCCGTTGCCGCTGATCGTCCAGCGCGTGGCTTCGAAGCCGGAACTCGCAGCCGAAGCCGTCGATCCGGCAAAGCCGGCGGCCATGTGGCCGTAGGCGGTGACCGACGTGGCCGCGCTGAAATTCAAGCCGCCCGACAGATCCGGCAAGGGAATGAACACGGGCGCCGCGACGGCCACGCCCGCCGACGACAGCATCCAGACCGCACTCAACAGCAGGCCGCCGTGGCGGCTCGTCCGATTCACGTTCATCGAATGTACTCCTGACCCGGCGTCGTTTTTTTGTGTGTGCATCTACGCTAGACGCCGCGCCAATTCCGATGCTGATCCCGATCACATGAATCGCCGGCGCGCGGCCTCGCGTGCAATCGCGTGACGCGCAGGCATGCCCGGACAATCGCCGAATGCGCTCGTGGCGCCGATTTCGCGCCGCCGATGGCCGGGCGTAGCGCCTGCGCGGCGGCTGATGACCCGCGATTTGCGAGGCCGCGCGAGCGCTGCTTGATCCAGCGCAGGAGTCGCGTGCCCGGAACCTGAAAGCTCCAGAAGCGCCGGCCACAGGCGCCGGCGCAGGAGGTTCCAGCTCACAGCATCCAGGGAGGCACCGTGAAGAGAATCATCATGGCGATTGCGGGCATCGCCGCCGCGGGCGCGGCGGCAGCGGCGGCCGCGGCCCCGATTTACCACAGCGCCGGCCTGCGCACTTACGTGCAGGCGGCGAACTGGCCGCCGATGGACGGTGGCGTCGAAGACGCCGAACGCGGCGGAGAAGGACGTTTCTACCCGAACCCGATCGGCCCTCTGCCTTCGGCGTTCAGCTTCGACACGTCCGCGATCCAGAGCGTGACCGATGGCGGCATCGAACGCACGATCCTCGCATCCGCGAGCCTCGACACCTCGTGGCTCAGCCAGCATGCCGGAACGGTCGAGTACTTCTACACCTATCAAACAGAGAACATCCTCGCCGGCGATTCGCTGCCGGCAGGTGACGGCTTCGCCTACTACTTCCAGGCCGACGCAAGCGGCGACTTCCTCGTCGACTACACCGTCACGGGCGCCGCCGAGGACGACTCGCCAAACCTGCGCTTCGGCGTCGTGCTGTGGAAATACGCCGGCGACCTGCAGTTTCCGCGCAGCGTCGCGGGCTTTGAGGACGTCACGCCGCAAATGATCCTGGCCGGCGCCAGCAATGCGCTCGCGTGGCCGGTGGAGGCGGGCGCCTACTACCTCTTCGAGATCTATGCGGGCGGCAACGAAGCGGGCGGCCTCGGCACCAGCTTCGGCAGCGCCAGCGGCATCTTCAGCTTCGCGGCGCCGGTGCCGCTGCCGCCCGCGCTGCCCCTGCTCGGTGCGGCAGTGTCAGCCATCGGGCTGCTGTCACGGCGCAAGCCGAGGTCCAAGGCCGGCTGAGCGCGGGTCCGGCCGTTCCGCCACCGCGCGCAGGCGCGGGCGGAACGCGCGCTCAACTCACGGCACGCTCAGGCAAATCTTGCCGAAGTGCGCCTGCGCCGCCTGGTGGCGGAACGCATCGGCGATGCGGGCGAGCGGGAAGCTCGAGTCGATCACCGGGCGGATGCCGGTCGCCTCGAGCGCGGCGACCATGTTCTCCTGGTCCTCGATCGAGCCCACCGTGATGCCCGAGAGCGTGATGTTCTTCCACATCAGCGTCGCGGTAGGCACGTCGCCGCCCCACCCTGCCAGCACGCCGATCAGCGAGATGTGCCCGCCGACGCGGGTCGCGGCTATCGACTGCGGCAGCGTGCCCGAGCCGCCGATCTCGACGACCTCGTCGACGCCACGGCCACCGGTCAGCTCGAGCGCCGCCTCGCCCCAGTTCGGCGTGTCCCGGTAGTTGACGAGGTGATCGGCGCCCAGCGCGCGCAGGCGCTCGAGCTTGGCGGCGGAGGACGAGGTCGCGATGACCCGCGCGCCGACGGCCTTGGCGAACTGCAGCGCGAAGACCGACACGCCGCCCGTGCCCTGGGTCAGCACCCAGTCGCCGGCGCGCACCTTGTTTTCGACGAACAGCGCGCGCCACGCGGTCAGCGCCGCACAGGGCAGCGTCGCGGCCTCGGCCCAGCCATAACCCGCCGGGATCCGCGTGAAGGCGGACGCCGGCAGGCAGACGTATTCGGCGGCGTAGCCGTCGACGTGATCGCCGGGCACCCCGCGCGCGCGGGCCGCCGACACCGGCCCGGCCGGCCAGTTCGGGAAGAACGTCGACATCACCGCGTCGCCCACCGCGAAGCGCGTCACGCCGCCCCCGGTCGCGACGACTTCGCCGGCGCCGTCAGACATCGGGATCCGGCCGTCGGCGACCGGCAGCACGCCGGAGACCACCGCGTAATCGTGGTAATTGAGCGAGTTCGCGCGCACGCGCACGCAGACCTCGCCCGGGCCGGGCGCGGGATCGGCCCGGGTGGCGAGGGCGAGGCTGTCGAGCGTGGCGGGGTTTCTGACTTCGATGACTTGCATGACGGGTAGCTCCTCCTGAATCAGCTGGCGTGGGCGACCGCGGCGTACCGCGCCGGGCCGGCCGGGACTTTATACGCTCCGGGCGCACCTGGGCAGCAGCGCGCCGGCGCCGCCCCGCGAGGCTTGCGCCTCACCGGCTTTCCGTCGGCGGCGCAGCCTGCGACGATAAGAGTCTTGTGCATCCGAAGCAGGCCATGAAACTCACCCACCGGCAGATCCAGCACGCAGTCGGCGCCCAAAGCTACCAGCGGGGGCTCGAGTACTACACGTCCGGCAAGGTGCTCGAACTCAAGGTTATGACGGGTCTGGACAGTGTGATGCTCGATGGCAGCACCGCCGGCAGCGGCGGCGCGGTCTATGAACAGCGGATCGAGATCCTCTTCAGCGGCCAGGACGTCGAAATCGACGGCCAGTGCACCTGTCCGATGCTCTACAACTGCAAGCACGTCGCGGCCGTCTGCTGTGCGTGGCATGCGCGCCAGCAGCCACATCAGCAGGCACCGGCGGCTTCCTCAGCGATGCTGAACTGGCTGGCGCAGCTCGCGCAGGCCGGCGCGGAGCATGCGTCGCCACCCGAAGAAGGCGACGAGTACATCGCCTACGTGCTCGACATCGCGACGACAGGCCGTGGGGAGCGCGCGCGCGAATGGGTGCGTCTCGAACCCCGCGTCGTCAAACGTCGGGGCCACGGGCGCAAGCCGACCCGCGGCCGCGCGGTCGACCTGGCGAGCTCGGCCTTCGGCTACGGCATGGCCACGCGCGTCGCCACACCGCTCGATCGCGAAATCGCGACCTTGCTGTCCGGACTGCACGTCTACCACGCGGGCTATGCCATCCGGGGCCGCGCCGCCCACCACGCGCTGCAGCTGATCCTCGACAGCGGCCGCGCGCACTGGGCCGATGCGGGCAGTCCACCGCTGGCGCCCGGCCCGGCGCGCCGACTGCGCCTGCAGTGGGAAGTCCGCTCGCCGACCCTGCTCGCGCTCGACGCCGAGGTCGAGGGCGGTGGTTACGTGCTGCCCTGCGAGCCCCCACTCTACCTCGATCCCGCCACCCACAGCATCGGCGAACTAGACGGCGGCGGCTTGAGCGGCGCACAGCTCGCACTGCTCGACTCGGCGCCGCCGCTGCCGGCGGCGGAGGCAACGCGAGTCTCCGCGGCGCTGCTGTCGCATTACCGCGGCCTGCCGGTCCCGCCGCCGGCCGCGCTGGACATCCGGGAGAACCGCGACCACACGCCGCAACCCGTACTCGCGATTCGGGGTGACCTGGATTTCGGCCTGCCGCGCGCGTGGCTGACGCTCGACTTCCGCTACGGCGGGGACGTGCTGCCGGCGACGCCGGGCACCGCCGTCAGCACCCTGGAGACCGCGAGCGGCTTCGTCAGGGTCACGCGCGACCGGGCGGCCGAGGAGCGCGCGCACCAGCGCCTGCGCGCGCTCGGCTTCGAGCGCTCTCCGCACTCGCCAGACCCGCAGCGCGCCGAGGCCACCGGCTACGTCGCGAGCGGCGAGGACGAGTTCGCCGTCGTCACGCAGTGGTCCGGGCTGCTGCGCGAGCGCGCCGCACTCGCCGCGGAAGGCTGGGACGTCACGCTGGACCCGGGTTTCCCGCTGCGCTTCGAGACCGCGGACTGGGTGGCCGACATCGACGGCGACGACGCGCGCACGGACTGGTTCGGCCTGTCCTTCGCCTTCGAGATCGACGGCGAGCGCATTCCGCTGATCGAGGTGTTGGCGCCGCTGCTGGGGATGGACTGGTCACGCCTGCCGGAGGTCGTCTGCGTGCCCGTCGGCGCCGGACGCTACATCGAAGTCGCGCGCACGCGGTTGCAGCCGCTGCTGGACCTGCTGCGCGAAATGTTCGACCGCCTCCCGGCGGGCGCAGGCGGGGCCTTGCGCGTGTCGCGCCTCGACGCGCCGCTGCTCGACGAACTCGCGGCGCGCGGCGTGCAGATCAAGGGCGGACAGCGCTGGCGCGAACTCGCCGAGCGCCTGCGCGATTTCACGGACCTCGCGCCCGTGACGCCGGATCCGGCGCTGAAAGCCGAGCTGCGCCCCTACCAGTTGAAGGGGCTCGCCTGGCTGCAGTTCCTGCGCGAATACGGCTTCAACGGCATCCTCGCCGACGACATGGGCCTCGGCAAGACGCTGCAGGCGCTCGCGCATTTCGTCACCGAGAAGGCCGCCGGGCGGCTGACCGCGCCCGTACTGGTCGTCGCGCCGACGAGCCTGATGGGCAACTGGCGCCGCGAGGCGGCGCGCTTCGCGCCGACGCTCAGCGTGCAGGTGCTGCACGGACCCGAGCGCCACGCGCGTTACGACCAGGCCGAGACCGCCGATCTCCTGCTGACGACCTACCCGCTGCTGCCGCGCGACGCGGCGCGCCTGCGCGAACTCGAATTCCACAGCGTCGTGCTCGACGAGGCGCAGCACGTCAAGAACCCGCGCGCCAAGGCGGCACTGGTGGTGCGCACGCTCGACGCGCGGCATCGCC
>Ga0255182_1000539_pt1 | contig 24358 bp, 22 predicted proteins | sample Atl_UVDOM_RepA_8_FD_188420 | JGI IMG/M metagenome (GOLD analysis project Ga0255182, IMG submission 188420) | Freshwater microbial communities from Altamaha River, Georgia, United States - Atl_UVDOM_RepA_8d | ecosystem: Environmental > Aquatic > Freshwater > River | place: USA: Georgia...
CGAGACAGGTGCCCGCGCCCGCCCGATTCACGCCGGCACCGCCGAGCGGATCAGCTCCGCGACCCGGGACGGCTGCTCCCAGTGCATCATGTGCCCGGCGCGCGCGATCGACTCGACGCGGCAGTTCCGATATTGCGACGCCGCGTCCAGCAGGGGATCGAGGTCGCGAAAGCGCGCGCGGAAATCGGATTCATCCCCGGCGGCCAGCAGCACCGGAGCGGTCGTTGCCGCCCAGCACGCCGCGGCTTCCGCCCGCCGGTACAGCACCGCGTTCATCAGCTTGTGGCGCGGGTCCATTTTCAGCCGCCAGCCCCCGTCGACGGGACGTGCCCAGCAGTGTGCGACCTGCACCAGCACCTCGTCCGCGGCCCTCGGCGCGAGCTTGCGCAAGTGGCCGAACAGCGCGTCGAAGCTCGCGAAATCGCGCCAGGTGAAGGTTTCGCGCTGTTGATCGAGCCATGCGGCGTAGCGACGCGGCGCGTCCTGCGGCCGACTGTCCGGCATGCCGAAGCCCTCGAGCAGCACGAGACTGGCGACGCGCTCGCTGCGCACCCCCGCATAGAGGCCGCACACGTTGCCGCCCATGCTGTGCCCGACCAGCGTCACGGGTCCGTGCCCCTCGACGAGGTTCGATTCGAACACCGCGTCCAGATCGCGGAGGTAATCAGGGAACCAGTAGCCCTGGGTGGCCCAGCCGGACTCGCCGAAGCCCCTGAGATCCGGCGCGATGACCCGGAAATCACGCGCCAGCTCGCTCGCCACGGCGGCGAAGCTCGCGCCGGTGTCGGCCCAGCCGTGGACGAGGACAATGGTCGGTGCGCCGTGTTGCCCCCAGCACCAGGTCGCGAGTTCGACGTCGGCGGCATGCACCGCCGACCTGGTCGGGGCGGCGATCAAAGTCCGCCGGTCTGGGCGATCAGCGGCCCCTGCTCGCCGGCCCGCAGGTAGTCGTTGACGGCATCCTGGTGCAGGGGCCGGCTGAACCAGAACCCCTGCGCCGCCGGGCAGTTCATCGCGCGCAGGCGCTTGAACTGCTCGGGGGTCTCGACGCCCTCGGCGACGACTTTCATGCCGAGCGTCGCGCCAAGCGAAATGATGGCCTCGACGATCGCGCTGCTGTCGACTTTCTCGCTCATCGTCGACACGAAGGAGCGGTCGATCTTCAGCGAGTCGTAGCGGAAGCGTTGCAGGTAGGTCAGCGATGAGTAGCCGGTGCCGAAGTCGTCGACGTGCAGTTCGACACCGAGGTCGCGCAGGTCGGACAGCGTGCTGAGCACGAGGTCCCCGTGGTCCATGACGACGCGCTCGGTGATCTCGAGGCGCACCGACTGCGGCGGCACCCCGCAATCCTCGAGCAGCGCGGCCAGGCGCTTCGCCATGTCGTCGGTCAGGAACAGCTTGCCCGAGACGTTGATGCTCATCGCGAGCGGCGGCGACACCGGGAACAGGCGCTGCCATTTCGCAAGCTGGTTGCACGCGCGCTCTATCACCCACCAGCCGATTGGCACGACGAGGCTGGTTTCCTCGACGATGTTGATGAACTCGTCGGGCATCACGAGGCCGCGGCTCGGGTGGTGCCAGCGCAGCAGCGCCTCGAACCCGATCACCCGCTGCGTCTCGACCGCGACGATCGGCTGGTAGTAGATGTCGAATTCACCCTTGTCGAGCGCGCGGCGCAGGTCCGTCTCCATGCGGTGCTGGAACATCGCCTGGTCGTGCATGTAGGTGTCGAAGACCGCGTAGGTCGCGTGGCCGGAATTCTTCGCGCGGTACATCGCGATGTCGGCGTCGCGCAGCATTTCGTCGGGCGTGCGATAGACCTCGGAACTGACCGCGATGCCGATGCTGGCGGAGGTGTAAATCGCGTGGGACTCGATCTCGAATTCCTGCGCCAGCGCCTCCTGCAGGCGCTCGACGACGAAAATCGCGTCGGTGGGGCCGGCGATGTCGTTGAGCACGATCGCGAATTCGTCGCCTCCGAGGCGCGCGAGGGTGTCACCCGGGCGCAGGCAGCCGAGAAGCCGCCCGGCCACCTGCGACAGCAGTTCGTCGCCGACCTGGTGGCCGAGGCTGTCGTTGACGTGCTTGAAGCGGTCGAGATCGAAAAACAGCACCGCGAACATCTTCGACGGGTCGCGGCGGAAGCGCCGCAGCGCGAGTTCGAGCCGGTCCATGAACAGGATGCGGTTCGGCAGGCCGGTCAGCGCGTCGTGCATCGCCTCGTGCAGCAGGCGCGCCTCGGTCTGCTTGCGCCGCGTGATGTCGGTCATCGAACCCGCCATGCGCCACGGCGCACCGGCCTCGTCACGCACCGCCACGCCGCGGCTCAGCACCCAGCGGACCTCGCCCCCCTTGGCGGTGATGCGGTATTCGGCTTCGAACAGGCTCGAGCGGCCTTCGAGGTGCAGCGACATCGCCTCGTCGAAATTCACGCGGTCGCGCTGGTCGACGCGATCGAACCACTCGTCGATGCGGTCGGCGACCTCCTGCTCCCCGTAACCGAGGATCGCCTTCCAGCGCGGCGAGAAGTAGACCTCGCTGTCGCGCATGTTCCAGTCCCAGATGCCGTCGTTCGCCCCCGCCACGGCGAGCGCGTAGCGCTGTTCGCTCTCACGCAGCGCGTGCTCGGCGCGATTGCGCTCGATCGCGTAGCGGATGGCGCGGCCGAGCAGCTTGCTGTCGACCTCACGCTTGATCAGGTAATCCTGCGCACCCTCGCGCAGGGCCTTGGTGCCGAGTTCGATGCTGGTCTGGTTGGTCAGCACGATCAGCGGCGTGTTGGGCGTCGCCTGGTGCATGCGCTGGCAGACTTCGATGCCGGCGCCGTCGGGCAGGTTGAGATCGACCAGGACGACGTCGAAACGGTGCTCCCTCGCGCGTTCCAGCGCGGGCACCAGGCGATCGTAGTGCTCGATGACGAAGCGCCAGCCGCTGACCCGGCGCAGGTTGTTGACGACGAGCTTGGCCTCGGATTCGATGTCCTCCACCAGCAGCACCCGGCAAGTGATCGTCTGCTCTTCCATCAGGCGGAGGTCCCATTCCGGTTGCTGCGCGAGATGACCGAGCGCAGGCCCGGCCCCCTGAATTCGATGATGAAGCAGGAGCCGCGGCCCGGCGTCGACTCCACGAAAAGCTCCCCGCCGTGGCCGCGCACGATCTGCTGGCACAGCGCGAGCCCGATGCCGAGGCCGGGATATTCCCGTTCGCCGTGCAGGCGCTGGAACATGCTGAAGATCCGGGTCGTGTCCTTGGCTTCGATGCCGATGCCGTTGTCCTCGACGAGGATGCGCAGGCTGTCGCCGGTCTCCTGCGCCGACACCAGCACGCGCGGCACGCGGGTGCTGCTGCGGAACTTCAGCGCGTTCGCGAGCAGGTTCTGGAACACCTGCACCATCTGCTGCCGGTTGACGAGCAGGGTCGGCAGCGGCTGCCGCTCGATGGTCGCGCCGGACTCGTCGATGTCGCTGCGCAGGTTGGCGATCGCGTCGGCGAGCACGCCGTCGAGGCTCACGACCTCGGGTTCCCGCGCACCGGAGCGCAACGTCGACAGCTCGAGGATGCCGTCGAGCATCAGTTGCATGCGCTCGGTCAGCGCCGCGACTTCCCGCACGGCGCCGGTCGTGTCCTCGTCGCTGTCCTGCAGGTGCTCGACGAGAAAGCGCGCATTGCTGTTCAGCGAGTTCAGCGGCGCCTGGAGGTCGTGCGAGACGGCGAACAGCAGGCGGTCGAGTTCTCCCTCCCGCTGCTTGTTGTAGCCCTGGTCGCCGGCGCCCAGCAGGCGCGTGACGTCCATCAGGTTGATGGCCCAGTAGCCCACCAGCCCGGCGCTGTCACCGACCGGCCGCGCCGTGAAGGCGACCGTCTGCTGACGCCCGGGTCCGGTCCGCAGGGGCGCCGCCAGCTCCCATTTCTCGCGGATGCCGTGCAGTCGCCGGCGGATGTCCTCCTGGCGATCGGGTTCGTTGACGAGGAGGTCCAGCGGCTGGTCGATGAGTTCGTAGCGTGGCCGTTGCAGCAGCTCCTCGAACTCGCGGTTCACGGCGACGAGGTTGCCGTGCCGGCCGACGAGGCAGGCCGCGAGCGGGAACACGCTGGAGAGCACCGCGCCCGCTTCGAGCGCGAGGCGGTCGACGAGCTCGGCGCCGGCGCGCAGGCGTTCGAACAGGCGCCCGGGCAGGCTCAGGTAGCCGGCGCTGGTCTTCTCCGCCCGGCCGTCGACACCGCGCCCGATGCAGTCACGCAGCGACGGCGCGGCGTCCTGGGCCGTGAACAGCCAGAACTGGCACTGCGGTTCGCGATGCCGGACGTCGTCGATGATGGCGCAGAGTTCGTTGAAGGCAGGCCCGGGTTCGGCCACCAGCGCCGCGACGGGCCCGGCGCTGATGTGGTGCACGACTTCGAGCGCCGTCGCGGCCTCGAGGACGTCGATGTCCGGCCGCAGGCTCTTCAAGGCGAGCCCGAGCAGTGCGCGGTCGTGTCGATCGACGTCGAACACGACGATTCTGGTTACGGGAATCAAGGATTTGTACTTTTTATAGGACCGCCTGACACCGTGCTGGAGGATATGCGAAGCCTTTAGCTTTCACAAATAAAACATTGTGCCAGCGAGGCTTGCGTGCACGTCCGGGTCGCGGTGCGCGGCAGGGCGCGGCCTTCCTCCCGCGAACGCCGCGGCGGCGCATGACAAGCGTGTCGCGATTGTGAAAAACTTGCAGCGCTTTTACGTGAACGGGAGGTAAAGCAGTTGAGCACCAAAATCGCGCCGCCGGCAGATGGCGCCAAAATCACGATCGCAAACGGCAAGCTGACGGTCCCTGACAACCCGATCATTCCATTCATCGAGGGCGACGGTATCGGCCCCGACGTGTGGCGCGCCAGCCAGCGGGTCATGGACGCCGCCGTCCACAAGGCCTACGGCGGCAAGCGCAAGATCGCCTGGATGGAAGTCTACGCCGGCGAAAAGGCGAACAACCTGACCGGATCCTGGCTGCCCGAAGCGACGCTCGACGCCTGCCGGGAATTCCTGGTGGCCATCAAGGGCCCGCTGACCACCCCGGTCGGAGGCGGCATCCGCTCGCTGAACGTCGCCCTGCGCCAGATCCTCGACCTCTACGTCTGCCTGCGGCCCGTGCGCTGGTTCAAGGGCGTCCCCTCGCCGGTCAAGCACCCCGAGCAGGTCGACATGGTGATTTTCCGCGAGAACACCGAGGACATCTACGCGGGTCTCGAATTCGAACAGGGTTCCGCGGACCAGCAGCGCTTCATGAAGCTGTTCGAGGAGAATTTCCCGGATCAATTCAAGAAGATCCGTTTCCCGGCGTCCAGCGGCATCGGCATCAAGCCGGTCTCTCAGGAAGGCACCGCCCGCCTCGTGCGCGCCGCGATCAAGTACGCGCTGACCAACGGCCGCAAGAGCGTGACCTTCGTCCACAAGGGGAACATCATGAAGTTCACCGAGGGCGCGTTCCGCAACTGGGGCTACGAAGTCGCGGAACGCGAGTTCGGTGACAAGACCTACACCTGGAACCAGTGGGAGAAGACGGTCGCGGCGCAGGGCGGGAAGGCGGCCAACGCCGAGCAGGACGCCGCGCTGGCGGCCGGCAAGCTCCTGGTCAAGGACTCGATTGCCGACATCACGCTGCAGCAGGTGCTGACCCGCCCGACCGAATTCGACGTCATCGCAACGCTGAACCTGAACGGCGACTACCTCTCCGACGCGCTCGCCGCGCAGGTCGGCGGCATCGGCATCGCGCCGGGCGGCAACATCAACTACGACACCGGCCACGCGATTTTCGAAGCCACCCACGGCACGGCGCCGAAATACGCGAACCAGGACAAGGTGAACCCGGGCTCCGTGCTGCTGTCGGGCGAGATGATGTTCCGCTACATGGGTTGGACCGAAGCGGCAGACATGATCATCAACGCGGTCGACCGGACGATCGGCGACAAGATCGTCACCTACGACTTCGCGCGGATGATGGACGGCGCCCGCGAGGTCAAGTGCAGCGAGTTCGCGACCGCCCTGATCGAACGCCTCTGAGACGGGCTTCCCCGACATGACGGACGCCACGCGGCGCGACCTGCTCTTCGAAGCGGCGAAGAGCATCCGCGAGGCGTTCGTCAAGTACAACGACAACTTCGGGCGGATCACCCGCCGCGCCAAGCAGCGCTTCGAGGCCCGTGACTGGCGGGGCGCGGAGCGCGACTTCGTGGAGCGCCTGGAGCTCTACACCAAGTCGGTCGAGCGTACGGTCAGCGCGCTCGAACGGCTGCTCGGTCCCGGGGAAAGCACCCGTGAACTGTGGCCGGCGCTCAAGCAGACCTTCGGCGCCCGCGTCGACGGCGTGCCTGACGGCGCATTCTCCAAGACCTTCTTCAACTCGATCAGCCGGCGGATCTTCCACACCGTCGGCGCCGATCCGGGCACCGAGTTCCTCGACGTCCGCTTCAACATCCGCGATGCGCAGCGACACGCGGTCGAGTGCCGCAGCTACCTGAACTGGGGCGCGCTGCGCGACGTCATCGGGCAACTGCTCACCGACTGCGAGTTCACGCTGCCGTACACCGACCTGGAGCGCGACATCTCGCGGGTGCAGGACGCGATCGAGCGCGCCGCCGGCGCGGGCGGCGACGACGAAGACGAGGTGCTGCGACTCGACTTCCTGCCCGCCGTGTTCTACCAGTCGAGCCGGGCCTACCTGATCGGCAAGGTGTTCTGGTCGACGCGCGAGGCGCCGCTGGTCGTCGCGTTGCGCCACGACGACGACGGCATCGCCATCGACGAGATCATGATGTCGGACGACGACATCAGCATCCTGTTCGGCTTCACCCGCTCGTACTTCTTCGTCGACCTCGAGCCGGTCGAAGGCGCGGTCTATTTCATCAACTCGATCCTGCCGCACAAGCCGATCGACGAGCTCTACACCGTGCTCGGCCGCGTGCGCCAGGGCAAGACCGAGCGCTACCGGCAGTTCTCGAACCACCTGGCGACCTGCCACGACCGCTTCGTGCATGCGCCCGGCGACAAGGGTCTCGTGATGATCTGCTTCACGCTGCCCTCTTACGACCTCGTGTTCAAGGTCATCCGCGACCGCTTCGGCTTTCCGAAGAACACCAGCCGCCACGAGGTCATGGACAAGTACCAGTTCGTGTTCCGTCACGACCGCGCCGGCCGGCTCATCGACACGCAGGAATTCACCGACATCGAATTCCCGCTCGCCAAGTTCGACGACGCGATGCTCGAGGAATTGCTGACGGAAGCCGCGGAGAGCACGCGCATCGACGGCGACCAGGTCGTCATCCGGCACCTCTACGTCGAACGACGCCTGCGGCCGCTGAACCTCTATCTCCGCGAGGTCGAGCGCCCGGCGGCGGAGGCGGCGGTGATCGACTACGGCCAGGCGCTGCGCGACCTTGCGCTCGCGAACATTTTTCCCGGCGACCTGCTGATCAAGAATTTCGGCGTGACGCGGCACGGCCGCTGCATCTTCTACGACTACGACGAACTGTGCCTCGTCACGGACTGCAATTTCCGCGAAGTGCCGGAGTCGCCTTTCGAGGAAGACGAGCTGCGTCCGCGACCCTGGTTCCACGTCAACGCCAACGACGTCTTCCCCGAGGAGTTCCTTCGCTTCCTGGCGCTCGACGACGGCTTGCGCCAGGTGTTCATGTCTCGCCATGCCGACCTGCTGAGCGTGGAGTTCTGGCGTGGCGTGCAGCAGCAGCACATCGCCGCGCAGGGCAACGAACGCCGCATCTCGCCCCACGCGGTGCCGCGACCGCGCGCCCGCCCGGCCTTCAGCTGATCCACCTCAAGCCGGTCGCGTATCCCGGGTGACAAACCGGGGGTCGGCGTTTAAGATGCCAAGTAGGAATAATTCGCATTTAATCGACTGTTCGAGTCGCAGGAAAACAAGGTACACGTGCTGCGCGAAAAGATAGCGAGCCCCACGCCGCTGAGCGGCCTGGGACACGGGGTGCGGGCCCAGGTAGTCGACATCGACAACGCGACACCGCAACTGGTGGCCCGCCTCGCGGCCCGTGGCCTGATGCCCGGTGCCGCGCTCGAGGTGCTGCGTGGCGGTGACCCGATGCTCGTCATGATCGAGGACAGCCGCTGGGCCCTGACCCGCGATGACGCAATGCACATCCTCGTCAGCCCGACGCACCTGCCCCTGCGCTCGCGCCTGCGCGCCCTGTTCGCCTGATGGCCGCCACCCTTGCCAGCCTGACCCCGGGCCAACGGGGCGTAATCAGTGGCTATGCCCAGGATGACGCGTTCACCCAGCGCCTGATGCAACTGGGCCTGATCGAGGGCAGCGAGGTCGAGGTCGTGCGTTGCGCGCCGACCGGCGACCCGATCGAAGTCCGCGTGATGGGTTACGCGCTGTCCCTGCGCAGGAGCGAGGCCGCCCTGGTCCAGTTGGACGAGGTCCGCTGAAGCCATGGCAGTCTCCAGCGCCAGGCGCCCGGTACTCGTCACGATCGGCAATCCCAACACCGGCAAGAGCACGCTGTTCAACGCGCTGACGGGTCTCAAGCAGCGCGTGGGCAACTTCCCGGGCGTCACCGTCGAGCACGTCGTCGGCCGGCTGACGCTGCCTGGCGGAGAGGTCGATGTCGTCGATCTTCCCGGCACCTATTCCCTGAGCGCGCAGTCGCCCGACGAGATGGTTACCGTGGACGTCCTGCTGGGGCGGGTTGCCGAGGTCGGGCGGCCCGATGCCGTGCTGCTGATCGTCGATGCCACCAACCTGCGGCGAAATCTCTTCCTTGCGAGCCAGGTGCTCGAGATCGGCCTGCCGGTCGTGGTTGCGCTCAACATGACCGACCTCTGCGAGACGCAGGGCGTGCGCCTCGACCTGCCGCGGTTGGGCGCCGCGCTCGGCGTCCCGGTCGTGCCGATTGCCGCGGCCCGGGGCGCGGGACTGTCGGCACTGCGCGCTGAGATCGAGCGTGCGGTGCAAGGCAAGGGCCGGGCGAGTCCCTTGCGCATCAACGCGCCGCTGCGCGACGCGGCGGCGGCGCTCGCGGCGGAACTCGAGGCGCGCGGCGTGCTGGCCGCGCCGGCCGAGATCGAGCGCGCGCTGGTCGATGAGCAGGGCTATGCGGAGCGCCGCCTGACCGAGCGTGCCGGCGACGAATTGACCGCCCGCCTGACGGCGGTGCGACAGGCCCTGAGCCAGGGCCGCAGCCTCGCGACCCTCGAGGCGCGCGACCGCTATGGCTGGATCAACGGCGTGATTGCCGCCGTCGAGCAGCGCGAGGCACGCGTGCCCGGCTGGCGCGAAACCCTGGATCGCTATCTGAACCACCCGGTCTACGGCTCCATCGCGTTCCTGCTGTCGATGGCGATCGTGTTCCAGTCCGTGTTCGCGTGGGCCACGCCGATGATGGACCTGATAGACGCCGGCGCCGGCGCGCTGGGCGACCAGGTCCGCGCGGCGATGCCGGACAACCTGCTGCGCAGCTTCATCATCGACGGCGTGATCGCAGGCGTCGGCAGCGTGGTGGTGTTCCTGCCGCAGATCGTGCTGCTGTTCTCCTTCATCATCGTGCTCGAGGACTCGGGCTACATGTCGCGTGCGGCCTTCGTCGTCGATCGCCTGATGCGCTGGTGCGGCCTGTCCGGCCAGTCCTTCATCCCGATGCTGTCGAGCTTTGCGTGCGCCGTGCCGGGCATCATGGGTACGCGCGTCATCGGCAACCCGCGTGACCGGCTCGCGACGATCCTGGCGGCGCCGTTCATGACCTGTTCGGCGCGTCTGCCGATCTATGCGCTGCTCATCGCGGCCTTCGTGCCGCAGAAAACCTGGCTCGGCGGCCTGCTTAACCTGCAGGGACTGGTGCTGCTCGCCTTCTACCTGCTGGGGATGGTCGGGGCCGTCTTCACCGCCTTCCTCGTCAACCGCATCGCCTTTCGCGGCCCGCGCAGCCGTTTCCTGCTCGAGATGCCGCCGTACCGCATGCCGCAACTGCGCTCTGTAGCGGTCAAGCTGCTCGCGCGCGTGCGCATTTTCATGAAGCGCGCCGGCACGATCATCTTCGCCGTCGCGCTCGTGATCTGGAGCCTCGCGTCGTTTCCGCGCGTCGGCGGTGACGCCGGCCAGCCGACGACCGCGCCGGCGATCGCCGACACCTATCTCGGCCGCATGAGCCGGGCTGTGGCGCCAGCATTCGAACCGCTGGGCTGGGACTGGAAGGTCACCGCGGCCGTCATCGCGTCCTTTCCGGCGCGCGAGGTGGTGATCGCCGTGCTTGGAACGCTGTACGCCGTCGAGGATGCAGTCGACGGTGACGAACAGCGCCTGGTCGACCGGATCAAGGCGGCGAAGCGTGCCGACGGCAGTCCCGTTTTCACGCTGCCGATGGTCATCGGCCTGATGGTGTTCTACGCGCTGTGCCTGCAGTGCATTTCGACCCTGGCGGTCATAAAGCGCGAAACCAACAGTTGGCGCTGGCCGGTGACGGCCTGGCTGTACATGACGACACTGGGCTACCTGGGCGCGCTTGCCTGCTTTCGCTTTGGCAGCGCCCTGAGCGGCTGACCCCGTCGCGGGCAACCCGGGGCGTCGCGCACGCCCCACGGTCCCTCAGGGGCCCTATACTAGGCGGCCCCGTCCGCACACGCTGGAGTACGCACAACATGTTCGAGGTCACTGACGACGCCCGCATCGTCGGCTACCGGCCGTTGATTCCGCCGGCGATCCTCACCGAGGAGTTGCCGCTCACCGAGGCGGCATCCCACGTCGTCGCCCAGGGCCGCCAACAGGCCGGGCGCATCATCACGGGCAACGACGACCGCTTGCTTGTCGTGGTCGGCCCCTGCTCGATACACGACCCGAAGGCCGCGCTCGAATACGCGGACCGCCTGAAGCCCGTCGCCGACCGGCTGCGCGAAGACCTGCTTGTCGTCATGCGCGTCTATTTCGAAAAGCCGCGCACGACCATCGGCTGGAAGGGGCTCATCAACGATCCGCATCTCGACGGCAGCTTCGACATCAACAACGGCCTGCGCATGGCGCGCGGGCTGCTGCTGGAACTCGCGAAGCGCGGTCTGCCCGCGGGCACCGAATTCCTCGACGTGATCACGCCGCAGTTCATCGCCGACCTCATCGCCTGGGGCGCAATCGGCGCGCGTACCACCGAGAGCCAGGTCCATCGCGAACTCGCCTCGGGCCTGTCGATGCCGGTCGGCTTCAAGAACGGCACCGACGGCAACATCCAGATCGCGGTCGATGCAATCGGCGCCGTGCGCCACCCCCACCACTTCCTGTCGGTGACGAAGCAGGGCATCTCGGCCATCGTCACGACGAAGGGCAACGATCTCTGCCACGTGATCCTCCGCGGTTCCAATGCCGGCCCGAACCACGACGCGGCGTCGATCGAGAAGTGCGCGGAAGTGCTGCGCAAGGCCGGCCTGCCGACCCGCCTGATGATCGATTGCAGCCACGGCAACAGCCGCAAGGACCACGCCCGCCAGCCGCAGGTCGCGGCCGAGGTCGCCGCCCAGGTGGCGGCGGGCAGCCAGTACGTGTGCGGCGTGATGATCGAGAGCCATCTGAACGAAGGCCGGCAGAACCAGGTGGCCGGCCAGCCACTGGCCTACGGCCAGAGCATCACGGATGCCTGCATCGCGTGGGACACCACCGTCCCGGTGCTCGAGGGCCTGGCCGAGGCGGTCCGGGCGCGGCGCGCCCGCGGCTGAAGATGCGCACGGCGGTGCTGTGGCTGGCGCTGATCTGCGCCGTCCCCGCCGCCGCGCAGCCGCCGGTCCCCCGGCGGGTCGCCTCGATAAACCTCTGCACCGATGCGTTGCTGTTCGAACTTGCCGACGCCGCGCAGATCGCGTCAGTGACGCGCCTGTCCCGCGACCCCGCCCTGTCCATGCACGCTGCGCTCGCACGCCATTTCCCGGTCAATCACGGGCGCGCCGAGGAATTCATCCGTCACCGGCCCGATCTCGTGCTCGCGGGCGCCGGCAGCGCGCCGATGACGCAGGACCTGCTGCGGCGACTGGGCCTGCGTGTCGAAGCCGTGCCGCCGCCAGCCACCCTCGCCGAGGTCGTGCACACCGTGCGGAAGGTCGGCGAGCTCATCGGCCAGCGGCAGCGCGCGGAAGCGCTGGCCGCCGCGCTGGCCGCACTGCCCGCGTCCCTCCCCGCCGCGGCCCGGCGGCCCACCGCCCTGATTGTACAGCCGGGCGCTTACGTGCCGGGCCCGGACACCCTCGGTCCCAGCCTCCTCGCCCTGGCCGGCCTCACCGACTTCGCGCCCGCGCTGGGCCTGGACGCGGGAGGCTTCGTGCCCCTGGAGACCCTGGTGCTCGCGCGGCCTGATTACGTCGTGCGCGGCGTTTCGAGCGGGGGCGGCCATGCGCTCGCCGACGACTTTCACGGCCATCCCGCCCTGGCCGCCATGCGTCACGCACGCGGCGGACTGGTGCCGGTCGCGGTCAACGACGCGGCCTGGGCCTGTGGCAGCGGCGCGCTGATCGGCGCGGTTGCCGCACTGCGCACGGCGGTCGCGCCCCGATGAGGCAGGGCCCCGTGTTCGTCGCCTGCGTGCAGGCCGCTCTGCTGGGCCTCGCCTTCTGCGCGTCGCTGCTCGTAGGTGCCGCCGACATCCCCCTGCCGGCGCTGCTCGACGCTTTGAGGGGGGGCGATGCCGACGTGTTGCTGATCCTGCGCGAGATCAGGGCCCCGCGGGCGCTGCTCGCGCTCGTCATCGGCGCCGGCCTCGGCATGTCCGGCGCGGCACTGCAGGCGCTGCTGCGCAATCCGCTCGCCGAACCTGGCGTGGTCGGCGTCTCGGCGACGGGCGCACTCGGCGCGGTGCTCGCCTTCTATTCCGGTGCGAGCGCGCGCCTCGCGCTGGCGCTGCCGCTTGGCGGACTGCTCGGCGCGCTCGCCGGCACCCTGGTCATCCTGCGCCTGACCCGGGGGACAGGCGCCTCCCTCGCCCTGATCCTCGCCGGGGTCGCGTTGACGACCCTGGCCAGCGCGGGCACGTCGCTGGTGCTGAGCCTCGCACCGAATCCCTACGCGGCCTACGAGATCATCTTCTGGCTGATGGGTTCCCTTGCCGATCGCTCGTTCACCCACTTTGCACTTGCCGCGCCGTTCATCGCACTCGGCCTGCTGGTGCTCGCGCGCGCCGCGCGCGACCTCGACGCGCTCGCGCTGGGCGAGGACACCGCGCGCAGCCTCGGCGTCGACATCGCAAGGCTCAAGCTGCGGGTCGTGGTCGGCACTGCGCTCGCGGTCGGTCCCGGGGTGGCGGTCGCCGGCTTCATCGGCTTCGTCGGCCTGCTCGTGCCGCACGCCGTGCGCGCGTTCGCCGGCGCCCGGCCCAGCCTCCTGCTGCCACAATGCGCGCTCGGTGGCGCGCTGGTCACGCTGCTTGCCGATATCGGCTGCCGGCTGGTGCCGGCCAATGGCGAACTGAAGCTCGGCATCCTGACCGCCCTGCTCGGCGCTCCCTTTTTCCTCTACCTGCTGACGCGCGAACGAGGGATCCGCGCATGAACCTGCTCGAGGCACGCGGGCTCTGCGTCGACTTTGCGGGCCGGCGGGTGCTCGGGCCCGTCGACGTCGACTTGCCCGCCGGGCAACTCGTCGGCCTGGTCGGCCCTAACGGGGCCGGCAAGTCCTCGCTGCTCAAAGCCCTGGCCGGCCTGATCGACAGCGTGAGCGCTTCCTGCCTGCTGCAGGGCGAGGCGCTCGCGCGGATGAACGACGGTGCGCGGGCCCGCGCCGTCGGCTACCTCCCCCAGAACCCGTCCGTCGCCTGGCGCCTGTCCGTGCGCGAGCTCGTCGAACTCGGGCGCCTGCCGCACGGCGACGGCGCGCAGGACAGCGGCCGCGCCGCCGTCGACGGGGCACTTGCCGCCCTCGGGCTCGCCGCTCACGTGGAGCGTGACGCGCGCACCCTGTCGGGCGGCGAAGCGATGCGCGCGCATCTCGCGCGCCTGGCCGCGGGCGGACACCGCCTGCTGCTGGTGGACGAGCCGACCGCTTCGCTCGATCCTGCTTACCAGCTGGAAGTCCTGGATTACCTGCGCAGTCTGGCCGGTGCGGGGCAGACCGCCCTGCTCGTGCTGCACGATCTGTCGCTTGCCGCCCGCTACTGCGATCGCCTGATCGTGCTCGACGCGGGGCGGATCGTGCGCGACGGCCCGCCCTCGACGACCCTGGACGACCCACTGCTCGCACGCGTCTTCAAGATCCGCGGCATACGCGCGCGCGTGGATGGCGTCGACGCCCTCGTCGGCATATCCTCCCGGACCGCACACCCGGAGCCCGCGCCATGAAGCCGCCTCAAGCCGCCCCTCGCATCGTGAGTCTCCTGCCGAGCGCGACCGAACTCGTCTGCGCGCTCGGCCTCGAAGCCGCGCTGGTCGGCATTTCACACGAGTGTGATTACCCGCCGGGCATCGCCGGCCTGCCGCGCGTCACGCGCACGAGCATTGCGCACGATGCGCCCAGCCGCGACATCGACCGCCAGGTGCGCGAGGAACTTGCGGGGACGCAGGCGCTGTACAGCCTCGACCTCGACCTGCTGCGCGAACTCGCGCCGGACCTGATCGTGACGCAATCGCTGTGCGACGTCTGCGCGGTGGGCGCGGACGAAGTGGACGCCGCGCTGTGCCGGCTCCCCGGCGCCCCGCGCCTGTTCAACCTGCAGCCCGAACGGCTCGGTGACATCCTGGGCTGCGTGCGGGAGCTGGGCGCGGCCGCCGGCGTGTCCGCGGCGGCAGAGGCCCTGCGCGCGAACATGGAAGCGCGCATTGCCGCGGTCCGCGGGCGCAGCGCGCAACTGCCGGATACCGCACGCCCTCGCGTCGCCCTCGTCGAATGGCTCGATCCGTGGTTCGACGCCGGCCACTGGAATCCCGAACTCGTCGAACTCGCCGGCGGCCTGCCGGTCTGCGGACGGAAAGGCGAGCCGTCGACGACGCTGCCCTGGTCGACGCTGCGCGAGTTCGATCCGGACGTGCTGTTTATCGCCTGCTGCGGCTTCGACGTCTCCCGCACGCTGGTCGACCTGCCCATCGCCCGCGCCCTGCCTGGCTGGGCCGACCTGAAGTGCGTACGGAATGGTCGCGTCCACGTCACCGACGGCAACGCCTATTTCAATCGCCCGGGGCCGCGCATCGTCGACAGCCTTGAAATCCTCGCCCACGCGCTGCACCCGGCGCTGCACCCGCTCCCGCAGGGCCTGGAGGCCGCCATCACGGTCTGAGCGCGTCGCCACGCGGCAGTCTAAGGATATGCCGCATTGAACTAATTCACGGTGCAGGCCGGGCGGATAATGCGCGCATCGCAACTACCGGCCACGGTGCGCCCATGAACCCGATTCGCGCTAACACCACCCCCCTGTTCGCCGACGATCCCCTGGATTCGCTACGGCACGCCCGGTTCACCGGCGTCGAACCGCAGGACATCGTGCGGCAGGCGCTGGAGGCCGCGCGCAACCCTGTCGTCTCGACGAATTTCCGTCCGCGCTCGGCGGCCTTCCTGCATCTCGTCACGCGCATCGCGCCGGACATCCCGGTGCTGTGGGTCGATACCGGCTACAACACGCCCGCGACCTATCGCTTCGCGGACGAGCTCACGCGTCGCCTGAAGCTCAATCTCAAGACCTATTCACCGCTCGTGACCAGCGCCCGCCGCAACGCCCTGCTTGGCGGCGTGCCCCGGCTCGACACGCCCGAGCACACCGAGTTCACGCGGGAAGTCAAGCTCGAGCCCTTCGAGCGCGCGCTGCGCGAGCACGCGCCGGACGTGTGGCTGACCGGCATCCGCGGCGAGCAGACGGAGTTCCGGCGTGGGCTCGGCTTCGTGTCGGCCGGGCCCGTCGGCACGCTGCGGGTGGCGCCGATCTTCGCGTGGAGCGCGGTCGACCTCGAAGACTACCTCTACGAGCACGGGCTGCCGGACAACGACGATTACGTCGACCCGACCAAGGGCAGGGACAACCGCGAATGCGGCCTGCAGAACATGGGTTCCGGCATCTGAACAGCTGATCGCGAACGCGTCGCGCGCGCCTTGCCGGCACCCGGGTGCCGGTGTCGGACGCAGTTGCGGCGACCGTGCGCGCACAGGACGTGCGCGCTCGAGCGATACACGGACGTACTCGAGCGGGTCGACGCGGCTGCGTCCGGCGCCGGCGCCGAGCTTGGCTCGGCGCGTATTTCCCCTATTCGGCCCGGGCCGCGCCGCGGGGGCCGCTTCCCAGCCCCCCGCGCCGCCTCAGGCTCTGACGGCCACGGGAATCTTGCCGATCTTAGCCCGCCACTCTTCCGGACCCGTCTTGTGCACCGAGGTGCCCTGCGCGTCGACCGCGACGGTGACGGGCATGTCCTCGACGACGAATTCGTACACCGCTTCCATGCCGAGGTCCTCGAACGCGACGACGCGCGCCTCGCGGATCGCCTTGGACACGAGATAGGCGGCGCCGCCGACGGCCATCAGGTAGACCGCCTGGTGCCGCTTGATCGAGTCGATCGCGATCGGTCCACGTTCGGCCTTGCCGATCATGCCGAGCAGGCCGGTCTTCTCGAGCATCATGTCCGTGAACTTGTCCATGCGCGTCGCGGTCGTCGGGCCGGCCGGCCCCACCGCTTCGTCACGCACCGGGTCGACCGGACCCACGTAGTAGATGAACTTGCCCTTGAAGTCGACGCCCGGCGGCAGGCTCTCGCCACGCGCGAAGATGTCCTGTATGCGCTTGTGGGCCGCGTCGCGGCCGGTCAGCATCGAGCCCGACAGCAGAAGGGTCTCGCCCGGCTTCCAGGTCTTGATGTCCTCGGCCGTGACGGTATCGAGGTTCACGCGTCGCGCGCTCGCGCCTGCCGACCAGGTGATCGCCGGCCAGTCCTCGAGCTTCGGCACCGGCAGCTTCGCGACGCCGCTGCCGTCGAGCACGAAATGCGCGTGGCGGGTCGCGGCGCAGTTCGGAATCATCGCCACCGGCTTCGAGGCGGCGTGCGTCGGGTAGTCGAGGATCTTGACGTCCAGCACGGTCGTGAGCCCGCCCAGGCCCTGCGCGCCGATGCCGAGCGCATTGACCTTCTCGTAGAGCTCGATGCGCAGTTCCTCGGTCGCATTCCGCGGCCCGCGCACGATGATTTCCTGGATGTCGATCGGGTCCATCAGCGACTGCTTCGCGAGCAGCATCGCCTTCTCCGCGGTGCCGCCGATGCCGATGCCGAGCATGCCCGGCGGACACCAACCGGCGCCCATCTGGGGCACCGTGTTCAATACCCAGTCCACGATGGAGTCGGACGGGTTCAGCATGACGAACTTCGACTTGTTCTCCGAGCCGCCCCCCTTCGCCGCGACGGTGATCTCGACTTCGTCACCGGGCACCAGCTCGACGTGGATGACGGCCGGCGTGTTGTCTTTCGTGTTGAGTCGCTTGCCGGCCGGGTCCGCGACGATGGACGCGCGCAGCTTGTTGTCGGGATGCATGTAGGCCCGGCGCACCCCTTCGTTGATCATGTCCTCCAGGCTCAGCTTCGCGTCCCAGCGCACGTTCATGCCGACCTTGCAGAACACGGTGACGATGCCGGTGTCCTGGCAGATCGGGCGATGCCCTTCGGCGCACATGCGGGAGTTGATGAGGATCTGCGCCATCGCGTCGCGCGCGGCCGGCGATTGCTCGCGTTCGTAGGCCAGCGCGAGATTCTTGATGTAGTCCGCCGGATGGTAATAGGAAATGTACTGCAAAGCGTCGGCGACACTCTGGATGAGGTCTTCCTGCCGGATGGTGCTCACTGTTTGCTCCTTGGTCTTCGGATGGCGACGCCGGGCGTCGCGCGTTAGCTGGACAGTTCCGCGCGGTTGCGGAACTGCTCGAGGGCTTCTGGGTTGGCAAGCGCTTCCGCGTTCTTGATCGCGTTGCCGTGGACGATGTCGCGTATCGCGAGTTCCGTGAGCTTGCCCGACCGGGTGCGCGGGATGTCCGTCACCTGCACGATGCGCGCGGGCACGTGGCGCGGGCTGGCGCCGGTCCTGATCTGCTGGCGCAGGCGCGACTCCAGCTCCGCATCGAGCGTGGTACCCGGACGCAGCACCACGAACAGCACGACCCGCACGTCACCCTCCCAGTCCTGGCCGATCGCGACGCTCTCGACGACCTCCGGGAGCTTCTCGACCTGGCGGTAGATTTCCGCGGTGCCGATGCGCACGCCGCCGGGATTGAGTGTCGCGTCCGAGCGGCCGTAGATGACGAAGCCGTCGTGCGGCGTGATCTCCGCGAAGTCGCCGTGCGCCCACACGCCGGGGAAGCGTTCGAAATAGGCCGCGCGGTATTTCGCGCCGTCGGGGTCGCCCCAGAAGCCGATCGGCATCGACGGGAATGCCTTCGTGCAGACCAGTTCCCCCTTTTCGCCGCGCACGGGCCGGCCGTTCTCGTCGAACACGTCGGTGGCCATGCCGAGCCCGCTCGCCTGCAGCTCGCCCCGGTAGACCGCACCGTTCGGGTTGCCGCCGATGAAGCAGGAAATGATGTCGGTGCCGCCTGACACCGAGCTCAGGCAGACGTCCTGCTTCACGTGGCGATAGATGTAGTCGTAGCCCTCGGGCAGCAGCACCGACCCGGTGGAGAGCACCGTGCGCAGCGCCGGGAATTCATGGCGCGAACCCGGCAGCACCCCGGCCTTCTCGACACCCTGGATGAACTTCGCGGAGACGCCGAGGTGGGTGAAGCGTTCCGCGGCGGCATAGTCGAACAGCGTGTAGCCGTCCGGATGAAACGGTGAACCGTCGTAGAGCATCAGGGTCGCTTCCGATGCGAGGCCGGAGGCCAGCCAGTTCCACATCATCCAGCCGCAGGTCGTGAAGTAGAACAGGCGATCGTCGGCACGCACGTCGGAATGCAGCTGGTGCTCCTTCAGGTGCTGCAGCAGCGTGCCGCCCGCGCCGTGCACGATGCATTTGGGTTTGCCGGTGGTGCCGCTCGAATACAGGATGTAGAGCGGGTGGTTGAACGGCAGCATCGCGAACTCGAGGTCCGGCCCCGTCGGCTCGCGCTCGAAATCCGCGAGCAGCGTCGCGCCGTCGATTGCGCCGCAGGCGGCGAAAGGAATGCACACGAGCTCGCGCACGCTGGGCAGCGCGCCGCGGATCTGCGCGACCTTGTCCCGGATGTCGTTGAGCTTGCCGTTGTAGTGGTAACCGTCGACCGCGAACAGCACGGTCGGCGCGATCTGATCGAAGCGATCGAGGATGCCTTGCGAGCCGAAGTCCGGCGAGCACGACGACCAGGTGGCGCCGAGCGCCGCCGCGGCGAGCATGCAGACGATTGCTTCCGGGATGTTCGGCACGATCGCAGCGACCCGATCGCCCGGCGCGACGCCGGCCGCGCGCAGCCCGCAGGCCACGCGATGGACGCGTTCATACAGTTCCGACCAGCTCAGGCGGCTCACGCGCCCCGGCTCGTCGCGGAAGACGATCGCCTCGGACCCGTCGCGCCTGCGCAGCAGGTTCTCCGCGAAGTTCAGGCGCGCGTCGGGGAAGAACTGCGCGCCAGGCATACGGTCGTCACGCAGCGCGACCTCGCCGCGCGTCGCCGCGCGGACACCGCAGAAATCCCACAGCAGGGTCCAGAACTGTTCCCGCTGCTCGATCGACCAGCGATGCAGGGCCGCGTAATCGGGAAGGGAAATCCCGCAGCGGCTTTCCGCCGCCGCGATGAAACGGGTCAATCGGGTCTGTGCCACGCGCTCCGGCGTCGGCTGCCACATCAGGGTCATCGTGTGTCCTCGGAGTGTCGTTCGGGGTGCGCGCGCTGGAAGGCCGGCAGTTCGAGACAGGCGGCCTCGACGTCACACAGCCGCGGGAAGTCGTCCAGCGCGAGCGCGAAGCGGCGCGCGCTGTGCAGCAGCGGCACCAGGCAGATGTCGGCAATGGTCACCGAATCACCGACGCAGTAGCGCCCGCCACCCTCCGCCGTGAGCCAGAGCTCCAGCGCGTCCAGTCCTTCGAGCAGCCAGTGCCGGTACCAGTGGCTGCGCGCGACGTCCGACGCCTGCAGCGCCGTGCGCAGGTAGGCCAGCACCCGCAGATTCGTCAACGACTGGATGTCCGCGACCACCAGCTGGGCCAATTGCCTGGCGCGGGCGCGCGCCTTGGGGTCGGAAGGCAGCAGGGGCGGTGACGGGTGGCAGTCCTCGAGGTACTCGATGATCGCGAGCGACTGGGTCAGCACGAAGTCGTCGTCGACGAGGCTCGGCAGGAGCCCCTGGGGATTCAGCGCGCGGTAGTCCGGCATCAACTGCTCGCCGCCGCCCTTCGTCAGCGACAGCGGTATGGCACGGTAGTCCAGCCCCTTGAATTCGAGGGCGAGCCGCACCCTGTAGGCCGACGCCGAGCGATTCGAGTCGTAGAGTTCGACAGGCATGAATTTCGCCCGAGTATCGCGGATTCTGTACAGTTTCGAGGACGCAATGCCGACAGCGTCACGACGCCGGCACGCGGGCTCTGGCTAAACTGGGATTATGCGTTGCCGTCGGTCGCGTCGACGACGACCTTGGGCAGCGCCCCTCCGGCCCGCCGGCGGGGCTCAAGCATAAGAAATCAGGGCGCAAGACCCAAGCAGAATCACGCAGCGCATCAGGCACGAACCCTCTGGCAAGCACGGGTGGCACCATGGACTACAAGCTCGACAACTGGCTGGACCGACGCAAATCGCCGCGCATGCCGCGCGCGACCCTCGGCAGGCGCCTCGCGGCCGGTCTCAACGGCATCGATCTGCAGGTGCTCGACGTCTCGGACCAGGGCCTGAAACTGAGCTGCGAGCGCACGCGGAGCGAGGCGCTGAAGCAGGCGCTGGCGGCCGCCGATTGCGTGCTGACGCTGCGGCTGCCCAACCAGCCCGTGCTGAGCCTGCACGTCAGCGTGCGCTACTCGAACGAGGCACCGAACGAGATTGCACTCGGAATCCAGATCGATCCGCGCGAGGTCGAATCGCCGGCGTGGGCAGCCTACCGCAAGGCGCTGCAGGCGCCGGTGATGAAAATCGAGACCTGATGGGGCCTTGGCCGGCAGCGGCGCCGCGCCCGCCGGACCGTCCGGAGCACGACATGGACCTGACCACACTCGACTACACCCGTCACGAAGGGGTTGCAACCCTGACGCTCAATCGACCGCAGGTGCTGAACAGCTTCTGCGCGGCGATGCACGCCGACCTGTCGGCCGCGTTCACGGCCATCGAGCAGGATCCCGCCGTCCGGTGCGTCGTGCTGACCGGTGCCGGGCGCGGCTTCTGCGCCGGCCAGGATCTGGACGAGGCCCGGGCGATGGGCGGTGCAGACGCCGGCGAGACGCTGGAACGCCTCTACAACCCGCTGATCCTGCGCATGCGGCGACTTCCGGTGCCGATTGTCGGCTCCGTCAACGGCGTCGCCGCGGGCGCTGGCGCGAGCCTCGCCCTGGCCTGCGACATCGTGCTCGCGGCGCGCTCGGCCAAGTTCATACAGGCCTTCGTGCGGATTGGCCTCGTGCCGGATGCCGGCAGCACCTGGTTCCTGCCGCGCCTCGTCGGCGACGCCCGGGCGCGCGCGCTCGCGATGACGGGCGACCCGATCGACGCGGCGCAGGCCGCCGAGTGGGGCCTCATCTGGCGTTGCGTGGACGATGCAGCACTCGCGGGCGAAACGCAGGCGCTCGCCGCCCGTCTCGCGGCGCTGCCGACGCGCGCGATAGCGCTCATCAAGCAGGCTTTCCTGGCCGGCGCCTGCAATGATCTTACCGCGCAGTTGCGACTGGAGCGGGAGTTGCAGCGTTCGGCGGGGGCTGGCGCAGACGCCCGGGAGGGCATCGCGGCATTCATCGAGAAGCGCCCGCCGTCGTTCAGCGGGCGCTGAGCCGGGGAGCCTCAGTCGTTCTTGGCCACGTGCACGACCAGGCCGTCGAGCGAGTCGTCGACCTGCACCTGGCAGGTGAGGCGGCTGGTCGGACGACGATCGTTCGCGAGGTCCAGGGTTGCGTCCTCGATGTCGTTCGGCCCGCCCACGCGCTCGGCCCAGGCCTCGTCGATATAGGCATGGCAGGTGCTGCACGCACAGCTGCCACCGCAGATCGCGAGTATGCCGGGCACGCCGTTGTTGATCGCACCTTCCATCAGCGACAGGCCGCTGGCGACCTCGCAGTCGTAGCGAGTTCCGTCAACGTCGACATAAGTGATCTTCGGCATTGTTCCCCCCCAGTGCTAGCTATTTTGCATGGCGGTCGGCAGTTCGCCTGACCGCGTGGAATCCCGGACCGCTCAGCCGGCGGTCAGCAAAGTCTTCAAATCGAATGCCGGGTCGCCCGCCTGGGCCCGGCTGATCGGCGCAGCGCCGGCGATCAGGCGCCGCGCCAGCATGTGATCGGCCGGCCGGTTGATCGAGTCGACGGCAAGCAGGCGCGTGCCCTGGAAATAGAACACCGAGAAGCCGGCGCTGGACGGGGTGCCGCGCAGCACGTAATCGTCGAAGCCCGTCGACAGGCCGGCGATCTGCAGCTTCACGTCAAACTGGTCGGACCAGAACCAGGGCAGGTCCGCGTAGGCCTGCGGCTGGCCCAGCAGGGTCGCGGCCGCCACCTTCGCCTGGTCCACCGCGTTCTGCACCGACTCCAGCCGGTGCGGCACGTCGAACAGGCGATTACGGTGCCAGGTGCAGTCGCCGGCGGCGACAATGTGGGGGTCCGAAGTACGCGCGAACTCGTCGACCTCGATGCCGTTGCCGCACGCCAGGCCCGCTGCGGCCGCCAACTCCTGGTTCGGCAGCACGCCGATACCGGCCACGACGAGATCGGCCGCCAGTTGCCGACCATCGGCTAGCGTCACCAGCGCCGCGCCAGCACCATCGTCCGCCAGTCCGCTCACCTGGACGCCGCAATGCAGCGCCACGCCACGCTCGTGGTGTAGCGCCGCGAAGAAGTCGGACAGCAGCGGCGGCATCACGCGCGCCATCAGGCGGTCCAGCGCTTCCACGACGTGCACCTCGCGGCCATCGGCGCGCGCGGTGGCGGCCACTTCGAGGCCGATGAAGCCGCCCCCGATGACGACCACGCGTCGCGCCGAAGCCAGCCGCGCCTTCAGGCGCTGGGCGTCGTCGAGGCCGCGCAGGTAGCAGACAGCGGGATGGTCTGCGCCCGGCACCGGCAGCGGCCGGACGCGCGTCCCGGTGGTCAGCACCAGGCCGTCGTACTCGAGCGACTCGCCCGACGCGAGGCCGACACGGCGCGCGGCCCGATCGATCGCGGTGGCGCGGGTGGCGGTGCGCAGGTCCACGTCGAGCTTCGCGTAATGCTCGTAGGGTCGGAACCACAGGCGCTCGTCGGCGAAATCACCGGCGAGGTACTTCTTCGACAGCGGCGGCCGCTGGTACGGCGGCCAGCGCTCCTCACCGACGAGCGTGATCGCTCCGTCGTGGCCGCCCTTGCGCAGCGATTCGGCGACCTGCAGGCCGGCCTGCCCCGCGCCGACGATGACGATCCTGCGCATGCTCGGCTCTCAGGCTCGGGTGTTCGTCTCAGGTCTGGCGTTCAGGGAGGTGAACGACCAGGCCGTCGAGCGCATCGCTCATCGGGATCTGGCAGCTGAGCCTGGATTCAGGGGTGCGCGCAACCGCCGTGCATTCGAGCAGATCGTTCTCGGCCGGGCTCTTCGGCGGCAGCCTGTCCGCCCACTCGCCGCCGATGAACACGTGGCAGGTCGCGCACGCGCAGCCACCCCCGCACTCGGCGGCGATCCCGCTGATGTCGTTCTGCACCGCGCCTTCCATCAGCGACCAGCCGGCCGGGATGTTGACGACCCTGGACGCGCCGGACGCGTCGACGAAAGTGACTTTGGGCATGCCGGTCTGCCTTACATGTTCGGATAGTTGGGGCCGCCGCCGCCTTCGGGCGTCACCCAGTTGATGTTCTGCGAGGGATCCTTGATGTCGCAGGTCTTGCAGTGCACGCAGTTCTGCGCGTTGATACGCAGCTTCTGCTGGCCGGCCTCGCCGACGAATTCGTAGACGCCCGCCGGGCAGTAGCGCTGCTCAGGGCCGGCGTAGATCGCGAGGTTGAGCCGCTCGGGCACCGTATCGTCCTTCAGCGTCAGGTGGCAGGGCTGGTCTTCCTCGTGGTTGGTGTTCGACAGGAACACCGACGACAGGCGGTCGAAGGTCAGCACGCCGTCCGGCTTCGGATACTGGATCTCCTTGCACTGCGACGCCGGTTTCAGCGCCTCGTGGTCAGGGTGGTGGCGGAAGGTCCACGGAGCCTTGCCGCGCAGCACATAGCTGTCGAGCGCCGAGTAGGCCATGGCAGGCCACAGGCCCCAGTGGAACGAAGGCTTGATGTTGCGGACCCGGTAGAGC
>Ga0255182_1000541_pt1 | contig 24350 bp, 22 predicted proteins | sample Atl_UVDOM_RepA_8_FD_188420 | JGI IMG/M metagenome (GOLD analysis project Ga0255182, IMG submission 188420) | Freshwater microbial communities from Altamaha River, Georgia, United States - Atl_UVDOM_RepA_8d | ecosystem: Environmental > Aquatic > Freshwater > River | place: USA: Georgia...
GACAGCGTTCCATCGGCGACGCCCTGCTTCACCCACGCCATGAAGCGCCGAGCACGCTCCGAACCCGTGTCGTCGACACCGTCGAGAAACTCCGGCCCACTGATTTCAGGCGTGGCTAGCGTCGGTTCCGACGTCGCCTCCGCCGCGCCGGATCGAGGCTCGGGCGTATCGGGCGGCACCGACACCGCGATCGCCGGGCGCGCCCCGGTCGCCGCGCGCTCCACCAGCTCCGCGATGGCGCTGGACGGATCGGCGGCGCCAGTCAGCACTGCGCGCAGCTCGGCGACCAGTGCCACATCCTCGCCCAGCCATTGCAGGATCAACTCAGGCACCCAGGCCTCGAACCGTCGCGCCGCATCCGCGGACGGCTCGCTGCCGACATCGCGCAGCAGCGCCACCGCAAGCACCGCGTAGGTCCATCGATGAGCGAGCGCCCCCAGCGCCTCCGGCGGCGCATTGCGCGGCAGGATCTGGCCGCGTCGGTGATCGAGCGCGCGCAGCGCGATCGCGAGCGCGCGATGCAGCCGTCCGCCTGGTCCGCCGTATCGAAGCGAGCCCGGCACCGATTCCAGCTGCACGTACTCCGCATAGCGCTCGATCAACGGCTGCGCCGCCAGCGCAAAGGTCTCCGGCGGAAAGCCCATGCGGACGCGGACAAGCACGACCAGGTTCGCCAGGCCGCTGAGCTCCAGGACCTCCTGTGCTGAAAGCGCCGGCCGTTCGAGCGATACGAGCGCGTCGATCGCGCGCGTTGTCATGGCCCGGCCCTGCGTGTCGTTGAAGGTCATTCGACCAGTATTCCGGGCGCCTCGAAGACGCTCAGCACCGATCGAAGCCTCGGCGAAGACTCGATTCCCGCTTGACGACGGCCGCCGCGCCACGTCCCAACCGGATCCACTGCGTCGCCACCTCGGAGCCGACGCTGTGCTGTGCATCCGACTCACAAGCGCGGTCACGACGCCAGCCCGATTGGGGCTTCGTCGAGGCCCCGATTGAGCCTGATTCGCGCGCGCTCGCTCCCTACGATGAAAACGCAATGCGGCCCGCTCCGAAGGCCGCGCTTCAGCGGCCAACCGAGGGGGATTCCGATTGCGCACGAGAACGAGCCGGATGCCGGCGGCGGGTGTCGTCACCGCGATCGCCCTGCTTGCGGCCCCGCCCACCCACGCCTGCTGGGAGGCGGCGGCGATGCGCTACGGTGTCAGCAGCGAGCTGCTCTACGCGATCGCCCGCACCGAATCCGCACTCGACCCGCAGGCCGTCGGACGCAACCGCAACGGCACGCGCGACATCGGGCTCATGCAGATCAACTCGGCGTGGCTGCCCACGCTGGCCACCCACGGCATCGGCGAGCGCGAGCTCTTCGATCCCTGCACGAGCATCCACGTCGGCGCCTGGATCCTCGCCGGCAACGTCCAGCGCCTCGGCTACACGTGGGAAGCGGTCGGTGCCTACAACGCCGCCCATCCCGAGCTGCGCCGCGCGTACGTCGAGAAGGTCCGCCGCCACCTGCGCGGGACCACTGCCGCCGCGCCATCCGCGCGGAAGACCGCCACCTCATCCGCCTTTACCCGCGGCGATCACCGATCTCCGGTGGTTGCGACCCTGCCCTGACCGCTCACCCGAGCACTTCCCCGCCACCCCAATCGAAGAGACCAGACCATGACCTTGATCTGCCGTACAAGCACCGCCGTCCCGATCGCCCTCGTCCTGACGCTCGCCGCCGGTTCGGCCCTGGCCGGCACCACCGGCACCGAGTTCCAGACGATGTACACGACCCTGCTCAACTGGGCGACCGGTTTTCTGGGCAAGTCGATCGCGATCGCCGCCTTCATCCTCGGCGCGGGCATCGGCATCGCGCGCTCCTCGCCGATCCCGGCGCTCGCCGGCGTGGTCTTCGCGCTCTTCATGGTCTACGTGCCGACCATCATCGACTCGATCATGACCGCCGTGATCTGACGGGGCGACAGCGTGATCGACGCTTCGCTCGACATCCCCCGTCGGCTCAATGACCCGCCACGCATGTTCTGGTGGGACATCGACGTGGCCCTGCTGGTGCTGGGGGCCGCGCTGGCGGGGATGGTCGCCGGCTTCTTCGTGAGCGGCTGCGCGGTCGGGTTGCTGCTCGCCTCGGCCTACGGTCGCGCGAAGGCGGGCAAGCACCCGGCCTTCGCGCTGCACCTGCTGTACTGGCACCTGCCGGCGTTCATGACAGGACTGAAGCGCACGCCGCCCTCCTTCCTGCGCGAGCTGGCCGGATGAAGCTCGACTGGCTACGCGCCGACATCGCCAGCGCGCGCCGCGCGAGCGCGCTGCTCGTGCTGCTGCTCGCCTGCTCGATGCTCGCCAACGTGACGCTGGCGGCCTTCGCGATGCACATGGCCGGCCGCGAGCGCGTGGTGGTGGTGCCGCCCAGCATCAGCAAGACCTTCTGGGTCGAGTCCGAGCGCGTGAGCGCCGAGTACCTCGAACAGATGGCCTATTTCCTCCTGCAGCTCACGCTCAACGTCACGCCGCAGAGCGTCGACCACCAGTCCCGGGTGCTGCTCCAGTACGCCGCGCCGGCCTCCTACGGCGAGTTGCGCGCCGTGCTCGCCACCGCGGCCGAGCGCGTCAAGCGCGATGGCGCGTCCACCGTCTTCAGCGCGCAGGACCTCGCCGTCGACGAGCGCGGGCAGCGCGTGGGCGTGCGCGGCGTGCTCACCACGTTCATCAGCGACCGCCGCGTGTCCGAGGCCTCGAAGGGCTACGCCATCGAGCTGCAGTACGCCGGCGGCCGGATCTTTCTCAAGGCCTTCCGGGAGACCAACCCCAATGATCCGCTCGAGATCCAAGCGCAGTCCCAGCTTCGCCTGGCTCCTGCCGCTGGCGCTGGCCGCTAGCCAGCCCGCCCTGGCGCTGCAGGTCGTCGACGCGCGCGACGGCGAGACCGTGTTCGCCAAGGTGTCGCGCAAGGAGGTGACGCGCATCGCCGTCGAGCGCGGCCGCATCCGCAAGGTGACCGGCAATGCCGGCGAGTTCGTGCTGGAGAAGGACGACGAGAAGGGCCAGGTCTTCATCCGCCCGGTCTCGTCGGACAGCACCAAGCCGATCAATCTCTTCGTCAGCACGGCGCGCTCGACCATCGGCCTGCTGCTGCAGCCGGTGGACACGCCGAGCGACGCCATCGTCATCCGCGAGGCGCGCGAGACGCCGGCGGGGCCCGCACGCATCGAGCGCAGCGGCCGTCACGTGCGCACGATGAAGAACCTGCTGCTCGCGATGGCCGAGGACGCGCTGCCCGACGACATGGAGGTGCGCGAACCCGGCCGCGACCTGGCGCTGTGGCCGGGCGCGCGGCTCACGCTGCAACGCCAGTGGCTGGGCGGCAGCGTGGTCGGCGAGAAGTACCAGCTACTGAACACCGGTACCGCTCCGCTCGACCTCGCCGAACGCGATCTCTTCAAGCGCGGCGTGATGGCCGTGAGCGTCGAACAGGCGAGCCTACGCCCGGGCGAGGCGACCAAGGTGTTCGTGATCCGGGAGCGCCGCGCCGATGACTGATCCCTCCCTGCCGCCCGGCATGTCGCCGACCGGCGCCCCGCGGCCCACGGGCGAGGCGTCGGCGTCGGCCGAATCTTCCACCGCCACCGTCAAGCGCCGCCAGCTCCTGCTGCTCGCGGCGATCGCGGGCACGATCCTCGCCGGCACGCTGCTGTCGGTCTCGCTCACCGGCAGCAAGAACAACGACACGCAGCCCGCCAAGCCGCAGTCCACGAACATCCTGGCGCCGGGTGCGCAGGTCGATCCGCGCGACGCGTGGCGCGGCCAGGCCGATGCGCAGCTCAAGGCGATCGAGCAGCGCTCGCGCGACCTCGCGCAGCGCAACGCCGAGCTCGAGAACCAGGGCAAGGAGATGCTCGAGCGGCTGAAGAAGCTCGAAGGCAGCGGCCTGACACCGCTGCCCCCGCCACCCGTGGCCGTTCCCGCCGCACGGCCGAGTTTCGGACCGGATCGCACGGCGAACGCCGCGCCGGACGCCGGACCGCAGCGCTTCCCGCCGCCACCGCCGCCCCTGCCGCAAGGCGCCGTGCAGGGTGCCGGCCTGCCCCCGCCGCCGGGAGCCCAGAGCGTGCCGGCACCCACCGCCATCGTGAGCATCGTGATGGGGGACGCAGCGGCGGGCAAAGGTGCCAAGCCGGACGCTGCCGCGAGCAGCGCAACCCCGCGCGACACGCGCCGCTACCTGCCCAGCGGCGCCTTCACCCGGGCGGTGCTTCTCGGCGGCCTGGATGCACCTACCGGCGGCCAGGCGCAGCGCAATCCCCAACCGGTCCTGCTGCGCCTCGCCGACAACGCGATCCTGCCCAACCAGTTTCGCGCCCGCGTGAAGGAGTGCTTCATCGTCGGCGCCGGCTATGGCGACGTGAGTTCCGAGCGCGCCTACATCCGCACCGAGTCGCTGTCGTGCGTCACCCGCGACGGCACGGCCATCGACGTACCGGTGAAGGGCTACGTGGCCGGCGAGGACGGCAAGGCCGGCATGCGCGGACGCCTGGTCTCCAAGCAAGGTCAGATCCTCGCCAACGCCCTGCTCGCCGGCGTGGCCAGCGGGATCGGTCACGCCTTCACGCAGAGCTCCACCACGCTGTCGGTCTCGCCGCTCGGCACCACCAGCACTGTCGACCCCGGCAAGCAACTCGAAGCGGGTCTGGGCACCGGTGTCGGCAAGGCCCTGGACCGGCTCGCCCAGTACTACATCAGCCTCGCCGAGAAGGTCTTCCCGGTGATCGAAGTCGACGCGGGCCGCAGCGTCGACGTGGTCCTCACGCAGGGCGTCGCCCTGCCCGGGACGCTGGACGCCGCCGGCACCGATCCCGACAACCTCGCGCAACTCGCCGAGCGCGCCCGCACCCTCCGGAGGAACGACGATGAAGACGACTGACGCCCGCCGCGCGCTGCGCGCCTTGGCCGGCAAGACCATCCTGGCCGCGGCCCTGACCGCCGGCTTTGGCAGCGCGGCCTTCGCGCAGACCGGCCAACCACCGATCGCACCCGAGCTGAGCAGCCTGTCGCAGCGCCTGCAGGCGCTCTACCCATCGACCCGCTTCGGCGAGATCCGTCCGACGGCGTGGCCTGGCGTCTTCGAAGTGGCGATGGGCGCCAACCTCGCCTACGTCGACGCGAGCGGCCAGTACTTCCTCTTCGGCCACCTGTACGACATGAAGGCGCAGCGCGACCTCACCGCGGAGCGCAAGGACACGCTGGCACGCATCGACTTCGGTGCGCTGCCGCTCGCCGATGCGATCAAGGACGTGCGCGGCCGCGGCTCGCGCGTGCTTGCGATCTTCAGCGACCCGGACTGCCCCTACTGCCGAAGGCTCGAAGCGGAGCTGAAGGGCCTGTCCGACGTGACGATCCACACCTTCCTGATGCCGATCGCCTCGCTGCATCCGCAGGCCCGCGCGAAGGCGATCGCCGTCTGGTGCGCCAAGGACCGACTCGCCGCCTGGCAGGCGCTGATGACGCGCGACCAGGCGCCGCCGGCCGCCGATTGCGCCCACCCGGTCGATCGCAACGTCGCGCTCGCCGAGCGCCTCGGCGTCACCGGTACCCCGACGCTGGTCGCCGCCGACGGGCGCGTGCTGCCCGGTGCCGCGAGCGCCGAGCAGATCCAGGCCTGGCTGTCGCGCTCGACCGCGAGCGCGGACAGCCCCGCGGCACAGACGACCGGCAAGGCGCCATGACGCACGTGAGCCGGTCACTCGCCATCGTCCTGAGCGCGGTCGCCGCGCTCTCCGCCGGCTGCGCTTCCACGATGAGCGGCCTCGGCGGCGAGGGGAGCTACGCCTGCAAGGCACCGGTGGGCACGCAGTGCACCTCTGTCTCGGGCGTGTACGCGAACTCGACCCACGGGCCGGTGCCGGCCTCCGTCCTGCCGACGCCGGCCACGGCGCCAGCGAGCGCCCCACCTGCGCCCTCGGGCGCTTCCGGCTCGGCAAACGCTGCGGCCCTCGGCACGCCGGCAACGTCGATCCGCTCCCAGCCGCGCGTGCTGCGCCTGTGGATCGCGCCGTGGGAGGACGCCGACGGCGACCTGCACGAGGCCTCTGTCGTGCACGTGCTGGTCGATACCGGCCGCTGGCTGATCGAGCGCGTCGTCCCCGCGAACCGGAACCGCGTCGACGCGGTTCGCCCGCCGGTCCCGTCGAGTGCACCGGCGTCCGGCGGACCGTCGGCGAGCGAGCCGGCCTCGCGCGCCGAGTCGGGCCCCGACCGGTTCCCGCCGCGCATGGGGCCGTCGCCGGCCGACGGCACGACCCAGGAGCCCTGAAGCATGTGGCGAAGCCTGCTCTCAGACCTGGAGTCCGTGCTCAAGGGCACGCGGCCGGCCGACCTCGTGCCCCGCGCGAAGGCGCGACCGCCACGGGTCGGCGAGGACGCCGCGGCGTTCTCGGAGTGGTTGCCCTACCGGGCGTGGATCGCCGATCGGCAGGTCTTCGTCAACCTCGACGCGCTCGGCTTCTGCCTCGAAGTGCGTCCGCAGTCCGGTGCCGACGAAGAGATGGCGCGCGTGCTCACCGCCCTCTACGCGGCCTCGCCGCCCGGCACTGGGATCCAGTTCCACCTCTACGCCAGTCCCGCCATCCGCGCGCCGCTCGCGCGCTACGCGAGCCTGCGCGTGGCCGACGACTTGGTGCCAGAGATCGACACGCTAGGCCGCGCCGGCCGGCACACCAACATCCACCGCACCATGGCCCGGCGCCGCGCCGGGCACTATCTGCAAGGCAGCCGCACCTCGATGCTCTCCGCGCAGAGCTATCTGTTCCGCGACTACCGGCTGATCGTCAGCGTGTCGCTGCCGGGCAGTCCCGAGAACCTCTCGCGCCTCGACGAGCTGCTGCTGCTGCGTGATAGCGTCCGCGCCACGCTGCACGCCGCCGGCTTCCCGTCGCGTCCGTGGACCGCGGAAGACCTCGTCAACTGGGTCTCCGCGCTGCTCGATCCGCACCGGCAATCCGGCGACGGCCTTCCGCTCACCTACGACGAAGGGCGCGAGCTGCGCGAGCAGGTGCTCGACCGCGCCACGCGCCTGCGCATCGATCGCCAGGGCATCGGGCTGGCCAACCCGGCCGCCGACCTGCAGACCGAACTGCGATTGATGTCGGTGCGCGGTTTCCCGCCGCGCTTCGCGCTGTGGAACGTCGGCAGCCTGATCGGCGACCTCTACCAGGGCACGCTGCAGTACCCCTGCCCCTTCCTGCTCACGCTGGGCGTGCACGTGCTCGACGCCGAGGCGACGCGCAACTGGGCCTTCCTGAAGGCGGCGCGCGCGACGACGAACGCCACCAGCTACATGGCGCGTTTCCTGCCCGACCTGCAGGAGCGCAAGGCCGACTGGGACATCGTGCTCAAGGCGATGGACGACGGCCAGCAGCTCGTCGACCTCACCCTGCAGCTTGCGCTCTTCGCCGAGCCGCAGGCGGTCACCCGTGCCGAGCAGGCCGCCCGCGCGATCTTCCGTGCGCGGGGCTTCGAGCTCTCCAACGACACGATGATGGCGACCCAGGCGCTCATCAGTTCGCTGCCGATGACGCTGTCGGCGCCGTTTCACGCGGACCTGCAGCGCATGAAGCGCGTCACCACGAAGACTTCCGCGAACGCCGTGCACCTGGCGCCGCTCATCGCCGAATGGCAGGGCACCGGCACACCGGTCCTGCTCTTCGGCGGTCGACGCGGCCAGGTGATGCAGATCGACGTCTACGACAACCCGGCCGGCAACTACAACGTCGCGATCGCCGGCACCTCGGGCTCGGGCAAGTCGCTGCTGCTCAACGAGATCGCCGCCGCCTATCTCGGCACCGGCGCGCGGGTCTGGATCATCGACGTCGGCCGCTCGTACGAGAAGGCGTGCCGCAACTTCGGCGGCAGCTTCATCGAGTTCAACGAGAACGCCTCGCTGTCGCTCAACCCGTTCACCCTGGTCGAGGACATCGACGAGGACATGGAACTCCTGCAGCCGCTGCTCGCGCAGATGGTGTCCCCGCGCGAGACGCTCGACGGCTTCCGCTACTCGACGCTGGGCGCGGCAATCAAGAAGGTCTGGAAGGCGCTCGGGCGCGCGATGACCGTCACCGACATCCACGACCTGCTCGCGACCGGACGGCTCGACGAGGACGAGGCCGGTGTCGCGCCCACCGGCGAAGGCGACCGCCGCCTGAAGGACCTCGCCGCGATGCTGCATCCGTACACGCGCGACGGCGCCTACGGCAAGTACTTCCACGCCGAGTCCACCATCGACTTCAGCGCCGACCTCATCGTGCTCGAGCTCGAGGAGCTCAAGTCCAAGAAGGACCTGCAGACGGTGGTGCTGCTGATCGTCATGTACCGCATCACGCGCGAGATGTACTTCTCGCGCGACCGCAAGAAGATCGTGATCATCGACGAAGCCTGGGACCTGCTTTCGGGCGGCGCCACCGCCGAGTTCATCGAAGCCGGCTACCGGCGCGCGCGCAAGTACCGCGGCGCCTTCATGTCGGCCACGCAGGGCGTGGACGACTACTACCGCAATCCGGCGGCCAAGGCGGCACTGGACAACTCCGACTGGATGTTCCTGCTGCGCCAGAAGCCCGAGTCGATCGAGATGATGGACAAGCTCGGTCAGCTCACGATGGACGACGCGATGAAGCGGCTGCTGCTGTCGCTGCGCACCGAGCACGGCGCCTACTCCGAGGTCTTCATCCACTCACCGGCGGGCAACGGCATCGGACGGCTGATCGTCGATCCGTACAGCCTGCTGCTCTTCAGCAGCCGAGCCGAGGACTTCAACGCCATCAACGCCAAGCGCGCCGCGGGCCTGGACGTCTCCGAGGCGATCGACGCGGTGCTGCGCGACCGGGGGCTCGCGTGAACGCCAGGACCGCCGTTCTCCTCGTGGGGCTCAACGCTCTGGTGAGCGCAGCGCTCATTGCACTCGCCCACCTGTTGCTCGCTCCGCCCCGCCCGCCGGCCCTGGCCGTGCTGGACGTGGCCGAGCTCTATCGCCTGAAGGAACTGCAGGTCGCCGCCGTACTCGTCAAGCGCGACGCCAGCGACGAGGAGCGCACCGGCGCGCTGCGGGGCGCCGCCGGCTTCGGCGCGGAGGTGAGCACGCTGCTCGAGAAGCTGCCCGACGAATGCCGCTGCGTCGTGCTGGCCCGCGCCGCCGTGGTGGGCGCCGCGCCGCTGCTGCGCGACCTGACGCCGGACGTGCGTCGCCGCCTCGGCCTCTAGCGACGTCGGGAGACCGCATGCGCACCCTCTTCCTGCATCGACACCGGCACGACGCCCTGGCACCGTGCGCGCGCCTCAAGCTTCGCATCTTCGCCGAGCGCTCCGCCGCCCACCTGAAGCGCTGGGGACTCGTCTACGTCGGCTTCGCCGCGCTGGCGCTCTGGTTTCACGTCCACTACGCGTTCGGGCTGAACGCCTCGCCGAGCCTGCCGCACCGGCTCTTCCTGATCCACAAGGGCGAGATGCCGAGCCGAGGCGACTTCGTCGCCTTCCGCTGGGCCGGCGGCGGTCCGTACCCGGCCGGCGTCACCTTCATCAAGGTGCTCGCGGGCGTCCCCGGCGACGAGGTCACGCGCGACGGGGAAGGCTTTCACGTCAACGGCGTCGCGGTGGGCGTGCCCAAGCCGGTGAGCCGGCAAGGCCAGGCGCTCGAACCCGGCCCCACCGGCCGCATTCCGGAGGGCCGCTACTACGTACAGGCCGGGCACCCGGACAGCGTGGACTCGCGCTATCGGCTCACCGGCTGGATCCACGCGTCCCAGATCATCGGGAGGGCCCGTGCGCTCTTCTGATCGAGCAATTGCGCGTCGCTCGACCTCGCGCTGGCACCTGCGATTCGCCGCGGCCGCGCTCGCGGCGACGATCGCGACGACGTCCGTGCAAGCCCAGGACCTCGGCGTGATCGGTCCCGTCTACCCGATCGCCGAACCGAGCCTCCTGGACGTGATCCTCGCGAAGCTGCGCGCGGCCAGCGAAGACGGCACGCTCGCCCGCCTCCAGCGCGAAGCCCTGGCCAGGATCCGGCAAGGGATCGACGACCCCGCACCGGTGGCGGGTCTGGTCCGCACGCGTCATCCGCGTCACTTCCACCACGACCCGAGCATCGTCGTGCAGGAGGCCATTCGCGACGCCGAGGGGCGCGTCGTCGTGCCGCCCGGCACGGTGGTGAACCCGCTCGACACGGTGCCGCTCAGCCAGGCACTGCTCTTCTTCGACGCCCGCGATCGCGACCAGGTCGCCGAGGCACGCAAGCTCATCGACGCGCGCCACGGCCAGGTCAAGCCGATCCTCACCGGCGGCTCCTACCTCGAGCTGATGCGACGGTGGCGCAGGCCCGTCTACTACGACCAGCAGGGCGTTCTCACGACGCGGCTGGGCATCCGCCAGGTCCCCGCGCTCGTCACACAGGACGGCCGGCGGCTGCGCATCGACGAGCTGCCGTAGCGCCATGCGCACGCTCCACGCTCTCCGGATCACCTTCGCGCTGTGGCTGCTCGCGCTGCTGTCGGGCTCCGCCGCGGCCGGCCCGACCTGCCACGGGCGCTTCATGAACCCGATGACCGACATCTGCTGGAGCTGCCTCTTCCCGCTGACCATCGGCTCGGCGTCGATCCTCTCCGACGGCCAGCCCGACATCGGCAACCCGTCGTCGCCCGTCTGCTTCTGCAGCAACCCGCCCCGCATCGGCGTGTCGATCGGCTTCTGGGAGCCGGTGCGCATGGTCGACGTGACGCGCACGCCTTTCTGCATGGTGGGCCTCGGCGGCATCTCGCTGGACCCCGGCATCGACGTGCCGCGCGGTGCGCAGGTTGGTCACGACAGCCAGACGCGCAACAGCTTCTATCACGCGCACTGGTACGCCAACCCGATCCTCACCTGGCTCGAGGTGCTGCTCGACTTTCCTTGCCTGGAGAAGGGTTCGCTCGACCTCGCCTATCTCACCGAGGTGGATCCGCTGTGGGCCGACGACGAGCTCACCGCGATCCTGAATCCCGAGGCGGTGCTGTTCGCCAACGCGCCCGCGAAGGCGGCGTGCGCCGCGGACTGCGTGGCCGCATCCGCCGGCATGCCGATCGCGAGCCTGTTCTGGTGCGCCGGCTGCCAGGGCTCGATCTACCCGATGAACGGGCACGTCGCCACCCACATCGGCGGCGTGCAGGCGTCCACGCTGATCACGCAGCGCATGACCGCCAAGATGCACCGGCAACTCGTGACGTTCACCGGCGCCGGATCGGCGGGGCTGTGCGGCTACTACCCGCTGCCGATCATGGACAAGACCCACTACAAGATGCAGATGGTCTATCCGGTGCCGGCCACGGCCAAGGACGCCGGTCAGTGCTGCCAACCCTACGGGCGCACCACGATGATCTGGGGCGCGGGCAAGTCCTACCCGATCTCGGGCGAGGACTTCGCCTACCAGATCTTCCGCAAGAGGAACTGCTGTGCAGGCGCGTACTGAACCGCGCGCGCTCGCCGCAGCCGCGTGCGTGGTCGGACTGCTGGTCGCCGGGCTCGCACACGCCCAGGTGCCGCGGTGGCCCGACGCCGACGACGTCGGGCGGGCGCTCAAGGCTCACCCCTTCCCCGGACCGGATCGCCTCGGCGCCCAGCCCGCACCCGTGCCGCCGAGCGTGAAACTGCCCGCCGCGCCGGCACCGACCGACATCGAAGCACTCGCCCGCGCCGGCGCGCGCCTCGGCAGCTCCGCGGCCGCGGCCGACGCATCGGTTCCGCTGCGCATCTTCATCACGCTGGAGATGCCCCGTGCGAGCCTGCAGCTGCTCACCGATCAGGCAGCGCGCAGCGGCGCCGTCCTGGTGCTGCGCGGCCTGAAGGCTAACTCGATGCGCGAGACGCTCGCCGCGGTCTCCGGCCTGATCGGCGAGCGCCAGGTGGCGTGGGTGATCGACCCCGAAGCCTTCGCGCGCTACCGCATCGGGCGCGCGCCGACCTTCGTGCTGAGCCTGGACGATCGGGCCGAACCCGAGTCGAGCTGCGGCAGCGACTGCCGCACGCCCGCGGCCTTCGTCAGCGTGTCGGGCGACGTGAGCCTCGATCACGCGTTGGAGACGCTGGCCCGCCAGCGTCCCGACGCGGGGCCGCGGGTCGCACCACTGCTCAAGCGCCTGCGGGGTCTCTGAGCATGTGCAGCGCACCTCGCCGCACCGCCCCGCGCGCCGCATTCGCGGCGATGCTGTTCGCGACGCTTCACGTCGCCGTCGCCCAGTCGCCGCCCTCGCTCGGCGAGGCCTTCGAGCAGGGCAAGGCGTTGGGCCGCAGCGGCAATGCCGCTGCCCGGAGCAACATCAACGGCGGCACCGCGCAGTCGACCGTTCCCGGCTACACCGCCAGTCCACCAGAAGCCAGTAACTTCGGCAGCCCGGGGCTCGGCACCCAGGCAGCGGCTCGGACGAGCGCCTGCGCGAGCGGACCCGCGGCCACCGACCCGTCCTGCATGGCGGTGCAGTTCTCGCAGACCAACCCCACGCGGCGCCCCGACTTCAGCATCGGCACGAACGACCCGCTGCTCACCCGCGGCCGGGCGATCACGGCCGATCCCCAGGCGATCGCCGGAAACATCGCCGGCACCTACAGCGGCTGCAGCGTGCAGACGGTCACCACCGCCGACCGCTTCGAGACCGCGATCTGCCACCAGTACCGCACGCTGGAGACCGCCATCTGCGACAAGGTGCTGATCGTCACCCCGATCCAGACGCCCGGTTGCACGGAAGGCCAGTTCCTCACGCGCGTCACCGCCGATCCCTGCCCCGCCTGCATCGACTACCTGGCCTTCGACTTCAGCTGCGCGGCCAACAGCTACCTGATGCACGTCTTCACGATCGACAAGGGCACCGGCGCGATCTACATGGATCTCGGCTCGCAGAACGTGCCCGGCGGCCTGAACACGCAGATCCCGCAGACCCCGGGCCCCACACGGATCGACGGCTTCTTCTGCTACCAGACCTTCTACAGCCAGAGCTGCAGCGGGCCCAACTGCACGATCGGCGCGTGGTTCTACAACCCCTGCCAGGGCACGAGCTACTACGGCGCCAACACCTTCGCGATGCCGACCGCCGTCAGCTTCAGCGACTCCTGGGACAACCAGTGCGCGGCATTGGAGGCGCGCGCGCAATGAGCGCCACACGCCGCTTCGCCTCGCTCGTCGGGGGTTTGCTCGCAGTCGGCGTGCTCGCGTCCGCACCCGCAACCGCCGCCGACTGCTACCAGACCGCCGAGACCTGCGTCGAGGGCCCCGAGACGCGCGACATCGGCGGCTATCCGGTGCAGCGGGACTGCTGGCGCTACCGCGCCTCGTACACCTGCGTCTCGCAGAACAGCACCGACGACTGCCAGCCACTGCGCGACCGCGGCTGCAGCCAGGTGAACTCACGCTGCATGGACACGAACCCGCAGGGCGCCTGCATGCTCTACGAGCAGACCTGGCAGTGCCGCGTCGCCACGGGCACCACCTCGACGGTGACGAACTGCGGTGGCCAGCAGTTCTGCCTGGACGGCCGCTGCTTCGACACCGGCTACGCGCCGGACGCGGACTTCGCGCGTGCCGTCGCGGGACTGGAAGCGCAGCGCGAAGCCGGCCGCTACCTCGATCCGAACACGCTGGAGGTCTTCAAGGGCTACGACAACCGCTGCCGCAAGAAGCTGTTCGGCCTGGTGAACTGCTGCAAGGGCGGCGGGACCGACGGCTCGCTCTTCTCCACCTTCAGCCTGATCACCGGCGCGGGTGGCCAGGCCATTGGCGCCATCGGCTCGAGCTACACCTACGACGCGCTCTTCACGGCCGACGCGCCGGACCTGGTGATCGCCGGCTTCGAGGCACTGTTCGGCGCCGGCGGCGGCTCCTCGGCGCTCGCGGGCCTCATCGCCGGCGACCTGTCCGTGGGTTCCTTCGTGACCTCGCTGGTGCCGGGTCCGTGGACCCTCGCGATGCTCGCGATCCAGCTCTCCGGCCTGCTGTCCTGCGAAGACGCCGAGCAGGTGCTCGCGATGAAGCGCGACAACCGCCTGTGCCACGGCGTCGGCAGCTACTGCTCGGCGCGGCTGCCCATCATCCGCACCTGCATCGAGACCACCGAAACCTACTGCTGCTTCAACTCGCGGCTGTCGAGGATCATCAACGAGCAAGGCCGCGCCCAGCTCGGCCGCGGCTGGGGCGGCGCCCAGGGCCCCGACTGCAGCGGCTTCAGCCTGACACAGCTCCAGGCGCTCGACTTCTCGCGCATGGACCTCACCGAGTTCTATGCCGAGATCGCGCCCACGCTGCCGAATCTCGGCGACCTGCAGCAGCGCGCGCAGCAGAAGGTCAACAGCTACTTCGGCCCATGACCTCCATTGCCCTCACTCCAACGATCGTCACGCGCCGACGCGCGCTCGCCGCGGGCCTGGTCGCGGCATGCCTTGCCACACCCCTCCACGCGCAGACGACGCCGCGCATCGCCGTCACGGAGATCAAGCCGCTGCTCGCGCTCGCCGTCGAGCGCGGTGCGGCGCACGGCGTGCTGACCGGTCCTGGCGCCGACTACGTGCGCCGCCGCTTCGACGCCACCGCGCCCATCGAGATCGACGTTCAGGCGCTGCACACACTGCCCCAGCCTGGCTGCGCGCGGCTCCAGGTCACCACGCGCCAGCGCGACGTGCTGGAACACGGCAAGCGCGGCGACCAGGAACTGCAGTGGCAGATCAGCTTCTGCCGCGACGGCAGTTTTCCGGAGAAGCGGTAGATGGGCGGCACGGCACGCACGCGCTCCGTGGCGGCTCTAACCTTCGCCACGCTGACGATCGCGCTCGCGCTGTCGGCCTCGGCGGCCTGGGCACAGTCCGGGACCACCGAGCCGCAGCTGCTCGACCCCGAACCGGAGAGCGTCACCTACTGGCTGCGCAATCGAGAGGGCTGGTTCTGGTACCGCGACCCGCCCGTCGCAGCCCCGCGGCCCGCACCGCCGGCCAGCAAGCCACCCCGCGAGCTGGTCGAGTTCGAGGCGATGCAGAAGCGCCTGGAAGATCTGAAACGCATTGCCGTCATGAACCCGAGCGACGCCAACCTGACGGCCTACATGCGCTACCAGCGCCTGGTGATGGACAAGTCGGAGCGCTTCGCCGAGCGCTGGCAGCGCCTGGTGTGGACGGTGCCCGACCTCGACTACGGATTGACCGGTCGGCCGACCAACGCGCTGGCGATCAACGTCTTCGACGAGCAGCAGCGCGACCGGCAGGCACAGGCGATCAAAGCCCTGGCCGCCACCCACGGCCTCGTCTTCGTATTCCGGGGCGACTGCCCGCACTGCCACCGCTTCGCGCCGATCCTGAAGCGCTTCGAGCAGGAGTTCGGCTTCACCGTGCTCGCGATCAGCATGGACGGCCGCGCGATCCCCGAGTACCCCAACGCCCGGCCCGACAACGGCATGGCGGCGCGCCTGAACGCCACGGCGGTGCCCGCGCTCTACCTCACCGCGCCCGCCACCCGCCAGATCGTTCCGGTGGGCTTCGGCGTCATGTCGATGACCGACCTGGTCGAGCGGATCGCCGCCCTCGCGCAGGACGCCTCCGCCGGCACCCGCCAGCCCTGAGGACACGACGATGCCAACCCATCCGACGACCCGCCCTGCCCGCCGCACCGGACGCCGCCTGTTGGCCAGCCTGCTGGCCGTATCCCTGGCCGCCACCCCGCTGGCGAGCCACCCGGCAGACCTCAACGCCGAGATGCAGGCGATGTTCAACGACCTCGGCGCCCTCGGCAACGTGACCACGCCGGGCGCGTTCCGCGGCCAGGCGATGAACCTCTACACCGGCGGCAGCCTGATGATGCGCGCACCGGGGCGCAATTACCCACTGGCCAGCGTCCAGCTGCCGAGCCTGCGCGCCGGCTGCGGCGGCATCGACCTCTACGGCGGCGCCTTTTCCTTCATCAACAAGCAGCAGTTCATCGCCCTGCTGCAGAACATCGGCGCCAACGCGGTGGGCTACGCCTTCAAGCTCGCGCTGCAGTCGATCTCGCCCGACATCGACAAGCTGCTCACCGAGCTGCAGGACCAGATCAACAAGATCAACGCGATGAACATCAACTCCTGCGAGGCGGCGCAGGCGCTAGTGAACGGCGTGGTCGGCGAGTACGACAACTCGGTCATGAGCGGCTGCGCCAACATCTCCCAGTACCTCGGCAGCGTCTCCGACCGGGCCGAGGCCCGGCTCACTTGCTCCACCAACGCGCCGGCCGTGGTGAAGACAGCCGCCAACAGCGCCGACCCCAACGTGCGCAACGCCACCTTCGTGAAGGGCAACGTCACCTGGCTCGCGCTGAACCAGGTGGGCGGCAGCATCAGCCAGCAGGAGAAGGAGCTGATCATGAGCGTGATCGGCACCGTGATTCTGTACCCGCCCGCCGACGACGGCAGCGGCGCCACGCCGCGCTACGCCGAGCCCACCATCGTCGGCCTGCGCGACCTGCTGCTCGGTCGCGGCGCCTCCGCCACGGAAGGCAACGTCGACATCGAGGTGTATGTCTGTGACGAGCCCGCCGAATGCCTGAACCCGACGCGCACCACCGTGTCGGCCAAGCCCTTCACGCGTCTGGTGTCGGAGCGGCTGCGCCGCATGTCCGACAACATCGCCACGCGCAGCCCGCAGTCACCCGCCGACATCGGCTTCGTCAACAACACCACCGAGCCGGTCTACAAGATGCTGTCGGTGGCGAACGCCGTGCCGGGCTCGAGCACCGCCGAGACGCTGATCGAGACCTACAAGGACGTGATCGCGCTCGACTACGCCGAGACCTTCCTGAACCGCGCGATCCGCCAGGCCCTGAGCGCGCTGTCACAGGCGCTCAAGCGCACCGGCATCGAACAGCAGTACCTCGACGCGATCCGGGAGAACGCCCAGGAAGCCCAGCGTCAGCTCCTCGCCGAGAAGCAGGCCGCCTACGCCAAAGTGCGCTCGGTCTCGTCGATGACCCAGGATCTGCAGACGCTGGAGCGGCAGCTCTGGAGCTCGATGCCCGCGTCCGTGAAATCGATGCTGGACTTCAGCGCCAGCAGCGGCGCGCGCGGCTCCTGAACCCGGGCTCGACACGCTCGCGCCCGCATGTTCGAGATCTACGCCTACGGCAACGTCGACACCCTGACCGGGGTCTTCAACGCCATCGCCGCCATCATGGGCGGGGCGGACTACTTCGGCCTGATCAAGACGATCGCCGTCACCGGCGTGCTCGTGGCGGCCTTCGCCGGGCTCTTCACCCCCGGCAAGTTCCACGGCTGGGGCTGGCTGATGGGCTTCCTGCTCGTCTACTACGCGCTCTTCCTGCCCAAGTCGACCGTGGTGATCGTCGACAAGCTCGGCAGCCAGCCGCCGGTGGCCGTGGGCAACGTGCCGATCGGCGTGGCCTTCTTCGGACACGCCACCAGCAAGGTCGGCGACGTGATGACGCGGTTCTTCGAGACCGCCTTCCAGGTCATCCCGGCCACCAACGCGCAGCTTCCGGGCGAACTCGCATACCAGAAGAACGGCGTGATGTTCGGCAACCGCCTGATCCAGGCGTCCCGCGCGGCGAACGTGGCTGACCCGCAGCTGCGCACCGACCTCATCGCCTTCGTCCACAACTGCACCGTCTATGACCTGCAGGACGGCACGATCGACCCCGCCGCTTTCGCGCGCAGCACCGACATCTGGTCGCTGATGGGCACGCCCAACCCGGCACGCTTCACCACCTACGGCAACCCCGTCCAGGTCGACACCTGCCCGAACGCCTACACCTACCTCGCCTCGCGCCTGCCGGCCGAAGTGGCGCATGCGCGATCGATCCTCGCCTTCCAGCTGAACCCCACGCTGGAGCCGGCCGCCGCCCTCACGGCCATCGACGCGCAGATCGAGCAGGCGTACTACAAGACGAAGATCGCCACCGCCGCCCAGGGTGCGGCGGACCTCTTGCGCCAGAACATCATGATCAACCTGGTGCAGGACGCCCGCAGCCTCGCCGGCCAGAAGCTAAATGACCCGGCGGCGCTGATGATCGCGACCGCGCGCGCCAACGCCACCGCATCGGTGAATTCCGCGTTCCTCACCATGGGCAAGATCGCCGAGCAGGCACTGCCGCTGGTGCGCAACGTGATCGAGGCCGTCGTCTATGCGGTGGTCCCGTTCGTGTTCCTGCTCTTCCTGCTCGCCCAGGGCCGCGGGCTCGCAATGGCCATCAAGAGCTTCGCGATGAGCCTCGTGTGGATCCAGCTCTGGCCGCCGCTCTACGCGATCCTCAACTACGTCGCCACGCTGGCCAGCGCGCGCAACCTCGAAGCCGCAGCCAAGATGGGCACCGTCGCCCAGGGCCTCGCACTGGAAACCGCGGCCAGCATCTACAGCGGCGCCGTCTCCGACCAGGCCATTGCCGGCTACATGGTGATCTCGATCCCGATCATCGCCACCGCCATCATCAAGGGCGGCGAAGTGGCCTTCCAGGCAGTGACCGGCGTCGCCGCCGTTCAGTCCGCGGCGTCCAGCGAAGCGGCGGCCGCGTCGAAAGGCAGCATCACCCAGAACGCCGTCTCGATGGACCAGCAGCAACTGGCGCCGACGCGCACGTCCGCCTTCATGTCGACCACGAGCGACGCGTACGGCACCACCATTCAGGGCAGCGGCCCAGATGCCGGCGTCTTCCGCTACCAGGCCAACCTGAGCCGCCTGGCCAGCACCTTCACGTTCACCGAGCGCCAGGCGAACGCCTTGGGCGAAAGCGCGCGCGAAGCCGAATCGCTGGCCCGCACCGAACGCGAGGCCATGCAGCGCAGTCAGGCCACCGCGCTGACCCGCGCATTCGCTATCCAGGAGGGCTACGAGCGCTCGCAGCTGCGATCCGGCGCGACCAGCAGTTCTGAAGGCGGGACCACATCCACGCAGCTGCAGACGCTGAGCTCGGTAGGGAAGGACGTGAACCGCAAGCTGGGACTGAGCGAGGACTCGACGGTCGGCAAGAGCATCGCGGCGGCCGCGTCCGCCGGCGCGAAGATCCCGCTGACGGAGATAGGCGGCCAGATGTCGGTCGAAGGCCGCAAGGTGGACCAGCAGCGCCTGCAGAGCGCCTACGACTACGCCCGCAAGGCGGTCGAAAGCTCACAACTCACCGAGGCGAGCGCCTTGGTGAGGGACTTCAGGTCCTCCGATGCCTACCAGTGGGCGCGCAGCAGCCGTACGACATCGACCGCCGGTTACGACTCCTCCGCTCGCGAGGCGATGGAGCGCCAAACCTCAAGCGACAGCGCCTATGGCCAAGCGCGCGAACTCGCCCGGACGGCGCAGTTCATGCGCGAATGGAGCAGCGGGACTCAGACCGACTTCACGAACTACGCGGCGCAGCGCCTCGCCGAGCGTGGGCTCCTGCGCGAGGAAGACCCGATCAAGCTGCAGCGCGCGGTAACCGAGATCGCCTACTCGTACGCCCGTGGCGGTAGCGCGGCAAGCGGCTACGTGCCCATCGACAACCCGCTCGGTCCGTCGAGGCCACTGCCCGAGACGATGGGATGGCCCGATTCGTCGCTGCGTGAGCAGTACGACACCCGCCCGCGCTCGGAAGACAGCGGCGCGCTCCGCCAGCAGACTGCGACCAACGAGGCCGAAATCCGTGCGCGCCAGAGTCGGCAGCGCGCCGTTCCCGGCCAACCGGTGGGGAACGACCTGGCAGGTCGCCTAAGTGCCGGCGAAGCCGAGACCAAAGCCAAGATCGACAAGGGGCGCGCTCAGGTGTCGCAGGACGCCGGCACCCTGAGCGAGAACTACAAGTCCTCGGTCCGACTCGGCAAGATCAGCCCCAACCATGGTGGCAATCGCGCGGTCTGGGACACCGTGGGCGCCAATGCGAGCCAGCCCGACCTCGGCACACCTCCAAAGGTCGAGCCGATCGGAGAATGGCACTTCAACAGGGACGGAGTTCCTGTCGCCGGGCCGAAGCCCGAGCCAGCGGCACCGGGCACGAAACAGGATCCGCCTTCAGGCAAGCGAGGTGACGGCGTTGCCCCCCAAGACACACGGAAGACGTCGGGCGACTAGACATAGGAACGCTTCAGTCGTCGGCCGCACCGATCTCGAGGCTGCCGAGCCCGTTGCGGGTGAGGTATCCGGGCGTGCCGTGGTGGTATCGACTCGCAGGATCCCGGGTGACCATCGGATCGCCATGCACCCAGCCGTCGAAATCGGGATCGACCGTCCCTTTGCTGAGGTCCGCAGGGCCCGACTCCAAAGGGGTCGACAGTGCAGCCCGCAATGCGACGCCCAAGCCGCCGAGCCAGTCGCCTATGGACGCGAAAATTGACCTGCTGTCGTAACCCATATGCCGACAACGCTCCCTGAATACTAAGTCGAGGATGCTAGAGGCATCGCCGCTGCTGCTCATCCCAGCCGGTACTTCGATTGACGATTCTTGAACGCCGGCTCTGTTCCTTCGAGAATCTGAACGACACGGTCCTTGATCTCGGGCTGCTCGATCGCGCCAGACTCGTAGTCAAAGCGAGAGGCAGCCTTGTCACACGACGCGTAGATGATCTGCTCGGCATCACATACGACTGCCAGGTTGGGGTTGTGCGTGACCATGATCACCTGACGTCGATCCTTCGCCTTCTTGATGCACTTGACCAGGACCCTGTAGATCGTCTGGTTGTCGAGGTTCTCCTCCGGCTGGTCAATAACGATGGGGATGTCATCCTTGTCCACAAGCAGGTAGAAGACCAACAGTAGCAACCCTCGCTCTCCCGGGGAGAGCTGACCGATCTCCTGACCGTCGTAGGTCAGCGAGTAACGCGGAGAGAGGTAGTCGAAGCCGAAGAGGTAGTCAAGCACCTCGATCGGCTCAACGCCCTTGCGAAGCTGCTCAGCCAAGCGAGTCTCTCGTTCTTGCTGCCCATCGCGTTTGTCCGCGCGCAACGCACTATCGATCGTCTCGGCAAACGCCACGGCGTCATCCGCAGCGGCAAAGCTGGCTTCCTGCAGCAGGCGCCGCAGGAGTTGGTTGCTCTCCTCAACACCGGAGAAGGTGCCTCGAACCTGCCGGTTGAGCCGATTGAAGAACTGATCCTGAAACCCGCTTTCCTCAATCCGCACGTGGAATTCCAAGGGCAGATTCATGTCCATCTGCTCAGCCGACTTCACGAACTCCTGTACCGGGCCGTAGAGCCGCTGGTACTCGTCGACCATCTTCTGGATGTGGGCATGGATTTCCTTGGAAAGCTCGGCTCGCCTGACCTTGGCGCCCTCCAGTCGAGCGGGCAACGACCCTAGCGATTCAATCTCTGAGGACAGCCAGACGATGGTTCCAGGCTTGTCAGGGCCGCCGCTTATATCGGCTTTCGCCTTCTCCCACTTCGACAGCTCATCCCGATACCGAACATACAGACGTTGGCGTTCGCCCAGCTTCCCCTTGGCCTCCGCAACTGAGGTTGTGAGCATCTCGCGCCGATTCGCCAGTCCACCCGGCTCGGAACCTTGCAGTTTGGCGTCGATTCGGTCGATCTCAGCTTGCACTGCCTTCGCCACGGCATCCACCGGACCACTGTCGATCACGACTTGGATCAAGGCGTCGATGGGCACCTCGGTACCTAGCTCTCCGAGCAGTTGCTTCAGTTCCACGGCGAATGCGTCGTGCAACTTCTTCTGGTTCGTGAGTGCCTGTGCGATGCGGCGCGCCACGGCCAGCTTCTTCGCAGCCGCAGCCTTCTCGTCCCGTAGGCCGGCCTCCTCCTTGGCGATAGCCTGAAGCTGCTGCTCCAAGCTCTCCACCTTGGCGGCAGCCTGCTTTGCTTCTTCCTGCGCTTGGCCCGACGCGTCGGGATCTTCGACAGGGGCGGGCCTGGCCTGCTCCAGAGAGACGAGCTCTGACTTCTTCGCGGCAAGCTGGCCTTCCAAGCTCTTCTTGAACTCAGGCGCCATGCGCCGTTCAATTTCGATGATCTCCGAGTTGATCTTCGAGATGCTTTGGCGGAGCGCGACGCGCGCCTTGTTGATTTCGGCGACCTTGAACTCGAGCAGGTCATCCATCGACGGCTGCCCTAGCCGATCTTCTTCGGGAACGTGGGAGTAGATGATCTTCCGTAGCTCGGCGTCAAACGTGGCCGAGCCTCCATCTCCGAGTTCGTTGCAGAGTTCCTCGAGGTAACTCTGCGGAAGATACTTCACGCGCTCGACGCTGCTCGGATCGGGATCCTTCTCCAAGTCTGCTGACGCCACCGTCCCATCGTGCCAAGCGAGCGTTCCAACGAAGTGCTGTGCGAGGCGCGCCCGTGGATTGCGAAATCTCGAAGCGTTCAGGAAGGAGAAGCTGCCGTAGTTCCGCGCACACCCGGCCAAGGCAATGATGTCAGAGAGTGCACTCTTGCCACTGCCCTTGTTGCCGATGATCGCAACCAAGTCCGCGTTGAGCGGCAGCTCGACATCGAACCACGGTTCGGCGAGGGTAGAGCCGTTCTTCTTAGCCACCTTGATCGAGCGGACGAACTTCGTTCGGTTCTGATCGACGAGCTGGCGCTTGGGTGGACTGTCGCCAACATAGACCCGGTCTCCGAACTCTTCGATCGCCTGCAGTAGGCCCCTGAACGAGCAGTCGGCCTTGATCCAGGTGAAGCAATTGCCGATCCGGTCCTTGTCACCCGATGAACTCAGCCAGTGAGCATCGGAGCAATCCAGCAGCTTGGAGTTGACGCCCGCTTCAACGAGCTTGTTCCGTGCCTTGGCGTACGCCTCTGGCGACTCGGCCGCCGTGAACACGAGATGAGCTTCGTTGATCAGGGTCTTCTTCTCTGCAATCGTGTGGTCGTCCCACTTAAGGTTCTCCCACTCGGTCTTGCCTATGGCTGTAACGAATTTGCCTTCCAGGTTTACGTTCTGGAGAGCTTTGTGCCAGGCGTCTGAACTGATGCACAGATTGTTGAAGCCCTCGATCAGCGGCGGCCCGTAGTCGCCGCGCTTCTCCGGTGGAACCGACTCGATGATCGCAGCGCCCAGCGCTTCGAGGCTTGCTCGAGTTATCACGCCGTTCCATTTGCCTTGACCGGCAGAACCGGGAATCAACTGGTAGCGTGGAGCAATCGCCGATACGAACTGCTGCCGAATCAGCTCGGGGTCCAGTTGGTCGAAGATCACATGGACGTTGATCCTGCTCCAGCCCGACAGGGAGTAGCCGTCCTTGCCACCGTGAACGACACCGCCAAACTTGTCCAAGCGCAACTCAACAACCGGAAGGATCAGGTCGATGTTCTGCAGCCGCCCTTGCTCCCGCTTGGCCTTGAGTACGCGCTCGTAGCCATCGACCAGCACGTAGTCGTTGATGCCGATTACCTTGAAGTCATCAGGCAGATGCTCAAGGTCTGAAAGGAAGGCTCCCCAAGCAGCCTCCTTCTCACCCGGATATTGATGAATAAACGACTCCGGGGTGTGGACGTGCAAGTCCCACTTCTTCCACGTGGAGCCTGGCTGCCTTATCGACAATTCTTCTCTCCCACACTCTTCTTTCGCGCAGTGCGAAGACGACGCGCTGTCACTCCACCAGCGCCTTGAACACAGCGTCAGCCGAGTCCTTGTAGAACTCGATGCTGATCTTTGTCCACAGGTCGTCGGGCAAATCGTTCAACTGGCGGCGGGCAGCGACCGGCATCAGGATCGTCTGCGCTTGCTTGTCGATCGCGAGTTCGACGATCCGCGCCGCGTTGGGAATCAACTCGACCGATCCGCCGAGGTTCAGGGCCCCGACGACCACCGTTCCACCTCGGGTGTTCTTGTTGAGCAGAGATCCGCACAGGGCGACGAGGACGGGAAGGCCAAGGCCCGCCCCGGCCTTGTCCGAGTCCATCGCGCGCATCTGGACCGAGAACTCCTCCTCGCGCGGATTGCGGTCGCCGACAAGCTCCTTTGAACGCGTGTAGAGGTTCTGCTCGCCGACCTTGACGCTTTCGCGAAAGGCGGGTGGCGTGGGCTGGTTGAGGATCTTGACGCCGCTGCCTCGTCCGCATGTGACTTCGATCCGGTAGAGCCCTGCGCCCGTCTCCCCTGATCCCGGGTTCGCACCCCAGACCTGTCCAGGTGGCAGCGGGTCCGTTTCGATTGCCTCGTCGCTATGCAGTTCGGGCGTTGACACGAACTGCTCGACGCCCTCGGGACCGAGGATGTAGCTGAAGTGGGTGTTGCGGAACTCGCTCTTGAACACCCGCCGCTGTTGCTCCTTGACCCTCCGACGGGACTCCAGCGCCAGGCGCACCATCCACTCGAGATCCTCGTCCGAGACTGGCATCTGGGGGTCCGGGAACAAGAGCTTGGCCAAGCCGCTGACCGTCTTG
>Ga0255182_1000543_pt1 | contig 24328 bp, 19 predicted proteins | sample Atl_UVDOM_RepA_8_FD_188420 | JGI IMG/M metagenome (GOLD analysis project Ga0255182, IMG submission 188420) | Freshwater microbial communities from Altamaha River, Georgia, United States - Atl_UVDOM_RepA_8d | ecosystem: Environmental > Aquatic > Freshwater > River | place: USA: Georgia...
TCCGCCACCGCCGACGACGCGAATGATCTGTTCCTGGGAGTGCGTGCCCGCGACCACACCGCCCGGCGGGGCGGCGAGGCTACGGGCTCCCCAGGGGCGGTCCGGGACGAGGCCGAGCACAACACCCGCGATCACCGTGAGCCCGACGTGGTGGGGACGCAACATGGGCTCCTCCTGTGGGACCAGCCGTGGGGCAAACCGTCGGCCTAAGGGGGGAAACAGTGGGAGGAAGCAGTCCGCGGTCTTGAGAGAGGGGGGGGCTGCTCCGTGACGGGAGGGGATTGTAGCGTGTCGCGTCCCCGGCCGCCCAGCGGCCGGGGACGGCGGTGGGCCGGGGGCCTCGCGTCTCGTTGCCGCTTCGTTCCGCCCCCTTGCTGCCCGAAGTGCCGGCTGATAGCATCCGGGACTGCCATTTAGCGGCCGATTCAAGGGTATTTCGCGGCGATCGCGGCTCGGGAGTCGCCGTGCCTCGGGCCGTGTGTCTTCCGTGAGGACACCGCGATCCCCACGGTCGAAAGCAACTTGCGGGACGAATCAATCAGATGAAGACGTTCATGGCGAAGGTCGGTGAGGTCGAGCAGCGCTGGTGGCTCGTGGATGCCAGCGACAAGGTCGTCGGCCGCCTGGCCAGCGATATCGCGATGGTGCTGATGGGCAAGCATCGGCCGACCTACACACCTCACGTCGACACCGGTGATTACGTGGTTGTGATCAACGCCGAGAAGGTGCGATTCACCGGTAAAAAGTGGCAGCAGAAACTCTATCGCTGGTACACCGGCTATCAGGGCCTCAAGACCGAGACGGCGGAGCATCGGCGGGATCGGAAGCCCGAACTCATCATCGAGGAGGCCGTCCGCCGGATGCTTCCGAAGAGCCGTCTGGGTCGCGACATGCTCGACAAGTTGAAGGTCTATGCGGGGTCGACGCACCCGCACCAGGCCCAGGAACCCGAAGCCCTCAAGCTTGCGGGCCGGGAGATGGGCATCGCCTGACGCCCTTTGCGACACGAACCACACGCCCCCTTGGGCACCTGAACAACCAACAGCGAGTCGAGGAAAATGATGGCCGTCGAGACGAAAAAGAGTGGATCGGGCAATCACGTGATTGCGACGGGCCGGCGAAAGACGGCGGTCGCCCGCGTTCGGCTGCGGGCCGGTGAGGGCACGATCACGATCAATGGCCGCCCGCTCGACGCGTATTTTCCGGCGATCAAGGACCGGGTTCTTGTGGCCGGGGCGCTCGAGCAGTTGGGCCGCCAGACGGCGGTCAATGTCGACATCACGGTCGATGGGGGAGGGCCGACGGGCCAGGCGGGTGCCTGCCGTCTGGGGATCGCCCGGGCACTCAAAGCCTTCGACACCGAACTCGACGAGCCGCTGCGGCATAGCGGGATGCTCACCCGCGACGGTCGCATGAAGGAGCGGAAGAAGTACGGCCTGCGGGGTGCCCGCCGCGGCACCCAGTTCAGCAAGCGCTGATTCCCTGCCGGCCGGAACGCCTCTCCGGCGAGAATTTCCGGCCGCACGATCGCTGTAATCCGGGCGATCGTACTCCCCGGGCTTGGGGCGCGCGTGGCGCGGACGGTGCCGATTTTCCCGGCCGCGAACCGGAGGGCATACTTGCCGGAGCGGGCGGCGGTCGGATTCGGCCGTGCAGCCCCGTGCTCCGCGTCCCTCCCCCTTGCGATTGCAGAGGCCGTCATGTCGCGCTCCGCCTTCCTGATCCGTCTCGCCTGCGTGGCCGTGACGCTTGCTTGGACTCCGTTCGCCGGCGCGCAATCGGCCGGATCCGATGCCCGTGCCACGGCTGAGACGGCCACCGAGCCCGCCGGCGTGCCCGACCTCTTCGAGGCCGAGTCGCGACAGCTCGTGACCGTGAGGTACATCCCGAACGACGCGAAATCGGCGCAGATCATCATCACAAACCGCACCCGGCGGCCGCTCACGCTCCGGCTTCCCGACGCGTTCGCGGGCGTGCCCGTGCTCGCCCAGTTTGGTGGCATGGGCGGCATGGGGATGGGGGGCGGCGGGCAGGGAGGTTTCGCGGCAGGCGGCATCGGCGGCGGCGCCCAGGCGACCGGAGGCGGCATGGGCGGCCTCGGAGGGCAGGGGATGAACGGCATGGGCGGCGGCGGTTTCGGTGGCGCCGGCGGCGGCGCGTTCTCGATCCCTCCGGAGAAGACGAAGGTCTTCCGCGTGCCGACGGTCTGCCTGGAATATGGCAAGCGCGAGCCGACGGCCAGGATGCCCTACAAGCTGGGACCGGCCGAGTCGTTCTCGAGCGACCCGAAGCTGGCCTGGGTGCTCGAGCAGTTGGGCCGCGGCCAGCTCTCACAGAAGGTGGCGCAGGCCGCCGCCTGGCACCTTTCGAGCGGACTCTCCTGGGAGAAGCTCGCCGCGGAGAAGATCGACCACGCCGGTGGCGTGCCCGACGAGCCCTATTTCTCACCCGCCGAACTGCTCGCCGCCCACCGGCTGGTGGCGGTGGCGACGCAGGAAGTCGACCGTCGGGGCGGTGCGGGGTCTTCGTCCTCGACTCGCTGACGGGCTCAGTCGGCGACCGGCTCGCGGCCGGCCCGCGTGCCCCAGGCCTGCCAGAGCCCCCGCTCGATCTCGGCGGTGAAGGACCGAACCGAGCCGTCCATCAGCAGCGAGTTCACGACGCCGCCGGTGTGATGGCTTCGCGAAGGAATCACCGCGTAGGTTGGGTCGGTGAGGCTGTTGCCCTCGCGGGTGCTGCAGATGGAGATGTCGAAGGTCGTCCCGTTTTGCACGTGCTCGATCATGGCATTGGGCGGAAATGTGGTCGTGAAGCCCGCGTGGATCGCCCGGCCGCAGACCCATTCCGTGTGGCCGCCTCCCGCCGGGCTGGCCCGATCTCCGGCCGACCAGTTGCTGCCGCCGTTCGGGCTGCCGAAGGCGGCCAGCACGTCCGCCGGGGTCGTGGGAGTCGTCGCGGCCTGGGTCGAGGAATGCCCCGTCGGGGTCGAGGCATTGTGGTATCGCGGCGTGTACGCCTTGACCTCGCTCATCGCCAGCGTCTTGCTCAGACCGTCGCTGAAGTCCTTCGGCTGCAGCTTCTTGTTCGGCCCGAAGGCGTGCCCGCCGTCGGCTTTCGTGACCGGGTCGTAGACCAGGAAGGTCCCCATGCTCATGGCGTAGTTGAGCGGGTAGTGCTCGGGCGTGCCGTCCGCCTTGAGACGGGCGCGATTGTTCGGCTCGCTCGCGCACATGAGCACGTCCACCTTGGTGGAGGCGAGCACGAACGGCATGGCCGGCGGTTGGTGCGCCGCGGAATGGTAGCCCGACTTGAAGTCCATGAGCCGGTAGATGGTGTCGCCCTCCATGAAGGGCATGAGGAACGCCTGGCCCGACCAGGGCTGCGAGGCCGTTCCGTTGGTCGTGCCATTCAGTGTGGTGTCGGTGGATGGCGGGAAGTGGCGGTTGGCGTTCTCGTGGTTGTGGACCGCGAGTCCCAACTGCCGCAGGTTGTTCTGGCAGGCGGAACGACGGGCCGCCTCCCGGGCCGACTGCACGGCCGGAAGCAGAAGGCCCACGAGCGTCCCGATGATCGCGATGACGACGAGGAGTTCGACGAGCGTGAAGCCGGCCCGCGGCATCCGCCGGCCTGCAGAAAAGGAGGTTTGAAGCGTGTTTTTCAGCACAGAATCATGGCCTTTGCGCGAAAATGAGACTCAGTATCACAATCGGCATGGCGTGATTCTAGAGGCCAATGGTCCCGTGTCAACTGTTCGTTGCAGTACCTCCTCCAGGTGTCGTCCGAAAAATCGCTTTTCCATACACAACCCGTTCATCGAACGGGGGTTGCGCGGCCCCCTACACTGATTCGCAAGACGCGGTACAAAAAGGGTCCTGGCAGGAGCGGTCAGCGGGGATGCCCAGGAAACCGTCTTCGCCGATCGCCGTGCGGATCGGAGCCCGATTCGCCGGCGGCCAGGGGCAGTGCGCAAAGGAAGCAGGAACCGGAGCAGGTCATGCAAGCAGTCACACCCGTCGGCGGCCCGTCGACAGCCCGTGTGCCGGGCGAGGTCATCGTGGAGGCCCGGAACCTCTCGAAGACCTATCGCGACTTCTGGGGCCGCAGCAAGAAGGTGGCCCTGAAGCCGCTCGATCTCGAAATCCGCCGCGGCGAGATTTTTGGTCTCCTGGGGCCCAACGGCTCGGGCAAGACGACCACGATGAAGCTCCTGCTCGGCCTCGTCTTCCCGACCTCGGGCGAGGCGCTGGTCTTCGGCCGCGACGCCACCGACGTCTCCAAGAACGAGCGGATCGGCTACCTGCCGGAGGAGTCGTATCTCTACAAGTTCCTCGACGCCGAGGAGACCCTCGATTTCTACGGGCGGCTCTTCGACATGCCGCCCGAGGAGCGGAAGCGGCGGGCCGACGCGCTCATCGAGATGGTCGGCCTCTCCCGCGACAAGAAACGGCAACTTCGCGAATACTCCAAGGGCATGACCCGCCGCATCGGCGTGGCTCAGGCGCTGATCAACGACCCCGAGCTCGTGCTCCTCGACGAACCCACCAGCGGCCTCGACCCGATCGGCACGCGGGAGATGAAGGACCTGATCATCGACCTGAAGGCCCGCGGCAAGACGGTGATCCTCTGCTCCCACCTCCTCGCCGACGTCGAGGACGTCTGCGATCGCATCGCGGTACTCCACCAGGGGGAACTCAAGGAACTCGGCCGCGTCGAAGACCTGCTGCGGGTCACCGACGTGACGCAGATCCGCGCCCAGGGGCTCTCGCCGGAGGCACGCGAGGAGATCCGGGCTGTTCTGGCCCGCCATGGCCGGACGGACGTGGAGATCGGCAACCCGCGGACCACGCTCGAGGATCTGTTCCTGGACGTCGTTCGCGACACCCAGGCTCGCCCCGGTCGCCGGGCCCGGCAGTCCGGTTCCGACTCCGCTTCCCCCCAGAGGTGAGCCCGAACCATGGTCCTGGAAGAGGAAATCCCGAAGTTCTCCGCGTGGATCGGCCCGGCGCTGCTCTGGTATCTCTTCGCCGGCAGCCTGGTGGCGGTCGTGGCCGCGGCCTGTGCGTGGCTCGTGCAGTCGGTCGCCCACGGGCCCCTGGCCGCGGGTGACCGCGTCTATCGGGGCGTGCTCACGGGGCTGGCCGACTTGGCCGGCATGTCGCCGCGCCGCATCTGGGCATTGGCACGACTGGCGATCCAGGAGTCGCTCCGACGGAACGTACTGGTGGCGCTGGCGCTCTTCCTGCTGATCGTGCTCTTCGCCGGCTGGTTCCTCGATCCCAAGAGCGTCAACCCCGGGAAGCTGTACCTTGGCTTCATTCTCGGGGCGACGAACCTGCTGGTCTGCCTGGTCACGCTCGTGCTCTCGGTCTTCAGCCTGCCGGCCGACATCAAGGCCAAGGCGATCCAGACGGTCACCACCAAGCCGGTTCGGACCGGTGAGATCGTCCTCGGCCGGATCCTGGGCTTTTCGGTCGTCGGGGCTGGGCTCCTGGCCGTCATGGGCGTCATCGGCTGGGCGTTCGTGGTTCGCAGCGTCAGCCACGGCCACGCGGTGGCCGTCGAGGACGTGCTCGAGATCAAGGACGTCGGTGGCACCGTCACGGGGTACGAGGGGCGGACGAGCCTTGACCGCGGGCACCGCCATCGGTTCGATCTCGACGCCGATGGCGCCGGCTGGACCGACAACGTCCAGGGCCATCGCCATCGCATCGCGAAGACGTCGTCCGGCTACTCGGTCGGCGGCGCCGAAGGGATGCTCGAGGCGCGGCGGCCGCTCCGCGGCACCTTGCGGTTTCTCGATCGCGACGGCCGGCCGAGCACCAAGGGCATCAGTGTCGGCTCCGAATGGGCCTACCGTCAGTACATCGAGGGGGGCAGCCTGGCTGCCGCGATCTGGAAGTTCGAGGGGGTGACCGAGCGGGACTATGGCGCAGGCCTGCCTCTCGAGATGATCGTGCGAGTGTTCCGCACCTACAAGGGCGTGATCGAGAAGGGCATCAAGGGCAGCGTCCGCGTCCGCAACCCGGCCAGTGGCCTGCAGAGCGACCCCTTCTACTTCACCGCTCGCGAGTTCACGATCGATTCGCTGTTCATTCCCCGCAAGCTCACGACGACGTCCACCGACGGTGGCACCCGGCAGGTCGATCTCTTTCAGGACATCGTGGCCGACGGCCGCGTCGAGGTGATCCTGCAGTGCCTCGAGCCGGCGCAGTACTACGGCGTCGCACAGGCCGACTTCTATCTTCGGGCGGGCAACGGCTCCTTCGCGCTCAACTACGCCAAGAGTTGCCTGGGGATCCTGTTCTCCATGCTCCTGGTGACCGCGATGGGGGTGATGTTCAGCACCTTCCTGGGCGGGCCGCTGGCCCTGTTCGCCACGCTCGCGATCGTGCTCATCGGGCAGTTTCGGGAGTTCATCCTGCGGCTTTTCGAGAGCCAGGTGACCGGCGATTCGTCGATCGTCCCCGGCGGCGGCCCGATCGAGTCGCTGTACCGGATCGTGACGCAGACCAGCATCACGATCGACCTCGAACCCTCGGCGGCCGTACAGTTGATGAAGACCGCCGATACCTTCCTGCTGGCGCCCATGCGGCTCCTGGCCGGGATTTTTCCGTCGCTGGGGGCGCTCGGTACGAGCGACTTCGTGGCGGGCGGCTTCGACATCCCCTTCGACCTCGTGGCGGAGCACGGCATGGAAACGCTCGGCTATCTGCTCGCGTTCTTCATCGCGGGCGCCCTGTGCCTGAAGGCGCGTGAGGTGGCATCATGAATCAGTCGTCTCCGCGATCCCCCCAGTCTCCATCGGCTTCCGGGGCCGGTCGCCGTCGGTCCGGCGGCTCCTGGCTGGGCCTGCGGCCCGGCACGCTCCTGGCGCTCGTGGGCATCGCGGTGCTCCTCGTGCCGCTCTCGGCTCTCTCGCAGCCGGCCGACTCGGCGAGCAAAGGAGGCAAGCTCGCCCGCCTGCGGCAGCAGTTCGGCCTGTCGCAGGCCAACCTGGGCGAGGTCGATCCGACGAGCGAGACGATGCGGCTGGCGACGCTCGGCCTGAAGAACGTCGCCGTGACGCTGCTCTGGGACAGGGCCAACCACTACAAGAAGGTCGAGGACTGGACCAACCTCTCGGCCGTGCTCGAGCAGATGACGAAGCTCCAGCCCAACTTCTACTCCGTCTGGGACTTCCAGGCCCACAACCTCTCCTACAACATCTCCGTCGAGTTCGACGACTACCACGATCGCTACGCCTGGGTGATGAAGGGGATCGAGTTTCTCCGACAGGGTATCTCCTACAATCAGTTCGAGCCGCGGCTGCTCGGCCGGATGGGCTGGTTCATCGGGCAGAAAGTCGGCAAGGCGGACGAGAAAAAGCAGTACCGGCGGCTGTTCAAGGCCGACGACGACTTCCATGAGCGGGATCGCCCGGGGCGGACGCTGCCGGAGCGGGACAACTGGCTCGTGGCGCGGGAGAAGTATCTGGCGGGGCAGCAGGTCGCCGACGCGGGCGCGCCGCTCAAGACCACGGCGCTCATCTTCCACAGCGAGCCGATGATGACCGGCATCAACTACGCCCGGGCTCTCGAGGAAGACGGGGTGTTCGGTGCCGCCGCCCGCGACGCCTGGAAGCTGGCCGGCGACGAGATGCGCCGGTTTTCCGTCCGGGAGATTCCGACCACCTGGGAGGTCCCGATCCGGCTCGGCATGAAGGAGGCGGAACTGGCCCGGGCGGAGCGGCTCGCCGCTGAACTCGAGCAGATCCTCCCCGGCCGCTACAAGGCCCTCGAGGAATCGAAGCGGGCCGCCCTCACGCCCGCGCAGAAGGCCGCCCTCGACGTGCCTCCCCTGGAGCGGACCGACGCCCAGCAGGCCGACGCCATGGCCGCGACCGAGGCACTCAAGGTCGACTGGCAGATGGTCGTCCGCGAGGCGCCGGCGGACGTGCGGGTGCGTGCCCGGGAGTTGCTGCGGCAGTACCAGGAGGCCCGCGAGACGGCCGAGATCATCGGTCGCTACCGGGATATCGTGAACTTCGACGTCTGGCGGGCGACGTGCGAGGCGGAGGTGACCGAGCCGGCCCTGCGGGCCCGCGAGGCGACCTGGCGGGCGGAGCGGGAGTTTGCCGCGGCCCGGCTACAGCCGGCGAAACAGGCCTTCGAGGAGGCGTTCGCCGCCTGGCGCGAGGTGCTCGATTCCTCGGATGTCCTGCGGGGCGACCAGATCTCCAAGGACGACCTGAGCGAGGTGGTGGACCGCTACAAGAAGCTGCTCGAGCAGCTCGACGAGCCGTTCCCCAAGGACTTCCCGCTGCAGGACATTCTCAAGCCGGCGTCCTGAACCGCACGAAGCCGGGCTCAGGCCCGGCGGACGAGCAGCTTGTCGATCCGGCGGCCGTCCATATCGACGACTTCGATCGAGAGGCCGCGCCACGAGACCGTGTCGCCGGTCGATGGAATCCGCTCGAGCTCCGCCAGCACGAGCCCGGAGACGGTCGAGTAGTCCCGGGGCTCCGCGTCGAGCTTGATGCCGAGCTTCTCGGCGAGGTCCTCGATGCCCGCGACGCCGTCGACGAGCCAGGAGCCGTCCTCCCGCTCCACGAAGTGCGAACCCTCGCGGTGGTGCTCGTCGTGGATCTCGCCGACCAACTCCTCGAGCACGTCCTCGAGCGTCACGAGCCCCTCGGTGCCCCCGTATTCGTCGAGCACGATGGCGAGCTGGTTGCGCTCCTTTTGGAAGAGCTCGAGCAGCCTGTCGAGCGGCATCGTCTCCGGCACGAAGAGGGCGCGGTGCATGATCTTGCGGAGTTCGATGGGCCAGCCCATCCAGTTGTGACGCAGGACATCCTTGAGGGAGACATACCCGAGGATGTGGTCGAGCGAGCGCTCGTACACCGGCAGCCGGGAGTAGCCGGCCATGGCGATGGCGCCGAGCACCTCGCCTGGTGGCGTCTCGATGTCGAGGGCGTCGAGGTCGATCCGGGGCCGCATGATGTCGCGGACCGTCCGTTCGCCGAGCCGCAGGGCCTCCGTGGCCACCGCCTGCTCCACCGGCTCGAGCACGCCCTCGGCGCGACCCGCCTCGAGGAGGTGCTCGATGTCGTCCACCGACACGCTCGGACCCTCCTGCCGGTGCGCCCCCAGCAGGAAGAGCACCGCCTTGGTCGAGGCGCCCAGGAACCAGACGAGCGGCTTGGCGGCCTGCGCGAAGAGCTTCATCGCCGGGGCCGCCAGGCGGGCGAAGTCCTCGGCCCGCCGCAGGGCCAGCCGCTTCGGCACGAGCTCGCCGAACAGGAGCGTGACAAACGACAAAAGCGCCACGAACACCGTCAGGGCGATCGTGCGGGCCCAGGCGTCGACGGCCGGCGGCGCCCGCTCGGCGATCCATGCGGCGAGCCCGCTCACGAGCGTGTCGCCGCCGTAGGCCGCGGCGAGCGTGCCCACCAGCGTGATGCCGACCTGGACGGTCGGCAGGAAACGGTCCGGGTTCGAGGCGAGATCGAGTGCCGCCTTGGCGGCCGCGTCGCCCGCGTCGGCGAGCTGCCGCAGCCGGCCTCGCCGGCTCGCCACGATCGCCATCTCGGCGCCCGAGAAGAAGCCGTTGGCAAGGATCAGGGCGAAGACGATGAGCACTGCCGTCAGCATGCGATGATCCGCGAAGGAATGACTCAGAGGGCCGTGCCGCCCGCCCGCTCATCGGCCGTCGAGGGATCACCGGCCGGCCCGCTCCGGCTGATGACGGCGAGGTTGTCCCGATGCACCACCTCCTCGTAGGGACAGTAGCCGAGCACGGAGGCGATCCGCTCGGTCTTCAGGCCGGCGATTTTTTCGAGTTCGTCCGGGGAATAGTTCACGAGTCCCCGGGCGAAGATCGTGCCGTCGGGCGTCGCGAGCGCGACGACGTCGCCGGTGGTGAACGAGCCCTCGATCGCGGTGACCCCCGCCGCCAGCAGGCTGCCACCGCGGGCCACGACAGCGTCGCGGGCGCCCGCGTCGACGATCACCCGCCCCCGGGCGTCGGCCGACCAGCCGAGCCATCGCTTCCAGGCGGGCATCGTCGCCTCCCGGCCGGTGAACAGGGTGCCGACAGGCTCACCCGCGCAGATCCGCTCGAGCACGTAGTCGTCGCGACCCGAGGCGATGATGCAGTTGGCTCCCGCCTCCGTGACGATGGCTGCGGCGGCGATCTTGCTCGCCATGCCCCCCTTCGACAGGCCACCGAGCCGGTCGCGGGCCAGGCCCGCGACCGCCGCGTCAATGCGGGGCACATGGCGCAGGCGGGTGGCGGCCGGGTCGGAGGGATGGCGGTCGAAGAGCCCCTCCACGTCGGAAAGCAGCACCAACAGCGGCGCGCCCAGGAGGGCGGCCACCTGGGCCGCCAGGCGATCGTTGTCGCCGAAGGACGTCCGCAGTTCCTCCACGCTCACCGTGTCGTTCTCGTTGATGATCGGGATCGCGCCGTAGTCGAGGAGGGCGCGGAGGGTGTTGCGGATGTTCAGGTAGCGTGCCCGATCCTTGAGGTCATCGGCCACGAGCAGGACCTGGGCGGCGTGGCGGCCCCGGCCGCGCAGCACCCGTTCATAGGCTTCGATCAGACAGCTCTGGCCGATCGCAGCGACCGCCTGCAGGCGGGCCAGTTCCTGCGGCCGCCCGGCCAGGCCCATCCGTCCCATGCCGGCGCCGACCGCCCCCGAGCTGACCAGCACCACCTGTTTTCCGGCCGCCAGAACGGCGTCGAACTGCCGTCCGAGCGCCTCGATGCGACGCTCGTCCAAGAGGCCGTCCGGCCCGGTGAGCACCCGCGTGCCGACCTTGACGACCATGAGGCCGGATGCTGCGGCGATGGCGGAGCGGAGCGGGTCTGGCATGTCGCGGCAGGGGGCTCTGGGCCACGGGGGAAGTGACGGAGCGGCGGCCGGGGAGAAGGATTCGGCTCCGAACGGCCCGCATCGTACCGTCGCCGGGGGAGGGGAAGCCACAGAGGCTGCCCGCCATGGCATGCGCGGCCGCAAAACCGCCGCGGGAGGCCCGCGCCCGCGTGGACGGGCCGCCGGTTGAGGTCGCGTGGCCCGGCGGCGTATAGTGCGTCGGAGCCGGATCCCGGTGGTTCGAGACCGCCGGGTGCCGGCGGAGCCGCCTCCCGAATCCTCCCTGGAAGCCCCCGCCGGGGCGTTCGCGTGAGCGACCTGAAACACGAGTGCGGGCTGGCGGCCATCTACCATCTGCCGTGCCGCGACGGTGCGGATCCGAGCCCGCTCTGCCCCGCCCAGGGGCCGGATGAGGTCTCGCGGCTCGTTCCGCGGATGCTGCTCGACATCCAGAACCGCGGTCAGCTGTCGGCCGGCATGACCGTCTGGAATCCGGATCGCAGCCAACTCCTGGCGACGATCAAGGATGTCGGGAGCGTCAGCGAGGTCTTTCGGCTGAGCCACCGCGGAAAATACGAGAACCTCATGGCGCAGCACTCGGGCCGCGCCGCGATCGGGCACGTCCGCTACGCCACCTGCGGCGCCGAGGACCGAGGCTACGCCCAACCGCTCGAGCGGCCGCACATCCAAAAACGAAAGTGGTTCGCCTTCGGCTTCAACGGGCAGTTGGCCAACTATCCCCAACTGCGGGCCGAGATCCTCGCCAACGACGAGAACCACCTCGCCCGCGACAACGACACCGAAGTGATCATGCACGCCATCGGCAACGAGCTCTCGGGCTCCGCCGATCCAAATCCCGTGGAACTGCTGGCGACGATCTCGAAGCGGTTCGACGGCGCCTGGAACATCGCGATGCTCGACGCCTGCGGCCGCATGATCGTGGCCCGCGACCCGCTCGGCATCCGCCCGATGGAATACGCCCAGCTCGGGCCCCTCGTGGCCGCCGCCAGCGAGAGCGTGGCACTGCTCAACCTCGGCTTCCCCGCCGAGTCGATCCGGTCGCTCGAGCCGGGCACGGCCCTCATCGTCGACGCGGGCGGGCCGCGGGTCGAGCGGTTCGCGGAGAGCCCCCGTCGGGCGCACTGCTTCTTCGAGTGGGTCTATTTCGCCAACGTCGCCAGCACGATGGACGACCGTAGCGTCTACCTGTCGCGCAAGCGCCTGGGCGAGGAGCTCGCGCGGCTCGAGACGATTCCGATCGACGCCGACACGGTCGTCGTGCCGGTACCCGACACGAGCAAGGCGGCGGCCGACGCCATGGCCTACCGCCTCTCGATCCCGTCGGTCGAGGGCCTGATCCGCAACCGCTACACGGGCCGGACATTCATCGACGGCGCCTCGAGCCGCCGGCAGAAGGCCGAGTCGAAGTACACGCCGCTCCGCGAGGTGCTCGAGGGCAAGCGGGTGATTCTCGTCGAGGACTCGATCGTGCGGAGCACGACGATGAAGGTGCTGCTCGGCCGCATGCGGTCGCTGGGCCTGGCCCGCGAGATCCACGTGCGGATCGCCTGCCCGCCGATCATCGCCCCCTGCTTCTACGGCATCGACATGTCGACGATCGACGAGCTCTTCGCGCCGCAGTTCCTCCGGGAAGGCATGCTCACCGATGAGGCGCAGGCCGCCATGGCGGCGCGGCTGGGTGCCGACTCGCTTCGGTATCTGCCGGTGGACTCGGTGGCCCGGTCGATCGGCCTCGACGCGGACGCGCTCTGCCAGGCCTGCCTCACCGGCCAGTATCCGACGCCGGCCGGCGAGCGGCTCTACGAGATCGCCCTGCAGCAGACCAGCCGCGGTGAAGCCGGCCGCACGTACGAAGCGGTCCGGTAAACGGCCCGGTGACGGGCCGCCCACACCCCGTCGCCGGACGGCCAGGAGCGATCCGGAAGCGGTCAGCACCTCTCTCGCACGGCCGGAAGACTGCGTCGCATGGCTGCGAGGCGTTGCGTGCAGCCGGGGAGCCGGCCGCGGGCGATTTCACCCTACGCCGGGCCGACTTCGCCGCGGCCGCAGGGCGCCGCGGTCGCCGTGCGGTCGAGCCGGGCTCGCCAGACGGGCTCCCCCGCCAGCCGCGTCCGGCGCTCGAAGTGCGTGCGGTAGTCGAGGTCGTGCTCGGCCGGCCGGTCGGCCACGTCGTGCGGCGCGGAAAAGAGGCCCGTGGCCGCGGCAGCGGCCAGCGCCTCCTGGAAATACTCCTCCACATCGGTCCAGACGTGCAGGCTGCAGCCCCTCTGCAGCACGCGGCCGGCCTGGAGAAGAAAGGCGTCGGAGAGGACCCGTCGCTTGCGATGGCGGGCCTTCCACCACGGGTCGGGAAAATAGACGTGAATCGCCGCGAGGCAGCCGTCCGGCAGCATGTCGCGGACGAGCCGCGTGCCGTCGCCGTGGATGATCCGCGCGTTGCTCGCCCGGCGGGCCGCGAGCTTGCCGGCGCAGAGTCGGGCGTAGCCGCCGCTGATCTCGATGCCGAGGAAGTTCACCGCGGGGGCCGCGGTCGAAGCGGTCGAGAGGAACAGGCCCTTGCCGCTGCCGACTTCCAACTCGATCGGTCCCGCCGCCGGGAAGAGGGTGGCGGGATCGAGGGGCGATGGCAGGGCCGTCAGATCGAGCAGATGCCCCGAGATGTCGAGCGATGGATCGGGCTTGCGGGGAGGGCGACGTGGCATGGGAGGCGGTGCCCGCCGTCGGTCAATCGGCGCCGGCGGCGGAGGCTCCGCCGTCGGACACGGTGGCCGAGTTCAACGCCGCGGCTGGGGAGGCGGGCAACCCAGACAGCGCATCGACCGGCAACGGAACACCCTTGATGATGCCGTCGACCACGATGTTGTCGCGGACGATGCCCTGGAACTTGCAGATGATCATCGCCTTCGGCCGCACCCGCACCCGCTCCACGGCGATCACCAACCGGTCGCCCGGCACCACCGGCTCGCGAAACCGCACCTCCTCCAGCCCGCCGAAGCCGACGAGCTTCGCGTCGAGGAGGTTGTACCGCTGCGTGTAGTAGCTCGAGAGCTGCGCCGCCGCCTCGCACATGAGCACGCCCGGCATCAGCGGCATGACAGGGAAGTGGCCCCGCACCCAGAACTCGTCACGGGTGACGTCCTTGTAACCGACGCAGGCGCCACGCTCCGGATCCTCGTAGACGATCGCGGTGAGCTGCTCCATCTCGAACCGCTGCATGTTCCAGCGGCGGATCTCGTGGATATCGGCCACGACCCGGGCGAGGTCGTAGAGGCTGGGATGCACGATGTAGTCGCGGGGGGCCACGGCTGTATTCCCTTGCGCGAACAGGTTCAGGTGCGGATGTGCTTGCGCTTCATCTTGCGGGCCTTACTGTTCGCAGGCCGGGCGCCGTGGTTGGCCTTCTTGAGGGTGCGGTGCGGCTTTGCCATGGGGCGGGCTCCTGTGTCGGGGGTGGGCAGGCTGCCGCCGCCGGGAAAACGGGGCGCCGAAGTCGGAGTTGTACCACGACCTGCCGCGCGGTTCCATCCTGAAGGCACCGCCCGCTCGGGGCCGGTCAGCGGCGTTTGACGCACTCCGCCGTCACGTCGCTCGCCCGGGGAACGGCGGCCCGCTCGGCTGCGAGCGCCTCCCGCAGGCTCGTGCGGACGATCTCCACGAAACTCGCGCCGAGAAACCCGAGCAGCCCGCCGATCACGGCCGACGACAGGCCGCCGAGCGCCGCACCCGCCGGCGAACTGGCGGTCATCGTGAGCAGGCAGGCGACACCGGCCACACCGCCGCTGGCGCCACCGATCGCGGCCGACACCGGCACCAGCCGGCCGAGGCTGGAGCGGCGCTCCAAGTGGCTCGGGCGGGCCGGGGGCAGATCCGCCGGCGGCTCGCGCCCCCCGGGGCGCCGCCACCGCGCCAGATCATCGTCGGTCGCATCGCGAAGCCGCGTGCCGATCGCGTTGCCGGCGACGTGCATGGCGACGCTCGCCGCGACGACCGCCACCGCCATCCAGCCGGCGAGGCCGAGCCAGCCGATCGCGGCGCATGCCAGCGCCAGGACGACCGCGAACCAGGAGTATGTGGCCAGCCGCATGCGATCCGCTCCCGCGGACCAGTATAGACGCCCGCCGTGGCCCGGCGACGACGGCCGGGAAAGGCGCCCGCCCCGCCGCTCAAAAGCCCGCCGCGACGGCGTCTTGCTGATAGATCGGCAGCAGCCGGTAGTAGACCTCGAGCGTGAGGATGGCCAGGCTCGTGTGGGCGAGACGGCCACCCGGGGCGGTGTCGCGGTCGGCGAAGCTCCAACTGCCCGCCTCGTGGCCGACCCGGGCCTGGCGGGCCACGAGTTGGTCCCGATTCCGTGCGTTCCACCGCGGCCAGACCGGATGATCGAAGAGCACGAGCGCCTGCGCGAGGTAGAAGTTCTGGTAGACGGCCTCGGGATCGGGCCCGGGCTTGGCGAGGGCGGTCAGGCCGCGGGCAAGTGGCTCCTGCTCGGGGCCCCAGCCCGTGTACATGCGGCAGAGGAGCCCGATCGCGGAGGTGCATGGCTTCGCCTCCGGCGAGAGATAGCCATAGGCGGCCCCCGACCGGGTCTGGACACGGTCGAGAAACCGGCGCACGCCTTCCATCGTCGGCGACGGCGCCTCGAGTCCCGCAAGCTGCGCGCTCTTCAGGGCGGCCAGTTGCCAGGCCGTGACGGTGGTGTCGCCGGGCTGGCCGGGCAGATACCGCCAACCGCCACCGTGGAGGTCCTGGGCGTTTTCGATGAACCGGATCGCGTCGTTGATCGGCCGCACGAGCGACTCGTCCCTCGTCATGCCGAAAGACTCCGCCAGCGCGAGCGTCGTGACGCCGTGGCCGTAGAGGTTTCCTTCGGAGTAATCGGTGCCGCGGGCCGTGCGCTGGCCACAGCTCAGGAGGTAGTAGAGGGCCTTCGACACGGTGTCCTGGTGACTGCCGCCCAGGTGGGTGTGGCCCGCGCCGAGAAACGGGAGCAAGGCGATCGCCGTGCTCGCGGTCGAACTCGTCAGCGTGCCGGGATCGCGGCAGGCACCGTGGCACTGGCAGCCGCTCAGGTCGAACCGCCACGAACCGTCGATCGCCTGGTGGAGCGCCAGCCATGCGAGCCCGCGCTCGACGGCAGCCTCGCTCGCGGCGCTTCCGCCGCGGCCGCGGACGGCGGCCGCGCGGGCGGCACCGCGGCGCGCGGCGAAGGGCGGGCCCTCGGGCGAACCGCCCGAGACTCCGCCGCGGGCGGTCGTCCGCGCACCCGATCGACGGGCCGACACGGGCTGGGCGAGGGGCCCGACCGCCGTCACCGCGGGCGTGCCGCCTTCGTCCCCGGGAAGGACGGGCGGTTCGGCGACGGCCTCCGGTGCGACGGCGGGCTCGATCGCCACCAGATCGGCCGCCGGCACGAGCGGCGGGTCGACCGGAGTCACGCCGACGAGGGGCGGTGCATCCTGAGGTCGCGGATCGTGGCCCGGATCCCCGCCGACCTCCACCTGCTCGAGAAGGCCGGCGTCGGTGTCGGGCCGCGCAAACGCCAACTGCAGCGGCCGGGGCCGCTGCGGCCGTGCCGGGCCCCAGGCGACGATGGCGGCCAGCAGGGCGAGCAGCAGGTGGCCGGCCAGGCTCAGATAGCCCGACCGCACCAGGGGGCTGCGCACGAGCCGCTCGATCCAGCCGCGCGGTGGCGTGTCATCGGGCTGGATGGTGAGCTGCATCGAAGCGTCCCGCGCCGGAGGGTCGGGTCGAGTCTGCCGGTCGGGCGGACGATGCCGCCCGGCCGGGCTTCCGTGCATCGCGGAGGGCCGGATCACCCGGACCACACGGGATTCATCGACCCGGAGACGTCGCCAGCTAAAGAAGACCGGGGCTCCGGGCCTCCGCAGGCCGCCGTCACTCGTCGAAGTCTTCCTCGACGTTGCCCGACTGGTAGATGGGCAGATGCCGGTAATAGACCTCGAGGATCATCGCGGCCAGCGAGGTGCAGTAGATGCGGCCGGCCTGCTCGGAGCCGTGTCCCTCGCCGTTGACCTTGTCGAACCAGCTGCCAGCCTCATGGCCGGCCTTGGCCTGCGACGTGAGGAGAAGGCTGCGCATCTTCTCGTTCCAGGCGGGCCACCCCTTGTGATTCAGGTGATGCAGGACTTGCGCTGCATAGTAGTCGTGATAGAGATTGTTACTGGGGCCGACGGCCGCCAGCTTGTCGGCGCCGCGAGCGAGCGCCGGGTTGTCCTTCTTCCAGCCGAGGTACATGCGGCAGAGAAGTCCGGCGGCGTTGAGCGAGGGCCGCTGGGTCGCGGGCGTGTTGTAGCCGTAGGCGGCGCCATCGTCGCTCTGCACGGAGTCGAGGAACCGCGAGGCGCTTTTTACCGACAACGGGTCGATCTTGAGCTGCGCGAGGTAGCCGCTCTTCAGGGCCATGAGATTCCAGCCAAGGATCGACGTGTCGCCGGGTTTGCGGAAGCCGTAGCCCCAGCCTCCACCCGCCGGATCCTGCGAGGCCGAGACGTAGGCCAGGGACAGTTGGGCCGGCACGGCCAGCCGCGGGTCCTTCGTCATGGCGTACGACTCGGAGAGGCAGATTCCGACGAGTCCCTGGACGTAGCTCCCCTCGCCGGCGTTGCCCTTGCCCAGCACCACCTTCGTGGCGATCACGTTGAGCGCGAACTCCATCTGCTTCTTGTAAGGCCCGTCGCGGTGGGTGTAGCCACGGCCGAGGAAGGGGAGCATCGCCAGGGCGGTGGGCCCGGCCGCGGGATACTGCTTGGCGGCCTTGCCGCTGTGGCTGCACTGTCCCTGGCAGCTTGGGCACCGCGAGAAATCGAAGCTCCAGCTCCCGTCGGGCAGCTGGTGGTTGATGAACCACTTGAGCGCCGCCTCGACCGCCTTCTCGGTGTCGGGGGTGCCGCCGCCCTGCTGGATCAACTGCTGCCGCATCTTGGGGTCGCTGCGACCGCCGAGGCCGCCGGCCGCCTTGCCGCCGATCGCGCCGACCGCCGAGAGCAGGTCGCTCGAGGGCACGCTGTCGGCGCCGAAGTCGGTCAGCTCGACGGAGAGCGGGGCGGCGTCGAAGTCGTTGGCGTTCGAGACCACGTTCACCTGCTCGACCGTCGTGGAATCGGGCACTGTCACGAGATCGACGGCCATTTCCTGGGCGTCGTCCTGCGGCAGTTGCTCCTCGAACTCCTCGAGCGGCGGCGTCTCCACGGCGGCCGACGACTCGATCTGCCGGGGCGATTCCTGTCTGGGCACCTCGTTGACGACGAGCGCCATCGCGAGGAGCACGATCACATGCACAAGCATGCTGATCGCCCAGGCCGGCGTCTGCTTGAACAGGCCGCCGATGGACGAACCACCGCCGGGCGCGGCGACGACGGCGGCAGGAGATGGCGGAGCCACCGCCGCCGCCGCGGGAGGCTTGGGGATCACCGGCCCCGGCTTGGAGCCGCCGGTCGGAGGCCCGCCGGCAGGCGGGCGGGACGGCTGCGGCGCCGCGCCGGCCGGAGGCCGGCCCTTGTCGGGTGTATCGGAGGACATGATGCCTGCCGCTCCCGCGGGGGTGCCGCTCCCGCGACGAACGAATCGTGCTGTCGACAGCCGACACCGGCCGTCTGGATATCCTTATCGTATCGTGGACCGGGAAGGGGCCGCAAACGGAGGCCGGTTTCGGACACGAGTCGACCCGCGCCGGCCGCCGGCTCTGGCGGCGGGGACGCCCGACGGGTACGATTTCCCGCTCCCCAGATCCCGGACAGCCAGATCCCGGAAAGAATGCGGAAGGACCGTTCATGGCCAAGGGCAAGAAGAAACTCGAAGTGGTGCACCTCGTCTGCTCCGAGACGGGCGACCAAAATTACACGCTCCGGCGGAAGACCGGCGGCGAAAAGCTGAAAGTGAAGAAGTATTCGCCGCGGCTGCGCAAGCACACGCTCCACAACGAGAAAAAGAAGTAGGCCCGCGCGGGCCGCTCTCAGCCGCACCCGGCAAGGATCCGATCGAGGGCCTCGAGAGTGTCGGCGGGGGTGTTTCCGACCGTCTCGATCTGGTCAGCACGTCGGGCGAGCGACGCCTCCACACCGGCGGACGCTTCCGCGATCAACAGCCGGCATTCGGCGGGTCTGCGAAACGTGGCCCGGCCGGGTCGCAGCACGATGTCGACCTCGCAGGGCTCGCCGGGGCCGGCGAGGCGAGCGCCGGCCAGCAGCTCCGCGAGCTGCCGCCCGAGCGGTGTCGCCCGGATGTCATCGGGCAGGCCCCAGACGATGTCCGCGGTGCCGCGGTCGACGAGGCCGTGACGGCAGGCGGTGAGCCGACCACGACGGAGAAAGTAGGGCACGTTCGCGCCGTCCCGCCACCGTGGCGTGGCCGACGCGTCGATGGGATGCCAGACGTGCAGCGACCAGGTGCGGTCGAGGATGGATTCGAGCCGCACGCCCACGGCTCGCAGTCTGAGGCCCAGGTCGTCGTCCTCCTGTCCCCAGCCGACGAACCTTTCGTCGCAGCCGTTCACGCGCGCGAAGTCAGCCCTCCAGATGCCGCAGTTGCCGCCCGCCAGCCGTGGCTTCGTCGGATGGCGGATGACCGTGTGCCACCAGGCCTTGCGGAACCGCCGGGCCAGCAGTTTCCGCTCCGCGATCGGCGCCAGCGCCGCCAGATCGATCGCGGCGAGCCTCCCGGGCTCCAATGCGGCGCTCGTGGCCTCCGGCAGCCGCGCGCAGTAGCCGAGGATCGCCTGGCCCGGTCGCCGTCGGGCGAGATAGGCGGAGACGTGGTCCCGCGGGAGCACGCAGTCGCCGTCGAGGAAGAGCAGGTAGTCGCTTGTCGCCAGGCGGACGCCCGCGTTGCGGTTGCGAGCCAGTCGGAAGCCGTCGTGCGGCTGCGAGGTGAACCGCACCGGGAAATCCACCCGGGAGGCGAAGGCGTGGACGAGCCGCGGGGTGTCGTCGGTCGAGCCGTCGTCGGTGACGATCACCTCGAACCGCCCGGCGACGTCGGCCTGCGCCGCGATCGACTCGAGGACGAGGGAGAGATGCCGCGGCTTCTGGAACGTGTTGACGACGAGAGCGACATCGCGGCCACCGGGCGGACGGGGCTGGTTCACGCAGCCCTCCCCGCGGCGGCGCGGCCCGCGAGCGGCTCGAGGAGAGCGGCGAGAGCGTCGCCACCGGCGAGCACCTCGAGCGCGATCTCGAGGGCGTACAGCGGCACGTCTCCCGGTCGCTCGGCGGGGAGCTTGACCAGGTCCTTCAGTGTCGTCATCAAAAGATCAGCGCCGAGCGCGCCCGCCCAGCGGCCGATCTCGACGGCATCGGCTGCCGTATACGCATGATGGTCGGGCCAGGCCCGGAAGCCGACGACCCGGCCGCCCAGTTCCTCGACCGCCCGCCGGAACGCCCCGGGATTGCCGATGCCTGCGAAGGCCGCCACCCGTGCGCCCGCGAGCGCGTCCAGCGGCCGTGTGCCGCCGTCGGCAGCCCGCAGCCGCAGCGGCCGGTGCGTCGACTCCACCCATGCGAACATCGGTCCGCGTCGTGGCAGCCGCTCCAGCCGGCGGCGGATCGCCAGTCGCCCGTCGCGATCGACCGATCCGGCGCGGGTCAACACCACCGCGTGCGCCCGGGCCACGCCGGACAGCGGCTCGCGGAGCAGACCGCGAGGAAAGAGCCGGTCGCAGCCCCAGGGGTCGGTGGCATCGACGGCGAGGATATCGAGGTCCCGGGCGAGCCGGCGGTGCTGGAAGCCGTCGTCGACCACGACGATCTCGGCGCCCTGCGCCGCGGCGCGGCGGACGGCCGCGACACGGTCGCCGTCGGCGACGTGCGCGACGCCGGGAAGCACGACGGCGAGTTCGGCCGCCTCGTCGCTCCGCGTGCCCCGGGCCGCGCCGTAGCCACGGCTGACGATCGCCGGTCGCAGTCCTCGTTCGAGCCAGGCCCGTGCCAGCCAGGCGACCAGCGGCGTCTTGCCGGTGCCGCCGAGGGTCAGGTTGCCCACGCTCACCACCGGCACGCCACCGTGGTGACTCGCGAGCAGGCCCTTATCGTAGGCGGCGTTGCGGCAGGTGACGGCCGCGGCGTAGGGCAGCGACAGCCCGGCGAGCGCGGCGCGGGCCAGGGCGGGACCGACTCCGCGGGCCGAGCCGTCGACGAGACGCTTGAAGGCGTCGGCGTCGGGCAGCAGGCTCATGGGCGGATTTCCGGGAGTGGGACGGCGGGCCGAGGGGGGCGTGCCGAGGGCGACCCGATCCCACGCCGGCACGGTCCGGTAGCAGACTGTGCGACCGGCCCGGGGATCAAGGGCGATCCGGGGCCGATTGGCGGCGGCCGAGGGCCCTTGCCGATATAATGAGAGGAGCGGCTCGGCGCTCGGCCGGTTTTCCCATGTGTCGGGCCGGTCGGAGCAGGTCCGCCGCCCCCGGATGGCCGAGGGACGCTCCCTTCGAGGGGATGCCCGAACACCATGGCCACGGCTGCCCAGACAACCTCCGAACCGCTCGCCGTCGGCGCCTGGGCGGACGACGGGACGGACTCGAAGTCGGAACGGTATCTGTCCCGGCGGCTCGCCGCCGCGGGCGCCGACTACAAGGGAGTCGCGTTCACCACCTTCCTGCTCGGCGCGGGCGTGGCGGCGCTCGTCTGGCTCGGCTTGGGCGTGTTGCTCGAGCACTGGTTGGTGCCGGGCGGATTGCCACGCTGGGCGCGATGGGGCTGGCTCCTCACGGGGCTGGTGTCGCTCGTCGCGGCCGTGGTGCGGTTCGTGGTGCCGCTCGTCCGGTATCGGGTCAATCTCGTCTACGCCGCGCGGGTCATCGAGCGGGAGCACCCCGAACTCCACAACGATCTCGTCAACACGGTGCTGGTGAAGGCCCATCCCGACGCGAGCCCGGCCCCGGTCGTGCGGTCGCTCGAGCGGCGGGCCGCCAAGCGGTTGTCGGGCGTTCCGTCGGAGTCCGTGATCGACCGGTCGACGGCGGTGCGTCTGGCCTATGCGCTCGCCGCGTTCGTCGGCCTCGTGGCGATCTACGGGCTCGTCGCCCCAAAGAGCGTCGTGGTGACTGCGTCGCGGCTGTTGGCACCGTGGACGCGGGTGGCGGCCCCGTCGCGGGTGCGGGTCGCGCCGCCCCGGCTCCGCTGGCGGATGCCCGCCGACGAGTCGGAGCCCGATGCCGGTCGCGAGATCCCCATGGCGGGCGGCGCGGCGACGATCGTGCGGGGCCGTCAGCTTATGGTGACGAGCACGATCCACGGGCTCCGCCAGGGGGAGCGACCGGTCGTCGAAGTGGCGCCCCTGTCCGACGACGGCACCATCGACGGCGCCGAGGCGGCGTGGCGGGTGGAAATGGTGCGGTCCGGCGGCGCCGCCGCAGAAGGACCGCGCTACGATGCGGTCCTCCCGGCGGCGGCCCGCGGACTCGACCAGTCGGTGGCGTTTTCCATCCGCGCCGGCGACGCCCGGAGCGAGCCGGTGCGGGTGGAGGTGGTCGATTCGCCTTCCCTGGTCGTGCGGGAGGTGCGGTACGAGTTCCCCGCGTACATGCGACGCGAGCCGGAGACCGTGGCCTGGCAGGGGGACTTGCGGGCGGTGGAGGGCACGCGGGTCGTCCTCGTCGCCGAGAGCAATCAGCCGCTCGACGCCGCCTGGGTCGACTTCGGCTGCGACGGGAAACGCGACCTCAAGATGAAGGTCGGCACGAGCGATCTGGCACGCGCCGGGATTTCGTTTCCGCTGGCTATGAACGCCGATCGCTCGGCCGCGGAGCATGCCTCCTACCGGCTGCTCTTCCAGCCGCGTGGCGGGGCGGGGTCTGAGAAGAGGCCGCTCGAGGCCGATCAACTCGTGCATCGGATCGAGGTGTCGCCCGACCTGGCGCCCGAGATTGCCATCGAGGAGCCCCGGGAATCGCCCTTGCGGGTGCCGCCCGCCAGTCCCGTACCGGTGCGGATCCGTGCCCTCGATCCCGATTTCGGCCTCGCGAGCGTGGCGGTCGAGGTGCGGCTCGAGGGCGGGCCGGCCCGGCCGCCCATCGTCCTTCCCGACAGCGGCCGGCAAGGTGCGTATACGGGACTGGTGCGCCTGGTGCCGCAGGAGTTCGGTGCGGGCCCGGGGAGCACGCTCGAGTATCGCGGCGTGGCCACCGACACCCGCCCCGAACAACCGAACGTCACGCGGACACCCTGGCAGTCGCTCCAGATCGATGCCTCTGCGGCGCCGCGGCCGCCGGTGCAGGATCCGCCTCGTCCCGAACCCAAAGGCCGCGACGCGCAGGAGCGGGGACAAGCCGACCCACGCGATGCGGGTGGTGCGCAGCAGCCTGGTGGGGATTCCGCGCAGGATCCGCAGGGTCGGCCGAGCCAGGATCCGGGCGATACGGAGCAGCGGGATCGCGGCGCGCGGCCGGAGATGCCCGATCGAGATCCCGGTGCCGATGCGGGTGAGGATCGGCCCGGCGCAGCGGGCGATGGGGCAACCGAGAAAGAGCGGCAGCAACCGACGGCTGGAGGCGGCACGGACCAGCCCCGCGGCGAGAAGCCGGCGCAGGGCGAGAACCGCGACGGCGAGAAGCAGGGGGAGCCGCAGCCGGGGCAACAGGACGGCACGGCGGCCGGCGGCCGTCGTGGAGAGACAGAGCCTCGTCAGGGTGGCAATGAAGAACGAGGCGAGGGACAGGGGCAGGGCCAGGGCCGCGGCGATAAGGCCGCTGGAAATGAAGGTCGGGGTGCGGGGCGCGGCGGCGAGGGGAAGGAGGGGGTCGGTCGGCAGGACGGGCGCCAGCAACAAAAACAAGAGGGGGCGGCCGGCGCACGGTCCGACGCCGGGAGCGAGCCAGGTCCTGCCGCAGGGCAGGGCGATCGACGTGAGGGCCGCGGCGACGCCGGCGATGGTCGGCCCGACGCCGCCATGCAGCAAGGCGGCCCGCAGCAAAAGAACGGTCCGCTGAACGGTCCGCTGAACGGTCCGCGGGGCGAGTCAAAGCCGCGGCCGAGCGTGGCGGCGGACGGCACCAATGACGGCGAGGCGATGGAACGCATCCTCGAGCATCGCCGCCAGGCTGAAGGCCAGGGGTCACCGGATGGCGCTGGCAAGCAGGAAGGTGGCAAGCAGGAAGGTGGCAAGCAGGAAGGTGGCAAGCAGGAAGGTGGCAAGCAGGAAGGTGGCAAGCAGGAAGGTGGCAAGCAGGCGGCACCGCGTGACGGCACCGTCGGCGAGTCGCAGGCAGGTCGCGAGGGTGAGCGCCCTCGAGATCGCGGGCAGCAGAACCCTGCCGAGCAGCGGCGTGGCGCCGAATCGACGCAGTGCCAGGCGGCTGACGGAAAGCCATGCGGCAAGGAAGGATGCTCGTCGTGCAACGGTGGCGGTAAAGCCGGTGCCGGAGAGGGCGGCGCAGGTCAGGGTCAGCAGGGTCAGGGTCAGCAGGGTCAGGGTCAGCAGGGTCAGGGTCAGCAGGGTCAG
>Ga0255182_1000544_pt1 | contig 24316 bp, 24 predicted proteins | sample Atl_UVDOM_RepA_8_FD_188420 | JGI IMG/M metagenome (GOLD analysis project Ga0255182, IMG submission 188420) | Freshwater microbial communities from Altamaha River, Georgia, United States - Atl_UVDOM_RepA_8d | ecosystem: Environmental > Aquatic > Freshwater > River | place: USA: Georgia...
TGCCCGAAGCCTCTTTGAGAACGTCCAGCACCCGCGCACTGTTTTCTCGGTACAGCGCCAGGAAGCAGGCCTCCTTGTTGGCGAAGTGTTGATAGAAGGTCCGCTTGGACACCCCGGCTTCTTTCACCACATCGTCCGCGTAGAGCTCGGACAGGGGCTGTTGTTCCAACACCTTGGCCATGCCTGCGATCAGTCGATCGCGGGGCGAAATGCCATCTTTCGTCAAGGCCATGAGTGAGCGGGAAACGCTAAAGCGAGGTTTTGATTATTGCGGTACACTTTTGTACCACTTCTCCTGTCACCTTGCGCCATGGCTCTGCATAACGGTCATTCCACATCAAACGGCTTCGCTTCTACCCACGTGGCCATCGTTGGTTCGGGCTTCGGCGGCTTGGCCACAGCCCACTACTTGAAGCAAGCCGGAGTCAATGACTTCCTCATCCTGGAGCGCGCCGACGATGTCGGTGGGGTGTGGCGAGACAACAGCTACCCGGGGTGTGCGTGCGACGTGCAATCCCATTTGTATTCGTTCTCGTTTGCGCCCAACCCGGACTGGAGCCGGGCTTTTTCGCCCCAAAGCGAAATCCTGAGCTACCTCCAGCGCTGCGCGCAGGCGCTGGGTCTGACGCCCCACCTGCGACTGAAGCACGACGTCCATCAAGCCAAGTGGGACGAGGCCAGCGCCACCTGGATCCTGCAGACCAGCCAAGGTGAAGTACACGCCCGCCACCTGGTGGGCGCCTTCGGCTCACTGAGCGACCCGCTGATGCCCAAGCTGCCGGGACTGGCGTCGTTCAAGGGCGAGGTCTTCCACTCGGCCAACTGGCCCAAAAACTTCAAGCCAGAGGGCAAGCGCGTTGCCGTCATGGGCACGGGGGCATCTGCATTGCAGTTCATCCCGGCCATCCAGCCGGACGTGGCGCAAATGCATGTGTTCCAGCGCACGCCGCCTTGGGTCATGCCCCGCCACGACGGGCCCATTTCACCGTTTGCCCGGTCGCTGTTTCGCAAGCTGCCCTGGCTCCAAAAGCTGGCGCGCGCGCAAATCTACATTCACCGCGAAGCCCTGGCCTTGGGTTTCCTGAACCCGTGGCTCATGGCGCGGTCGCAAGCCAAGGCGCTCAAGCACATGCATGCAGCTGTGAAAGACCCCGTCTTGCGCAAGAAGCTCACGCCCGACTACACCCTGGGCTGCAAGCGGATCCTGATCTCGAACACCTACTACCCGGCGTTGGCGCAAGCCAATGTCGAGGTCATTGCCGATGGCATCAAGGAGGTCTTGCCGGATGGCGTCGTCGGGCGGGACGGTGTCTTCAGGCCAGTGGACACGATCATCTTCGGCACGGGCTTTCAGACCAAGGACCTGCCCTTCGCACACCTGATCCAGGACGGCAAGGGCCAGACGCTGGCCGCTTCCTGGCGGGGCAGCCCTCAGGCCTACATGGGCACCACGGTGCACGGCTTCCCCAACCTGTACCTGCTTCACGGCCCCAACATCGGGCTGGGTCACACCTCCGTGGTGTACATGCTGGAGGCACAGGCCCGACACATCGTCGGTGTGATCAAACGGGCGCAGACCCATGGCTACGACGCGGTGGAGCCCACCGCCTCGGCGCAGCAGCGCTTCGTCGCGCGGATCGAAAAGATGATGCGAGGCACCGTGTGGGTGGCTGGCGGCTGCGAAAGCTGGTACCTGGACGAGACCGGTCGCAATTCCAGCATTTGGCCAGGCTTCACCTTCAGCTATGCACGGGCAGCGAGCCAGGTTTCAGAGCAGGACTATGTGTGGCGACGACTGGCGTCAACGACGACTGCATCTCGCAGCGGCAAGGCCAGCGCATGAAGCCATCCCGCGCCAAAGGCCGATTCCTGCGCGGCCTGGATCGCCTGCTGGGCGGCGGCGAGCATGCCCCCAGCCCAAATGCACAGGCCGTCGATGCACTGGCGCCCTTCCTTCAAGTGCTGCGACGCCTCAGGCGCTTGGGGCCCCGAGGGGGATCGGCCCTGGCCACCCGCCAGCGGTTCAGCGCAGACATGGCCGCCTTCCGCGTGGGCTTTGACATCGGCTCCTCGCAAGACCTGTCCATCCCGAGCGATCACGGCCCGCTGGCGGCCCGCCTTTATCGCCCCAGCTCACCTGCGGGCCCGGCACCATTGACCATGTTTTTCCACGGCGGTGGTTTCATCATGGGCGACCTGGACACCCACGACGATGCTTGCCGTTTGCTGTGTGAGGGCAGCGGCATGCCTTTGCTGTCGGTGGCCTACCGGCTCGCACCGGAGGCGCCATTTCCTGCGGCGGTCGACGATGCCATGGCCAGCGCACGCTGGGCGCTCAAGGCGCTGGGCACCATCGGGGCGACAGGCCTGGCCTTGGCTGGCGACAGCGCAGGTGCCAACCTCGCCGCGGTCACGGCGATGCGGCTCGCCCAGGCGGGACAGGGCGTCGTCGCACAACTGCTGATCTACCCGGGCACCGATTTGACGACGGCCTGGCCGTCACATGCCCAGTTCGGCGAGGGCTACTTCCTCGACCGCACGGAGCGCGACACCTTCTACAGGGCGTATCTGGGAGACGCGCGGGCAATGGCCACTGACCCGCGGGTGTCGCCCATGCTCGCCAGCGTGCCGCCCGGGATGGCACCGGCGCTGGTCGTCACCGCTGGCCACGACATGCTCAAGGATGAGGGACAGGCCTATGTCCACCACCTGCAGCGAGCAGATGCCCAGGCTCAGCACCTGCACTTCGCGCGTCTGGGCCATGCCTTCATCAACGTGGCCAGCATCCACCGGGAATCGCGCGCAGCGGTGGCGCACATCGCCCATCAATGGCGCGAACTGGCACTGACATCACCCAGGACGTGCCCATGACGACGCACCAACCGTTCATGAGCTCCTCCGGGGTGTTCTTCTTCAAGGTCGAAGCAGAGGTCTGACATGGCAAGCACCCCATTTGAAAACCAGGTCGTCTGGATCACCGGCGCCTCTCGCGGCATCGGCGCCGAGTTGGCCAAAGCCTTTGCGGCACAAGGCGCGCAACTCATCCTGTCCGCCCCCGAATCCGAGCGGCCGGGTTTGGACAAGACGGCGGCCGCCTGCCAGAGCCTGAACGCCAAAGGCAGGGCATGCCGTATCGAGACCTTCGATCTTGCCTCCCCTGAAGAGATCGAGCAGGCCTGCGCTCGCGTCAAGTCGGGCGGATGGCAGGTCGACATCCTGATCCACAACGCGGGCATCACACACCGATCCATGGCCCTTGACACCCGCCTGGAGGTGGATCGCAAGATCATGGCGGTGAACTACTTTGGGCCGCTCCAGCTCACCAAGCTGGTGGCCCCGGACATGGTCCGCCGAGGACATGGCCGCATCGTGGCGGTCGCCAGCGTGCTGGGGCTGATCGCCACCCCGCATCGCTCGGCCTACATCGCCGCCAAGCACGCCATGCACGGCTTCTTCGAGGCGCTGCGCACCGAGACCATGGACCAAGGCCTGCACGTGATGCTGGCCTACCCTGGCTTTGTGAACACAGACATCTCGATGCATGCCCTCACGGCACAGGGCGGGACCCATGGCCAGCGGGACCCGGGTCAGTCCCTGGCCATGTCGCCGCAACGCGTGGCCAGGGCGATCGTTGACGGACTCGCCCAAGGTCGGCCCAGGCTGGTGATCGCGGGCAAAGAAGGCTGGCTGGTGCTCCTCCAACGCCTGGCCCCGGCTTGGGTCACGCGCATTGTTCGACGCGTTGCGACCACCTGACCCTCCCGACGCTCATGTTGGGCGATCGGCACGCAGTTCATTCCGTTCAACTCACTTCTCTGCGACTTCATCATGGGATCAACACCGCATCCACGCATTCTCATCACGGGGGCCGCCCGTGGCATTGGTGCGGCCTTGGCCAGGCGCCTGGCACAGGAAGGTGCAACCGTCGCCCTGGTGGGGCTGGAGGCCGACCTGCTTCGTGAGCTGGCACGGGAGCTGGGGCCCCAGCACACCTGGCATGAGTGCGATGTGACCGATCACGTGTCCGTGACGAAAGCCGTGGCGCACTGTGTCAAGCACCTGGGCGGGCTGGACGTTGTCGTGGCCAATGCGGGCATTGCCAGCAACGGGACCGTGGCCGTGACACCTGTGGAAGCGCTTTGCAAGACGGTGGAGGTCAACCTGATCGGCGTCATCCGGACGGTCAGTGCGACCCTTCCCGCCATCACCGATTCCCGGGGCTATTACTTGCTGGTGGCCTCGGCTGCCGCCTTGAAGTCGGTGCCAGGAACGGCTGCCTACGCCGCCTCCAAGATCGGCGTGGATCATTTTGGCAGCGCCCTGCGGCTTGAGGTGGCGCACAAAGGCGTTCAGGTGGGCGTGGCCTATCCAGCCTGGGTCAGCACCGACATGGTCAAGGACAACCTGAAGGACCTGCCCAGTTTCAACGACGCACTCAAGCACCTTCCCTGGCCCTTCAACGTGGTGAGCACGGTCGACGACTGCACGAAAGCCATGAGCACGGCCATCGCCAAGCGGCAGAGAAAAGTCTACGTGCCCGGGGCACTGGCCCCCATTGGCGCCATTCGGCAGTTCTTCATGAGCCCGGTGTGGGAGTTCTTTGTCAAGCGACAGGCCCGCGTGACGGTTCCCAAGCTCGAAGCCGAGGTGCTCGCACTCGGTCGCTCCTTTGGTCGCAACAGCATGGGCACCTCTTTGCTCGGCAAGGACCGTCAGCCATGAGCAAGGTGGGATTCCGTTGGGGTCGACCCAAGGCATGGGCCGTTCCCAAGGCGCAAGGCTTGAAGGGCCCTTATGAGAAGAACGAGGCGCTGGCGCGTTTGAGCCCCATGGGGCGGGTCGATGGCGCTGCGGGCCCTGAGTCACTGGCCGTCGCCAGTGATGGCACCCTGTACAGCGGGTATGACGATGGTCGCATCGTCCAGTTCACCCGGGAGGGGCGGCAGATCAGGGAGCTCACCCGAACGGGCGGCAGGCCCTTGGGTTTGCGCTTTCACCCCAACGGCGATCTGCTGGTCTGTGATGCCGAGCGCGGGCTTTTGAGGGTGAACCCCATGGGAGACATCACCGTTCTTGCGACCGAGGCAGAAGGGATCCCATTTGGCCTGGCGGACGACCTGGACGTTGACCAGGAGGGGCGGTGCGTCTACTTCTCTGACGCGACGTCTTGCTGGTCGCTCGCTGACAACCAACTGGACCTGATCGAGCACGGTGGACACGGTCGCCTGCTCTGCCATGACCTGATCACTGGCAGCACCCGTGTGCTCATGCGCGACCTCCAGTTCGCCAACGGGGTGACCTTGGGGCCGGATGATGCCTGCGTGCTGGTCGTGGAAACCGGCATGTACCGTGTGCACCGATTCTGGCTCAAGGGGGACCGTGCGGGTCAGCACGAGGTTTGGCTGGATGACTTGCCAGGCTTCCCCGACAACGTGCGCTTCAACGGACGAGACCGCTTTTGGGTGGCGATTCCGGCACCTCGCAACCGATTGCTGGACCTGCTGGCGCCTTTCCCTGCCCTGCGCTTTTGCGTGATTCAGTTGGCACGGTGGCTGCCAACGCCCGTTGCCCATGCAGCCATCGCATTGGCTTTTGACCTCGATGGCAAGCTGGTGGCCAACCTCCAGTCACATCGACCGGGTGGTTTTCACTTCATCACGCAGGTCCTGGAGACAGACCAGTGGCTCTACTGCAGCTCTTTGCATGCCAAGACCTTCGCGGGCATGCCTTGGCCGGCTTCGAGCACGCAGCCGGCCCGATGAGCCCCGGCGACATCAGAGCGGCCGCTGGCTGTGCTCCCTCAGCAATTGCATGGCACGCTCCGCCACAGGCGATGCATACCCTGGCCCCAGGAACATGGCGATGCGTCGCTTGATGATGCCCTGGGGCAAAGGCCGCATGACCAGCCCGGGTGGCAGTTGATGGGTGGGCGTCTGGCTGGGGATCAGCGTGACCAGGTTTGAATGGGCCGTGGCGAACAGCAGGGCCTCCAGGGTGTTGGCCTCAACCATCACCCGAGGCGCACCCAGGCCGAGGCTGCGCAGTGTCTCCTCTGCGATCTGCCTGGCCGCTTCATTCGGACCGGGGGCGGCAACTTCCAGGGCATCGAGATCGCTCGGCACGATCTCGTCTTTGCATGCCAGCGGGTGGTGTTGACTGAAGACGATGGAGAAACCCTCTTCGTACAAGACTTCAAAGCGGACGCCATCCGGCACGTTCAGCGGCAGGGGGCCCACGGCGAATGTGATCTCCTGCTTTTCCAGCAAAGCAAACAACTCGTCGCCGAAAGCCGTCTTGATTTTCAGGACCGCTGCGGGGCGCTCATTCCTGAGGCGAGGGAACAAGGCGGTCAAGACGAACCGGGACGTCGCTGGAGTCATGCCCATGCGCAACAGCCCGGCATGCCCGCCCCCAATGTCTCGCGCTGCTTGCAGCCCGTCGTCCAAGGCGATCTGGGCGAGCGTCATTTTCTCGAACAGCGCCCGACCGGCATCGGTCAACTCAACGCCTTTCGGGGTGCGCCTCATCAAGGCGGTCCCGCACCTGCGCTCCAGCCTGGCGATCGCCTTGCTGAGCGCTGGCTGAGTGACCCCGGTGGTTTGGGCCGCATGCCCCATGCTTCCCAGCCGGGCGACCTCCATGAAGTAAATCGTTTCACTGGACAGCATGGCATGAACCCTGGTTATGGGATTTCATTCTATTGGTTATTTGCATTCATGCCATGGGCCTGCGAACCTTGCGCACCTGCCTTCACAGAGAGCCCCATGAGTCGCTTCACTTCCTTTCGCGAGTTCTATCCGTTCTATCTCTCGCAGCACGCCAACGCGGTCTGCCGCAAGCTCCATGTCGTGGGCACCTTGTCCGGTGCGTCGATCGCGGTGTGGGCCGTGGTCAGCGGTCACTGGTCGGGCGTCCCCTTGGGGCTGGTGGTGGGCTACGCGTTTTCGTGGGTGGGGCACTTCTTCTTCGAGCACAACAAGCCCGCCACCTTCAACTGGCCCTGCTACAGCTTTCTGGGAGACTGGCTCATGGTGTGGGAGTCCTTGACTCGGTCTCAATGGATGCCTCGTCCAGGGCAGCACGACATTCGGTCCTGACTCGCCGTCGGTCGTACGGGCAGCGCCATATGCGGTCTGGCTTGTGCGCTGTGATCAAGCTGGCGTGGAGTGTGATGCTGGTAGTCGCCGCGCACGGTGCCCACAAATGGCTGAACGAGCCGACGTCCCCCCCCTGCTTGATGACGTAGCGCTTCATGCGCGCCCCTACCTCAGGCCGCGCCAATCAGTCCACCACTGAGCTTTGAACCTCCCATCCGACGCACGCGACCGGCTGCACCGATTGCAGCGGGCTTGCACGGGCCGGGTGGACGAGCGCCCGTCCTGGGACGAGGTGCTGGACGAGTTGCGTCAGGTCAGCGCGCCCTGACGGTGCAAGTGAACCTCAGGCAGCCTTTGTGGCCGCCTCGGGCACGCGACGCCGCTCGGCCATTTCGCGGCCCATGCCGTAGAGGTCCCAGGTGGCGATGCGGGCCTTGGCTTCCGGGTAGATCAGCGACTCTTCCAGGGCCATGTGGTCGGCGTACAGGGCCGCGAACATCGGGATGGCCTGGGCGAGCTGGTCGATGTTGTACCAGCTGTAGCCCGCGGCGATGGCTTCGATCTGAGGCGCCAGCTCCAGCCAGTCCTCTTCGATCCAGCCATGGTCCTGCTGCAGGCGCAGGGTGTGCTGGATCAACTCGTCGTCCCCACTGGCCAGAAGGGCCGGGAAGATGTGTTTTTCTTCGTCGAGGTGGTGCTGGCGCGCGGTGTTCATGAAGAACTGGAAGATGTCGCGTGCCAGGGCTTGCGCCTTGCCGTCGGCGCCCTCGTTCTGCAGGTGCTCCACCAGCACCTGAAGCTGATCGACGGCCTGAGCGATCTGCTGGTGGCAGGCGTCCAGCACGTCGAAGGGCTCGATGGCCCGTCCACGAATGGGGGCGGTCGAACGCGAGGGGGTGCCGGTTTCGAGCGAACTGGACATGGCGGGCTCCTGTCAGGGGTGCATGGGCCGGGTGAGGCGCTGCGTTCCATTCTGCGGAGCTGCCCTGGGCTTGCGTTGAGCAATGTCAACCAAGCCGCGGGTCGGTGCGGAGCCTGAGCAAAGGGCTCAGGTACTTCGGCCGGCCTCGTCGATCACGATGCGATCACGCCCGAGGTGCTTGGCCCGGTACAGCGCCGCATCGGCGCGGCGCAGCACGTCGGCGCGGTCCAGTCGGTGCTTGGGCTGCACCAGGGCCACACCGATGCTGCAGCTCACGGGCACGGCCCCGGTGTCGGACTCGATGTGCAGCCCGCGCACGCTCATCAGCATGCGTTCGGCCACCTGGATGGCCCCCGTCAGTTCGGTCTCGACGAGCAGGGCCACGAACTCCTCGCCGCCATAGCGGGCCACAAAGTCGGTGCTGCGGTTGCAGGCCTCGCCCAGGGCTGCAGCCACCTCTTGCAGGCACCGGTCACCGAACAGGTGACCGTGGCGGTCGTTGACGGCCTTGAAGTGATCGAGGTCGATGATCAGCACGGCCATGCTGCCGCCGTGCCGGCACTGCCGCGCCCACTCGTAGGCGAACTGTCGATCGAAATGCATGCGGTTGGGGATGCGGGTCAGGCCGTCGGTGAGGCTGGCCATCTCCAGGGCCTGCGCCCGCTGCTCCGCCAGCCGCTGGGCGTTCTTGCCCGCCCAGTAATCGTGATAGACCAGTCGGGAGGACTTGAGCAGGTACAGGGCCAGCACAACGGCCAGCACGACCACGGCGAGGTGTTCGGGGGTGGGGTCGAGCAGATGGACCCCGACCACGGGCAGGATCATCAGGACGGGGTAGGTGAAGCGCAGTCGCGGATGGATGGCGAACATCGTGTTGCCACCGGCACAAAAGCCGATCGTGCAGGCCAGCATGATCCACGCCCAGGCCGACCCGGGCGCCAGGCGTTCGCACCAGGCGGTCAGCGTGCCCCAGTACAGCGCCGTGAAGAGCACCAGGGCGTTGAACACGCGACCGGCCTGGGTCGGGCTGTGTTGCAGGGCATCGGGCAAGCGCCGGTTCCACCAGGTGCGCAGGCCCATCAGCACGAGCAGGGCGCCGGCGTGGCCCCAGACGAAGCCCGGGTGTTCTTGGGTCTCGTCGAGCGCCAGGGCCAGGGTGAGCCACACCGCCGGGTAGATGAACAGGCCCGTGGACGTGCGCTGGGCGGTTTCGAGCACGCACTGCCGCAGCAGGTCGTCGTCGGTCGCCGGCATGTGACGCACTGCGGCGCCGAGGGGCGCGTGCAGTTCGCTGTCCGTGCTGGGGGCCGGTGCCGACATGGGGTCTCCTGGCAGGGGATGCCAGGCGTGTTATCGGTCAGCGGGCCTTGGCCCTTGAGGTGCGACGCGCGCACCTCGCGCGCTCACTCGTCCGCCTGCAGTCGGGACTGGTATCGCAGCAGCACGCTCAGGGTTCCGCTGAGGAACACGGCGCCCACGGCCAGCACGGTCTGGCTGGTCAGTCCGAACACCGCCAGCACGACAGCGGCGAGCACGGCGAACACAATGGGCATTACGGCATACAGCCAGTCAGGCATCCACATGACAGTTGATCCCGATGGGTTGACGACGGAGCGCGACCCATGCATGGTGTGAACACAGTGAGGGGGCGCGCGGTTCAGGGTTGCATGGTGCCGGCGCGGCGCAGAGCCTGGGGGCAGGGAAACCACGGGCGTGAGGCCGTGAACCGTGTCAAATGTGCCGGGATCGCCCACTTTTCACCGGGTCGCAAGTGAGGTGTCTCGATGTCGTGCGCAGTGAGTGACGAGGTGTTGCGGTCGTGGTGCGTGGCCGAGGCGCCGTATGGCGATCTCACCACCCGCGCTCTGGGCCTGGGCATGCAGGCCGGCACGCTGGTGCTGGCGTCGCGCGCACCCATGACGGTGTGCGCCACCGAAGAGGCCGTGCGCGTGCTGGAACTGGCGGGCGCCCAGGGCCACGTGCTGGTGCCGTCGGGGCAGCATGTGCGTGAGGGCGTGGCGCTGTTGTCGGCCAGCGGCCCCATGGAGGCGCTGCTGCAGGCGCGTGGTGTGGCGCAGGCGGTGTGCGAGTTCGCCAGCGGGGTGGCCAGCGAAGCGGCGCGCATCGTGACCGAATTGCGGGCTGCTGGCCATCTGCAGCCGCTGGCCTGCCGCTGCGATGCGGTGCCCGGCCAGCGGGCTCTGGTGGTCAAGGCCGTGCGCGCCGGTGGGGCCACGGTGCACCGCCTGGGGCTGTCCGACAGCCTGTTGCTGCAGGCCGAGCACCGCGTGTTCATCGAAGGGAGGCTGGACGAGGCCTTGTGGCGCATGCGGCGCCACGAGCCCGAGCGCAAGCTGGTGGCCGAGGTGGGCTCCCTGGAGGACGCGCTCACGCTGGCGCAGGCCGGTGCCGAGGTGCTGCACCTGATGCGCTTCACGCCCGAGAGCGTGCGGCAAACCCGGGTGGCCTTGCACCACAGCCGGCTGCACCCGCTGTTGGCCGTGGATGGGGGGGTGCATGCGGGCAATGCCGTGGCGTATGCGCAGGCCGGTGCCGATGTGCTGGTGTCAGCGGCCCCGGTTCAGGCGCCGCCGCGCGAGCTGGAGGTGCGCGTCACGCTGGACGTGTCGGCTCAATAACTCAGACGGTAGCGCTGCCCGTCGTGGCGCAGCACCGCGGCCTTGAGTTCGATGCGTTCGAGCACAACGCCGCCGGCGATCTCGTCGCCCTCGCGCAGCACGCGCCCATTGAGCACGAGCATGCGCTGCGACGGCACGTCGGAATGCATGGCGCCGCCCACCTGCAGCGGCGGCATCAGGCCACGAACGCCGTCGGGCAGTGGGGGCAACTGGTCGGTCGGGGGCGTCGCGTCGGCCCGTACTGACCGGGGCACGGGCGCCTCACCGCTGCGCACCGGCGGGGGCAACTGCACCGTGGGTGGCGGGGTCTCAGCGCCGGCGGTGAGTGGTGCGGGCGCCTGTGTCAGCGGCCGCGCCTGAGAAGCGGTGGGCGCCTCGGGTGGAACCGGTGCCACGGCCGTCGGGCCCGGGGTCACCGGGGCGGGCGCCGGGGTCGACGGATCGGCCCACCAGGTGGCCAGGCCCAGCGCCAGCACGCCCGCAGCAAAGCCCAGGACCGCCCCCCACCACCAGCCTGCAGCGCGATCGGTCGCAGGCTCCACAGGGGTGTCGGACGGTGGACCGAGCAGGTCGGCCGCCCGTCCCTCCGCAGGGGCATGGCCGCGTTCCTGAGCGGCGCGTCGCAGGGCGTCAAGGATGTAGGACATGGGTTCAGGGCAAGGTCTGCAGGGCGGGCTCGTCGATGCCCGTGGCGCGGTTCAGTTGCATCAGCGTCATGGCGCCGGCCATGCCGTCGGGCTTGATGCCCTGGGCGATCTGGAAGGCATGCACGCGGGCCTGCAGGGGGGGATCGTAGCGCTGTGGCCCCTGGGGGGCGGCCTGCCCATCCAGCGCCGCAACCTGGCGGGCCAGCCAGTCGACGTGCGGGCCGGATTGACCCGCCTCGATGCGCTTGCGGTAGCCCGGTGGCGAGCGCCAGAGGGTCGAGAACTCGCCCCGCCAGACCTTGGCCAGGTCGACCAGGTCGATGGTGAGTTGCCGCTCACCCGACTGCAACCGGGCTTGTTGTGCGCCCAGAGCGGTCAGCATCACGTAGGCGATGCGGCCCTGTTCGTCATAGACCTGCAGCATGCAGGGGCGGGCCAACTGGCGGATCAGGGCCAGCCCGCCACTGCTGCGGAAACATTGCAGGTTCTGGCGCATGGCGCTGCGGCAGGGGTCGTTCGGCGCGAGGCGGGCTCCCCAGCGCTCGCCGAGCTCCACCCAGGACGCGGCTTCGTCGCGTGGCGCCACAGCCAGCCAGGCATTGAGCGTCTGGATGTCGGCGACCGCCGCGGGTGCGGCAACCGGCGGTGCCGCGGTGGACGGGACCGTGCCTGGGGTGGGGTTGGCCGCGGGTCGGGGCGCAGACGCCAGGGCGGGGCGGCTGACCTGTGGGGCCGGCAAGGCGGTCGCCAGTGCGGCGGCGTCACGCTGGTGCTGCATCCAGGCCAGCGCGCCGGCGCCGGCAAAGCAGCCCACCGACACGCCCGCCAGGGTGCCCCAGATCCACTTGGGGACCTGCCGCCAGGGGTTGGGGGCGAGGGTGTCGGCGCGTGTCGGCCCGGTCCGCGCCACGAAGATCTCCTGGGCCGCCTGCTCGACGATGCCGGCGTCCACACGGTCGCGCTGAGCGGCATACGCGCCCAGCAGGGAACGATCGCACAAGAGGTTGATGCGCCGCGGGATGCCGCGCGACAGCTGGTGGATGCGCCGCACCGCCCGGGGCTCGAACAGGTCGGTGCGGGTGGCGCCGGCCACCGTCAGCCGGTGGGCGATGTAGAGAGCCGTGTCGGTTTCGGCCAGCGCCGGCAGGTGGTAGCGGGCGATCACGCGCTGCGCCAGTTGTTCGAGGTCGGGGCGGGCCAGCAGGTCCTGCAGTTCGGGTTGCCCGATCAGGATGATCTGCAGCAGCTTGCGTTCGCTGGTTTCCAGGTTGGTCAGCAGGCGCAGCTGTTCGAGCACCTCGGCCGACAGGTTCTGCGCCTCGTCGATGATGAGCACGCAGTTCAGGCCCTGGGCGTGGCTGTGCAGCAGGTGGGCGTTGAGGCTGTCGATGTAGGCCTTGACGGCGTCGGGGTCGCGGCCGGTGTCGGGCACCTCGATGCGGAACTCGTCGCACACGGTGCGCAGCAGTTCGGGCACCGTCAGCTTGGGGTTGAAGATGTAGGCGACGCGGCAGTGGGCCGGCAGCTGTTCGAGGAAGGCCCGGCAGACGGTGGTCTTGCCCGCACCGATCTCGCCGGTGAGCAGCACGAAGCCGCCGCCTCCTTCGACGCCATACAGCAGGTGGGCCAGGGCTTCGCGATGGCGCTCGCTCAGGTACAGGTAGCGCGGGTCGGGGGCGATGGAAAACGGCTCGCGCCGCAGACCGAAGTGGCTGGCATACATGGCGCAAAGGATAGCGTGAACCTCTGGCGTCGCGCGGCGGCGGGCCGTCGGGTTAGCATCCATCGCATCATCAAGATCCGCAGACCTGAGGAGACCGTGGTTTGGACCAGCCACACGCTGCATTGCCCCATTTGCGCGAAACGGTGCTGTTTCTGGCGCTGGCCGGGGTGTTGATTCCCTTGCTGCAGCGCCTGCGCATCAACCAGGTGCTCGGATTTCTGGGGGGCGGCATGCTGCTCGGGCCCTTTGGCTTGTCCCTGTGGAGCGACACCTGGCCCGTGTTGGACTGGGTGACCTTTCCGCACACGCGGGGCGTGGCGGCCCTGGCCGAGCTGGGTGTGCTGTTCCTGATGTTCATGATCGGGCTGGAGCTGTCGGCCGAGCGCCTCTGGGCCCTGCGGCGCTGGGTGTTCGGCGCCGGCACGGCCCAGGTGCTGGTGTCGGCGTCGGTGATCGGTGGTCTGGCCTGGGCTTTTGGCAACACCTGGCAGGCCGCGCTGGTGCTGGGGCTGGTGCTGTCGCTGTCGTCCACCGCCGTGGTGATGCAGCTGCTGTCGCAGGGGCAGGGCATGGCCACCCCGGTGGGGCAGGCCTCGTTCTCGGTGCTGATGCTGCAGGATTTGGCCGTGGTGCCCGTGCTGATCCTCATCGGCCTGTTGGGCGGGGGGGCGTCCGACACCCCGCTGTGGCAGGTGTTGGGCCTCACGCTGGGCAAGTCGCTGCTGGCCGTGTTGCTCATCTTTGTCATCGGCCGCCAGGTGCTCCGGCCGGTCTTTCGGGTGCTGGTGGGGCCTCGCCAGCCCGAGGTGTTCATGGCGCTGACCCTGCTGTCGACCATCGGCATTGCCTGGCTCACGGCGGCCGCAGGCCTGTCCATGGCCCTGGGCGCGTTCCTGGCCGGCCTGCTGCTGGCCGAGACCGAATACCGGCACGAGGTCGAAGTGTCCATCGAGCCCTTCAAAGGGCTGCTGATGGGGCTGTTTTTCATGTCCGTGGGCATGGGCATCGACATTCGCGAGGTGTGGCACAACCCGGTCTGGCTGCCCGTGTCGGTGCTGGGGCTGCTGGCCATCAAGGCGGCCGTGATGACGCTGTTGTTCCGACTGTGGGGGCTGCGCTGGTCGCAGGCGCTGGAGGCCGGGCTGCTGCTGGGGCAGGGGGGCGAGTTCGCCTTCATCGTGGTGGGGGTGGCCACGGCCAGCGGCCTGCTGCCCACGCCCACCGGACAGTTCATCTTGTTGGTTGTCGGGGGCAGCCTGGTGCTCACCCCACTGGTGGCCCGCTGGGGGCATGCCTTGGGTGCTCGCATCGAGCGCCGCTGGCCCGCCGAGCGACGGGCGGCGGTCGATGACGCGGTGGTGGCGCCGCCCGGGCATGTCGTCATTGCCGGTTTCGGCCGTGTGGGGCGGCTGGTGGCCGACGTGCTGGCCCATCAGGGCGTGCCCTACATGGGGCTGGACAGTCACCCCGGTCGGGTGGCCGCATGCCGCGAGAGTGGGCAGCCTGTCTACTTCGGCGATGCCAGCCGCGCGGACCTGCTGCAGCGGCTGCACCTGGACCGGGCCACGGCCATTGTGGTCACGATGGACCAGCCTGACGCCGCCTTGCGTGCGGTGCGAGGCATCCGCCAGCGGCACCCCATGCTGCCGCTGGTCGCCCGCTCACGCGACGAGCCGCACGCGCGGCAACTGCTGGAGGCCGGTGCGACCGTGGTCATCCCCGAGACGGTCGAAGCCGGTCTGCAGATGACGGCCGTGGTGCTGCAGCAGCTGGGCGTGGCCGATGCCGCCGTGGCGCTGGCCATCGAGCAAGAGCGCAGGAGCCGGGTGGTGGTGGCTCGCGCTCAGGGCGACGTGGCGGCTTGAGCGGCCTCAGGCGGCCGCCACCTGCAGGGGGCGCCGTCTCGACCGGGTCGGTGCCGGCGACGGCAGGCCCAGCACGGCGCGCTGCTCGGCGCGGATCGTGGCCGGACGCAGGCGCGACACCAGATCGGGCTGCGTCTCGCTGCGGCTCTTGTAGACGCCACAGCCCATCAGCAGGTCGGGGCCGATGGGCTCCACGTAGGACGTCTTGAGGTCGACCGAGCCGGTCTGCGGGTTGGTGAACACATAGTCCACCCAACCGCCGCCGTGATCGGCGCGGTCGAAGGCCTCCCGCACCAGCTGGTCGCCATCCACGCCGGGGTTGTCTCGCACGGCGGTGCCCACCTTGTCGGGCTTGCCGGACAGGGCCCGGTAGACGCCTTGGCGGTCAAAGGCGAACACGTACATGTCGCGGTCTGTGAACCGGTCGGCCGCCTGCGTGATGAGGTTCAGGGCGGGCTGGCCTTGCTGGCGGTGCAGGGCGACGGCGTCGCGCACGAGCTTGAAGGCTTCGTCGGCGCTGCCTTGGCGCAGGCGGAAGGTGGCCACGGCATCGGCCAGGCGATGGGCGCGCTCGCTGAGTTGCGCCGAGCTGTGCGAGGCCTGGTCGACCATGCGGGCGTTCTGCTGGGTGATGTCGTCGAGCTGGGCCACCGAGCGGGCCACTTCGTCCAGCGCATGGCTCTGTTCCTGCGTGCTGCTGGCGATCGTGCGCACGTTGTCGGCCACGGTGCGGATGCCCTCGACGATGCGCTCGAAGGTGGCCCGTGTGCCATCGATCTGGGTCACGCCGGCGTCAACGTGGCGGGCCGACTCGGCGATGAGCTGCTTGATCTCCTTGGCCGACTGCGCACTGCGCTGGGCCAGCGACCGCACCTCGGCGGCCACGACGGCGAACCCGCGCCCCTGCTCACCGGCGCGCGCGGCTTCCACGGCGGCGTTGAGCGCCAGGATGTTGGTCTGGAACGCTATGCCCTCGATCACGCCGATGATTTCCTGCACGCGCCGCGAACTGTTCTGGATGTCGAGCACGGAGGTCACGGCGCTGTGGACCGCCACGCCGCCAGCCTCGGCCATGCGCCGCACGTCAGACGCCATGTCGTCGACCGCGCGGGCACTGGCGGCGCTGATGCTGACGGCCGTGTTGATGTCCCGCACATGGGCGGCCGTGCGTTCGAGGCTGCGGGCCTGGGCCTCGGTGCGTTGGGCCAGCGACTGGGTGTCCTCGGCGAGCTTCATGCCGGCCTGGGCCACCATCGACGAATTGCTGCGGATGTCTGACACCATCTGCGAGATGTGTCCGGTCATCTGGTCCAGCGATTGCCCGACTTCGGCCAGTTCATCGCTGCCGCGCAGGCGGATGCGGGTGGCGAAGTCGCCGGCGGCCAGCTGGGCCACGGAGGCCTGCAGCACCCGGGTGGCACCGGCGGACGTGCGCACAAAGCTGGCACACAGGTACAGCGAGGCCAGCGCCACGCCCACGCCGGCACCGACGATGGCGTTGCGGTGGGCCTCGTCGGCACACACGGCCGCCAGCCCGCTCATGCCCAGCAGGGGCAGGGAGATCAGCGCACCGATCAGTGTGACCTTGGCCGGGTGGGGCAGGATGCGCATCAACTTCATGCCCGGCTGGAAGAACCAGCGAGCGGCTGCCGAGTCTCTCATGGTGATCCTTTCCGCGGGACGCCAGGGTGCGGCGCCTCGGCTGGCGCACCCCGGCCCACAGGCCCGCAATCAACTTGACGAGCCTCGTTTATCGACCGCTCACGCGAGGGCTGCAGCCCTTTGTGCACTGAAACGGGGCGTTTGCCGCCCCACAGTGGGGGATTCCGGTCAGGCCGGGGCCAACCAGCGGCGGGCCAGCTGCACCCACAGCGTGGCGCCCAGCGGGATCAGGTGGTCGTTGAAGTCGTAGCTGGGGTTGTGCAGCGTACAGGGCCCCAGGCCGTGTCCGTGTTCACGGTGGGCGCCGTCGCCATTGCCGATCACGAAGTAGGCGCCCGGGCGGGCCTGCAGGAAGTAGCTGAAGTCTTCTGCGCCCATCGTGGGCTCGAACTCCTGCACCCGCTCGTCGCCGACGAGTTCGCGCATCACGTCGCGCGCAAAGGCGGTCTCATCGGCGTGGTTGACCGTCGGCGGGTAGTTGCGCTGGAAGCGGAACTCGGCCTCGCAGCCGTGCGCGGCACCGACATGGCGGGTGATCTCTTCCATGCGATGCTCGATCAGGTCCAGGGCTCCATGCGTGAACGTGCGCACGGTGCCTTGCAGGGTGACGTGGTCCGGCACGACGTTGGTGGCCTCACCGGCCCGGATCATGGTCACCGAGATCACCCCGGTGTCGATGGGGCGCAGGTTGCGCGTCAGGATGGTCTGGAAGCTCTGCACCAGCTGGCAGGCCACCGGGACCGGATCGACACCCAGGTGGGGCATGGCCGCATGGCAACCCTTGCCCTTCAGGGTGATGTGGAATTCGTTGCTCGACGCAAAGCACGGCCCGCTGCGGATCGCGAAGGTGCCCGCCGGCAGGCCGGGCCAGTTGTGCATGCCGAAGATCGCGTCCACCGGAAAGCGCTGGAACAGCCCGTCGCGGATCATCTCGCGGGCGCCGCCGCCGCCTTCTTCGGCCGGCTGGAACACCAGCACCACCGTGCCTTCGAACGTGTCGCGTTCGCGGGCCAGTTGCTGGGCAGCGGCCAGCAGCATGGCCGTGTGGCCGTCATGCCCGCACGCATGCATGCGCCCGGGGTGCCGGCTGGCATGCGCGAAGGTGTTGAGCTCGGTCATGGGCAGTGCGTCCATGTCGGCCCGCAGCCCGATGCGGCGGGGCCCCGGGCGCCCCTGGATCACACCCACCACGCCGGTGGTGCCCAGACCGCGGTGCACCTCGATGCCCCAGTCGCTCAGGCACTGGGCCACGCGCTCGCTGGTGCGCACCTCCTGGAAGCACAGCTCGGGGTGGGCGTGCAGGTCGCGGCGCAGTTCCGTGAGGCCTGGGGCCACCGGCAGCAGGCGGGGCAGGAGGTCGGCAGGCAAGGCGAGCTCGTTCGTCATGGGCGGGGGCGTGGGGACGGTCGGTCGTGGAATCTTACCGGGCCCGCGGCGTGTCGCATCGGACCCCTTGAATGGGTGGGGGCATCCCCGTCAGCAGCCGAAGTGGTCCAACGTTTGCTTACCGATGCAACGTTTTCGCGATCTTTCAGATCTGCGTGCCCACCCGGTCCACGGCCCCTACAAGACTGACAACTCGTGACCTTCGCTGCTTGCCCTTCGCGCACCCCGCAGATGGATGCGCCCGCCCCTTCGGGCCGTCGCCCTGGCCCGCTGGCCTGGGCCCTCGTGATGCTCTGCGTCTCGCCCGCCGCCTGGGCCGTCGAAGACCCGCCGCTGCGGCCGGCCGTCGACATGCTCTGGCTGGTCGTGGCCGGGGCCCTGGTGTTCTTCATGCAGGCCGGCTTTGCCTTTGTCGAGTCCGGCATGGCGCGGGCCAAGAACACCGTCAACGTGATCATGAAGAACTACTGCGACATGTGCTTCGGTGCCGTCGCCTTCTGGGCGGTGGGCTATGGGCTCATGTTCGGCAGCAACAGCTCCGGCTGGCTGGGCACGTCGGCCTTTGGCTTGCATGGCGTGCCTGAGGGCGAGTACGGCATGCTGTTCTTCCAGATGATGTTCGCGGCCACCTCGGCCACCATCGTCAGCGGGGCCATTGCCGAGCGTGCGCGCTTTTCGGCCTACATCGTTGGCTCCATCGCCATCACCGGCATCATCTACCCGGTGTTTGGCAGCTGGGCCTGGGGCTCGGTGTACGGCGGCGAGGGCTGGCTCAAGTCGATGGGCTTCATCGACTTTGCCGGCTCGACGGTGGTCCATGCCATCGGGGGCTGGTCGGCACTGGCGGCCCTGCTGGTCATCGGCCCGCGCCTGGGGCGCTTCGGGCCCGACGGGCAGCCGCGGCAGATCCTGGGACACAACCTGAGCTCGGTGGCCCTGGGGGCGTTCATCCTGTGGATCGGCTGGTTCGGCTTCAACGCCGGCAGCACCCTCAGTGCCAGCGTCAGTGTGGGCAAGATCGCCCTCAACACGCACCTGGGTGGGGCCGGTGGCGCCCTGGGCGCGATGGCGCTGCTCACCGTGCTTCGCCGCAAGGTGCTGCTCACCGTCACGCTCAACGGCTCGATCGCCGGGCTGGTGTCCGTCACGGCCGGCTGTCATGTGATGGAGCCCGCCTCTGCGCTGGTCGCCGGTCTGGTCGGCGGCGCGTTGAGCGTGCTGGCGGCCCAGGTGATCGAGGCCTTCCGCATCGACGACGTCGTGGGGGCCGTGTCGGTGCACGCCGTCGGTGGGGTTTGGGGCACCCTGGCCGCCGGGCTTTTCAATGCGGCCGACCCTTTCAGCATGGCTCAACTGGGCGTTCAGGCCCTGGGGTGCCTGGCGGCCTTCGTGTGGGGCTTCGGGGGCTCCTTGCTCATGTACTGGCTGATCGACATGGTCGTGCCCCTGCGCGCATCCACACTCGACGAACAACGCGGACTTGACTTCACGGAACACTATGAACTCGGCTACCCCGAATTCCAGCAGGACGCTGTCCATCGCGGCAAGCAGCATGACTGACATCGAACCGGCCGCCTTGCAGGCCCTGATGCTGGCCCTGGGGGCCTACCTGCCGCCCGAACGGGCCCGCCAGGCCGCGTCTTTGTGGCAGGGCCCGTCGCCCCAGGGGTCGGCGCTGGCTGGACTGAGCCGCTACTGCCGTCAGGTGGCGCGCGAGTTCGGGTTGCAAGGCCGCGAGGCCGAGCTGCACCTGGGCATCATCCGGGCCATGCGGCAGCTCGGGGCCCATGCGGCGCCGTCGCCGGCCGACCCCGTCCCGGCGGGTGACGATGTGCGGGCCACCCGGGTTGAGCCGGCCCTGAGCGCCAACGACTCGTTGCCGCCGGGCATGTCGGCCTGGGCCGTGCAACGCTTTCTGGAATGCATCGAGCAGGCCGTGGCCCGTGAGGTGCCTCAGCTGTACTCGCCCGGTCGCTGGCGCCAGTCGGTGCTGGCGCGCGCCCAGCGCATCCCGGCGCCGTTGTTGCAGCACGCGGCCGACTGGCTGCAGGGGCGGTCGGCTCAGCTGCAGGGCGACTGGCCGGCTCGCGGCGCCGGCACGCGCCTGATCAACACGGCCTACGTGGCCCTGGCCGAGTGGGTGGGCCCAGTGCGGGCCGACGCTTGCTTCACGGCCGTCGTGCGTGACTTCGAGTCCAGCCAGGACCCGGCCCTCAGCGGCGTGCGGCGCTACCTTTGATGCGCATCTGTCACGCAAGGTGCCCCGGCTGACGCCGGCGTTTCCCTGCCTCGGTGGCTCAGCCCGTATAGTGCGGGCGTCAGCCCCGCGGGGGGGCAAGGAAACACGGCATGAGCGACATCAAGTACCAGCAGGACCACACACTGGGCCTGGACAAGGCGCGCGAACTCGCGCAGGAATGGATGAACGACGCGGCGCGTCAGCTGGGGCTGGACTGCAAGCTGCAGCAAGGCGTCGATCAGGACACCATCACGTTCGACCGGATGGGCGTCAAGGGGGTGATGACGGTGTCTGGCAGCAGCTTCGGTCTGGACATCAAGCTGGGCATGATGATGGCGGCCTTCAAGCCGATGATCGAAGCCGAGGTCTCGAAGAACCTGTCGCGCATCATTGCCAAGGCCTCAGGGCAGGCCTGAGCCAGCCCGGGGCGGTGAGCCCGCGCGCCATCCCGGGCGCGGGCTGGCCGGGTCACTTCGCCTTGAGCGATTCGATCAGGTCGATATAGGCCTGCATGGCCGCGTCGGCCGACTTGCCCTTCAGGGCGGCCCAGGCGTCGTACTTGGCACGACCGACGAAGTCCATCATGCCGGGGCGGTCGCCCTGCACATCGCCGGCGCTGGCTTGCTTGAACAGCGAATAGATCTGCAGCAGGGTGTTGTTGTCGGGCTTGGCCGGCAGCAGCTTGGAATCGACGACGGCTTGCTCGAAGCGGGCTTTCAGGTCGGACATGGGGTCTCCTGTGGCGGTCCTGGGGTGTTGAAAAGCGGGCCGATCTTACCCCCTGGGCGGGGCCAGCCACCACGGGTCTGCCCGCAGCCCGGCCCCCCGGCTCAGGTGGGTGTCGAGGAGCTGCACGGCGTCGTCCCGCAGGGCGGGCCGAATCAGCCCGAGACCTCGCACCAGAGCCCGCGTCACGGCCTGCTCGCCATCACCACGCAACACCTCGCGCGGGTCGAGCGCGCCGTCCAGCCCGGCCGTGCCCGTCAGGCACGACAGCAGCAACCCGCACCACAAGGTGCGCGTGTCGCCGTCGCTGCGGGTGTCGGCCCAGGGCAGGGCGGCCATCGCGCCTTGCAGCGCATGAGCCTGTCGGCGCAGCAGGGGCGGCAGGCCTTCTTCCAGATCGCGGTGTCGCGAGACCAGATCGTCAAGGTCGCGGAACAGGAAGCGGTAGTCCCAGGCCACCCGGGCCAGCCGCTCGCACAGCGCCACCAGCTCGTTGACGGCGGCCATGGGCGTGGTCGGGCGCCCCCCGGGCGACGCCAGGGCCAGCACCGCGGCAGCCCCGTAGCGGTGGTAGAGCGCACTGACCAGCGCCTCACGGGTGGGGTGGTGGTAGAACAGGTTGCCCGGGCTGATGCCCAGCTCGCCGCACAACTGCCCGGTCGACACATTGGGCTCTCCGAAGCGATTGAACATCGCCAGCGTCACGTCGAGGATGCGTTCGGCGGTGCGGCGGGGTCTTTTGGCGGTCATGGGCGCGAAGGGGCGGGTGACTTCCTACAATTGTCGCCTTCATGAGCGCCATTTCCTTCCAGCACATCACCAAGACCTTCACGTCGGGGCCGCGCACCGTGCAGGCCTTGCAAGGCGTCAGTTTCGACATCGCCGAGGGTGAATTCTTCGGCCTGCTGGGCCCCAACGGTGCAGGCAAGACGACGCTGATCAGCATCCTGGCGGGCCTGTCGCGGGCCAGCAGCGGCCAGGCCCGGGTGATGGGCCACGATGTGCGCACCGACTACCAGGCCGCTCGCCGGGCCCTGGGCGTGGTGCCGCAGGAACTGGTGTTCGACCCCTTCTTCTCGGTGCGCGAGACGCTCCGCATCCAGAGCGGCTACTTCGGCATTGGCCGCAACGACGCCTGGATCGACGAGCTGCTGCACGAGCTCGGCCTCTCGGACAAGGCCGATGCCAACATGCGGCAGCTGTCGGGCGGCATGAAGCGCCGCGTGCTCGTGGCGCAGGCCTTGGTGCACCGCCCGCCGGTCATCGTGCTGGACGAGCCCACGGCGGGGGTCGACGTCGAGCTGCGACAGACGCTGTGGCATTTCATCGCGCGGCTCAACCGAGAGGGCCACACCGTGCTGCTGACCACCCACTACCTCGAAGAAGCCGAGGCGCTGTGCCAGCGCATCGGCATGCTCAAGCAAGGGGCGCTGGTGGCGCTGGACCGCACCTCGGCGCTGCTGGCAGGCACGGCCAGCACGCTGGTGCGCTTCAAGACCGACGACCCCTTGCCGGCCGACCTGGCTACATCGGCGCGGGTCACCGGCCGCGTGGTCCAGCTGCCGGCCGCCGATGCCACCGCCGTCGAGCAGATGCTGGCGCGGCTGCGCGAGGCCGGCTGCCGGGTCGACGACCTCGAGATCGGCCGCGCCGACCTCGAAACCGTGTTCCTGTCGATCATGCAGGGGCAGGGGGTGGCGGCATGATGGGCTGGCGCGACAGTGTGGGCGGCGCCCTGCCGCTGTTCCGCAAGGAGGTGCTGCGCTTCTGGAAGGTGAGCTTCCAGACCGTCGCCGCGCCCGTGCTCACGGCGGTGCTGTACCTGCTGATCTTCGGCCATGTGCTCGAAGAGCACGTCGAGGTGTTCGACGGCGTGGCCTACACGCGCTTTCTGGTGCCCGGGCTGGTGATGATGAGCGTGCTGCAGAACGCGTTTGCCAACAGCTCGTCGTCGCTCATCCAGAGCAAGATCACGGGCAACCTGGTCTTCGTGCTGCTGACGCCCCTGTCGCACCGGGCCTGGTTCCTGGCCTACGTCGGGGCGTCCCTGGTGCGCGGTCTGGCCGTTGGGTTCGGGGTGTTTGCCGTCACGGCCTGGTTCGCCCCGCCGGGACTGGCCGAGCCGGCCTGGGCGCTCGTGTTCGCGCTGCTCGGCGGCACCCTGCTGGGCGCGCTGGGCCTGATCGCGGGCCTGTGGGCCGAAAAATTCGACCAGATGGCCGCGTTCCAGAACTTCATCATCATGCCCATGACCTTCCTGTCGGGCGTGTTCTATTCGGTGCATTCGCTGCCCGCGTTCTGGCAGGGCCTGTCCCACCTCAACCCTTTTTTCTACCTGATCGACGGCTTCCGACGCGGGTTCTTCGGCGTCAGCGACGTCAGCCCGTGGATCAGCCTGGGCGTGGTGGCGAGCGCCACGCTCGGGGTCTCGGCCCTGGCGCTGCACCTGCTGCGCATCGGGTACAAAATCCGGCATTGAACCCCGTCACCGGCCCGCGCCGGCGCCTCCTCCCGCGATCTGAAATCACCCCATGGCCCTGCCCACACCCACCGAAGTCCGCGACTACATTGCCCACGGCCTGCCCTGCGAGCATCTGCAGGTTGAGGGCGACGGCCAGCACTTCTACGCCACCATCGTGTCGGCCGAATTCGAGGGCAAGACCCGCGTTGCACGTCACCAGCGCGTCTACCAGGCCCTCGGCGATAGAATGCGGGCTGAGATCCACGCGCTGTCGATGAAGACACTGACACCGGCCGAATGGTCGGCGCAGGGGGCACAGGCCTGAACCCGGGCCGGTCCCGGTCCCACGTCGGTCGCGGATTTCGACAACCCCGCTGACCCCAGCCCACAACGAATCCCCTGCGCGACCGCCGTCTTCGATGGCGGCTTCGCGCTACCCGTGTTTCATGGACAAACTCCTGATCCGTGGCGGTCGTCGCCTGCAAGGCGAGGTGACGATCTCTGGCGCCAAGAACGCCGCCTTGCCCGACCTGTGCGCCGTGCTGCTCAGCGCCGAGCCCGTCACCCTGGCCAATGTGCCCCAGCTGCAGGACGTGAAGACCACGATCAAGCTGCTGGCCAACATGGGCGTGGCGGCGCAGCAGCATGCCGACGACCCCACCGTCTGGACGCTGGATGCCGGCCCCATGGCCAACCCGGAAGCGCCGTACGAGCTGGTCAAGACCATGCGCGCGTCCATCCTGGTGCTCGGCCCGCTGCTGGCGCGCTGCGGGCGGGCCCGCGTGTCGCTGCCCGGCGGCTGCGCCATTGGTTCGCGCCCGGTCGACCAGCACATCAAGGGCCTGCAAGCCATGGGCGCCCAGATCACGGTCGAGCACGGCTACATCGAAGCCCGTACGCCCGATGGCGCCGAGGGGCGACCCGGTCGCCTCAAGGGGGCCCGCCCCAA
>Ga0255182_1000545_pt1 | contig 24300 bp, 19 predicted proteins | sample Atl_UVDOM_RepA_8_FD_188420 | JGI IMG/M metagenome (GOLD analysis project Ga0255182, IMG submission 188420) | Freshwater microbial communities from Altamaha River, Georgia, United States - Atl_UVDOM_RepA_8d | ecosystem: Environmental > Aquatic > Freshwater > River | place: USA: Georgia...
CTGGGACACGCAGGCATCAAAAGGCCGCGCCATCGCCAACCGCATCTACAACCGGCTGGCGAGCTACATGACGGGCCGGCGCATCGAGGACCTGACCTCGGGCTTCCGCGCCGCCCGCGCCCGCCACTTCAAGCGCTTCCTCTACCTGCTGCCGAACGGCTTCTCCTACCCGACGACCTGCACGATGGCCTTCTTCCGCTCGGGACTGCCGGTCGCCTACGTGCCGATCCGCGCGCGCCAGCGGGAGGGCAAGAGCCATATCCGGGTCCTCGAGGACGGCCTCCGCTTCCTGATGATCATCCTAAAGGTCGGCACGCTGTTCTCGCCGATGCGGCTGTTCCTGCCGGTCAGCGCAGGCCTGTTCACCCTCGCGCTCTCGTACTACGGCTGGACCTACGTCAACTACCACCGCTTCACGAACATGAGCGCGCTGCTGTTCCTGTCTTCGCTGCTGTGCTTCCTGATCGGCATCCTCGCCGAGCTGGTGTCTTCGCTGCATTACAAGGAAGCGGATTTCGAGCGGCGCATGGTGCAGCGGGACGATCAGTAACCGGCGGACCGAGTGGCGCTCGCGAGGACGCCGCGCAGGGAAAGCGCAAGCGCCGCGCCGCAGAGAGCCTCGACCCCGAGAGTGGTGGCGAGCATACCCTGCCATCCCCATGCCGGAATCGCCCACAGAGCCACGAGCAACCCGCCGGCGGCCGCACAGAGCTGGATGAGCGCCCTGCGGGCCTGCCCACCCGCAGCTGACAGCGCTAGCCCCAACGCAAAGCGCAGGCTGAAGACGAGCGGGAAAAGCGCCATCGCGCGGGCCATCGCCACGCTGTCACCGTAGCGCTCGCCCAGCAGCAGCGGAACTGCAGGCGCACAAGCGAGGACCGCGGCCGACGTCGCAAGCCCTAACCCACCGAGCAGACGTAGGAGACCACGGCACTCGGCGCGCAGGTGCTCGACGCCCGCGGTGCCCGCGCGGAACATTCGAGCATTCGCGCCGAGAACCAGCGCGCTCGCGGGCGTGCCGCACAGTTCGACCAGCCGGTAGGCAGCGCCGTACAGACCGGCGCTTGCCGGCCCGGCCAGATTCGCGAGCAGAATCTTGTCGAGGTCGCCGGACGCGCGTTCTGCCAGCGCCTGCAGGGTAAAAGCGAGCCCATCGCGCGAGACTGGCATGGTTGCCACCGCAGGCGTTCCACCTCCGAACACCGCGCGGGCCGCGCGCAGTCCAGCCAGTGCCGCGAGCGCCGTCGCAGACGCGTAAAGCAGCGCCCAGCTCTGCAACGAGACCGGCAACCAGCCGCAGCCGAGCGGCACTAGCGCAAGCACGCGCGCTCCCGCAGGCGCGATGCGCAGCAGCGCCACGAGGCGCATCCGATCGGCGGACTGGAACAGGCGCCAGCCGAGTTCGAGCCAAGCGCCGCAGAGAATGTCTGCGGCGAGCACAGGAAGTGCGATCGACCACGTGGTGGCGGCCGGCAGGACGAGCACGCAGAGGCTCGCGAGCAGTGTGACGAGAGGGAGCGACACTAGGCAGGTCCGGCGCATGCCCGCCGCCAGTGCATCGGCAGGCGCGACCCGTCCCGCGGCCACGCCGCGCATGACGTCGAATTCAAGGCCCAGCGTCGCAGCTGGCACCACGAGCAGCCCGACGCACACAAGACTCACGAACTGTCCGTAGTCGGCCGGACCGAGCAGCCGCGCGACAACGACGAATACTGCCGCCTGCAGCAGTGCCCGCAGCAATAGACCCAGGGTCGACACCGCCGTGCCCGGCGGCACGCCGCGCAGGGCACGCGCGAGAAGCCCGGACCGGCGACCGTTGTCACAGTCGTCACGCATGCGGCGCGTAGCCGAAGAGTTCGATGTCCCGCGCGTAGATTTCGCCGACCCGGGCGACAGCGGCCGGCGTGTAGGCGGCGGCGAATCCAGAATCGGATGAGCGATTGAGGTGGCGTAACGTCGCCTCGATGCCGAGCCTGTCCGCGACCGCCGCGAAATCCGTGCCCAGGCGCTCGAAACGACCGATGAAATCGAGGGTCGGTGCAGCCTGCCCCGGCAGGGTGACGAAGCGCCACTGCGGGCGGAAGTGAATCCAGTCTAGAACTTCCGGCCGATGCAGCCCGCGCATGACGAAGTCTTCGAAGCAGGAGTAAGCTGTTAGATGGACCTGCGCCCAACGCCGATCCTCGCGCGTCTTGCCGCCAGCAAGCAGGAAACGATAGGCGGATAGCAGCCGGTCCCATGGATTTCGGACGAACGCGAACTTGAAATAGGCGGCGAGCAGGTCGTCGCCGAAGATCTCCCGGTAGTCCGCCAGCGAGCGGTGCCCACCGGCGAGATTGCCGAACAGACTGGTGCTGACCGAAATGCCCCCCGTCTTCGGCAGGTGGACAAAGATGCAGTGATGACGATCGAACGGACGGATACTGTACGTGCCGAACGCGCGCCGCGCGAGGACCCGGCGCAGGCCGATGGGCACCGTTGCCCGGTAAAAGCGTCCCGCCAGCGCACGCACCGTAGCCATTTCCCGACCCGTAAGAGGAACTGCGGCCGATTCTACCCCTCATGCGCGGCCCTGCGGCCATGCGGATGAGCGCGCATGGGTCGCGGAACCCGCTCGTCTCGGTCCTGGTTCCCGCCTACAACGCACAGCGCACCATCGGACTGGCGCTGCTGAGCATGCAGCGCCAGTCGCTCGGTGAACTCGAGATAGTGGTTGTCGATGACGGTTCGACCGACGAGACTGCGACGATCGTCACGGCGATGGCTGCGCGCGATCCTCGCATCTTGCTGGTAAGCCAACGCAACACGGGTATCGTGGGCGCGCTGAACACCGGGCTGCAGCACTGCCGCGCGCGTTTCGTCGCGCGCATGGACGCCGACGACTACAGCCTGCCCTGGCGGCTCGCGCGCCAGGTCGCGCTGCTCGAGGCAAGTCCGGAGGTCGGGGTCTGCGGCTGCGCCATTCTGCCGCTGCACGAGCCGTGGCTGCGGCCGGGGCTGCCCCAGCGGATGCCCACGCATGTGGCGGGGATCCGCACGCGGCTGCTGTTCAATCCACCAGTGATGCACCCGACGGTAGTCTTCCGTCGCGCGCTCGTGGACGTTGCCGAGTTCTACCCCGCCGGCCATCCGCACGCCGAGGACTACGCGCTCTGGTCGAGACTCGCACACCGGACGACGCTGACGAACGACCGGCGCCTAGGACTGCTGTACCGGCGCACCGCCCAGGCGGTCTCCAACCGGCACGTCCGCGTACAGCGGGAAACCGCCGCCCGCATCCGCCGCACGAACTTGGCACACCTTCTTGGCGAGGAATTCGCCGCGGCGAACGCTGCCCCGCACGAAGAATTGATAGCACGCGAGGGCACGGACACAGCGGGTGTGACGGCCTACGTCGAGCGACTCGCCGCCGCGCCAGGCATCGACCCGGCCGTCGTGGCCGACCACTGGTTCGGCTACTGCCTGGCGCGGGCGAGAGCCGGTGATCGCGACGCAGCGCGACGCTACGCAGTCCCCCGCGGACTTGCGAACTTCGTGCGACGGGTCGCGCTCGAAGCCATCTGCAGGACCGTGCACGCCTGATGGCGCGGACCCTCGATATTGTCATCCCCGCCCATCGGGTCGCCGCCGAAATCGGCGCGACACTGGCTTCCATTCGGACCCAGCGCTTGCCGCCGGGCTGGTCGGTGCACGTGCACGTCGCCGACGATGGCTCACCCGACAATCTTTCCGCCGCGCTCGCAGGGCTGCTCGGGAAGGAGGACCGCCTGCTGCGGCATCCAACCAACCGAGGACGCAGCGCGGCCTGCAACACCGCTGCCGCGGGCGGCACGGGCGAGATCGTCGCGGTGCTCGACGCGGACTGTCGCTACGCGGACCCCGATACGCTGGCGCGGTTACTCGGCCATTTTGAGCGCGGCGCCGACGTCGTCCTCGGGACCGTCACCGCAACAGGTGACGGCTTCTGGGCGCGCTACGCTCGCGACGTCGCGCGGGCCAGGATCGCCCGTGCGCGACGGGCAGGGGTTTGGCACATGACAACGGCGAACTTCGCGATCCGTCGTCACCGGTTCGAAGCGCTCGGCGGCTTCGCCGAGGCTTACAGCCAGTACGGCTTTGAGGACCGTGACCTGCTGATCCGTCTCTCGCGCACGGACGCGAGGTTCGTCGTCACGGAAGACGTGGCCGTCGATCATCGTGAGTTCGCGTCGGTGGAAGAGGTATGTCGAAAGATGTTCACGGGCGCGCGATTTTCTTCAGGAATCTTCGCGAAGCGCTTCCCGGACGAATACAGAGCAAGCGCCTACAGCAGGCTCGATCTCGCCCGGCATCCGCGCCTGGCACGCTTGGCGCGGCCTTTCCTCGCAGCGGGCGATTACCTTGCAAGAAGGGTCGCCGCGGCTTGCATACGCGCAGGATGGGTCGGGTATGTGGCCAAGGCCGCAAGCCTGCGCATTGCCTCCGCCCTCTCCTTCATGCATGGCAGCGCCTGTGCCGGACCTTCCGAGCAGCCGGGCGCCGTCGACTGACCCAGCTTCAGGCTGGACGGGCGTAGGATTCATTCGAGGGTCGGCAGCGCCTCGTCCGGCGGCCCATTAGGCCCGTCGTCTGTAGCCGCCCGGCCCGTGCGCTCGCGGAAGGCCGCGATGTCGGTCCTCAGACGCTCGATCCTCCACTTCGAAGACCCGATCGGATCTTTCCTTTCGGCGAGCTGGAGCTGGGCTTCAGCTGCATCGTAGTCTGGCACGAAGAGCATGAGCTGGGCGATGTTGAGGTTACGCGACGGGTCACCGGGCATCAGAGCGGCCGCCTCCTGCATCACGCGCAGCGCGGCCGGAATGTCGTTCATCTGTTCGACGTAGTAGGTGCCGAGCACGGTCAGCAGGTCTGACTTGACGCGGGGCAGGAGCCGCGGGTTCGAGAGCGCCGCGGAGAATATCGCGTGCATTTGTTCGGGTGGTGTCCTGCAGGCCGCTTTTCGCTGGCACTTCACGAGCATGTCGAGGCGCCCCGTCTGGTTCGGCGGCAGCGGTTGCGCGGTCAGGCGGCGGGTGAGTTCACGAACAACCGCTTCGTCGGCCGGCCCTTCCGCAATCAGAACGCGACCGATCAGCGCGCCGACGTCCGTCGGCGCAAGTTCGGCAGCCCGGGCGAGATAGTCGTCGGCCTTTACCAGCATCCCGGCTTTCTCCGGCCCGTTGGCCGCCATGTGCACGAGCCTCGCGAATTCGTAGTTTGCGCGCGCAGAACCGGGCCGGTGTGCCACTTCGTAGGCCGCAAGCGCGACCGGGTCGCGCCACTGGTAGGCCCGAAGTGCGGTGGTGCCGGCCAAGGCGGCCAGGATGGTGAAGACGGTCACCGGGGTGAGCCATGCGCCCGCGCGCCGCAGGAGCGCGCGGCCAAGCAGCGCTAAGGCGAGCATCGGGCCGAGATAGGCCACATAGTTCCGGTGTGGGTGCACTAGTTCGAGCATCACGAAGCTCGATTCCATCGCGTGGCCGGCGAGGAACCACAGCACCGCGAAAGAGAACCACGAAAGTCGCTTGCGCACGCGCCAAGCGGCGACCGCCGCCGTGCACAGGACGCCCACGGCGAGCAGCGTCGTCGGCGGTTCCAGCAGGCCCTGCGAGACGACGACGTCGTCGTAAAAGAGAGCGAGGTTGGAAATCGCCGGCAGCACCAGCAACCAGAGGTAGAGGAACAGCACCCGCGCTTCGGACAGCATACGTTCCCCGGCACTGAAGCCGCGCGCGTAGGCCGCGTCCGCCAGCCACTCCGGCTGCAGCAGCAGGAAGGCGGCAACCGCCAACAGCGGCAGTCCGAGGCCCACCACGAAGAACTGCGCCGGCGTGCCTCGACGCCAGCCAGGGACAGGCGCCTCCCGGAAAATCGTCGCTTCGACGACGAAGGCGTAAGCGACGACCAGCGCGCCGCTTTCCTTCGCAAGCGTGGCGAGCGCGGCGAACAGCGGTACGCCAAGCCACAACCCACCGATTCGCGCCCTGGACGCGGACGCCTGCCGTGCACGCATGTAAACGATGAGGCCGAGGAAGACGAAGGTCGCGGACAGGCTCGTCATCCGCTGCACGACGTAGAGCACGCTGTTCAGCTGCACGGGATGAAGGAGCCAGGCGGCCGTCACGAAGAGCGCGATGCGCGTCTCCCCAGCGTCGTCGCCTTCCCCACCGGCGTCCGCGCGCAGCAGCGCCCTGCACAGCGTAAACACCAGCGCGCCGTTCAAAATGTGGATCAGGAGGTTGGTGAGCTTGAACCAGAACGGATCGAGCCCGGTAGTCGCGCGGTTGAGGGCAAAACTGAGAACGCTCAGCGGTCTTTTCAGGGGACCCGCATTGCCGGCGACGCTCGCCTGGAAAAGCGCTTGGGGTGAGCCTTCGTCGAATCGCAGGGCCGCGTTGTCGACGATGTTGTAGTAGTCGTCGAAGACGAACGGCCCCTGCAGACCGCTCCAGTACACGCCACCTGTGAGCGTGAGGATGAGCAGGACGGTCAGCCAAGTCGTGCGTGGGGTCAGCGGGGAGGCTGCGACCATGTTCGGCGGTGTCCGACACTGCGTCCGCGGCTCGAGGCTCAAGTGCCTGTTCAGATTATGTACCTGCTCAAACCGACGCGCCCCGGCCGGGGCCGGGGCGCGCGGTGCCCGACCAGCCGGTCGAGGCGCCCAGGTAGGTCAGAGGGCTGGCTATTAGCGGCAGCTGGAGGGCAGGTACTTCGGCTCGATGGTGCCGGCGCGGCAATCCCACAGGACGGAGCCGCCAGTGACACTGGCACCGAGGACCATCGTTCTGCCGGAGATTGCCGGCACACCGCGGAACGTGACCGTGATGCCGCTGGAGGTGACACCGACAGAAGCGACGTTCGGCCCATTAATTGAGGTCGAGGCCGCGAGGCCGGCGGTGGTGTTGGCGTTCGGCAGTGTTCCGTTCGACGCGAAGTACTCGGACACCGCCGTCTTCCCGGCCGACGCCAAGCTCAGGCCCTCGGTGACCTTCGCGCGCACCGTGTAATCCTGGTACGCCGGAATCGCGACCGCGGCGAGGATGCCGATGATGGCGACTACGATCATCAGTTCGATCAGCGTGAAACCCTGTTGGACTTTTTTCATGACTTTCTCCTTACGATGGATCTTGAAATGTTCGACTTTCCGTCAGTGCCGCTGCCGCGGCACTGAGGTGCGGGGCGTTCGGCGATGCGCAGCGTCGGGTTTGAAGCCTCGTTGCGTTGGTCTATATCGAGCATCAAGCGTGCCAGCTTTAGCCTGCCCCCGGAATTGTGGTGTCCGTCACGAAAATGCCGGCTTGCGGGGGGCTACGGAGTGTCGCGAAGGGTCCGGCAGGGGAAGCTTCGCGTCAGTTCACGTCACAAAGTGACGCTGGACGGCACTCTGCCGCCGGCGACGGCTCCGGCGCTCAGTCCAGGCCCAGTTTCTCGAGCCTGTAGCGCAGCGCGCGGAAGCTGATGCCCAGCAGCTTCGCGGCCTGGGTCCTGTTCCAGCGGGTCTTCTCCAGCGCGTCGACGATGCGCTGGCGCTCGACCTCGTCAAGATAGGTCTGAAGTTCGCCGTCACCCGCCGCCGGGTCCGGGCGCGGCGCTCCCGGCGCGGGCCCGGCCTCCTCCGCGTCGCGCGGCAGCTGCAGGTCGTCGACGGTGATTTCGGGTCCCTCGGCGAGCGTGCAGGCGCGCTCGAGGATGTTTTCCAGTTCGCGCACGTTGCCGGGGAAGCGGTAGCGCTGGAGCGCGGCCCAGGCCGCGGCGCACAGGCGCTTCGGCGGCTCGCCCACATCGCCGTTCGCGGCGGTCAGGCGCGCGAGGAAGTGATTGGCGAGCAGCGTGATGTCGCCGCCCCGCTCGCGCAGCGGTGGCACCTTCAGCTCGATGACGTTGATGCGGTAGTAGAGGTCCTGCCGGAACGCGCCGCCGGCCACGAGCGCGCCGAGATCCTTGTGCGTCGCCGACAGGATGCGGCAGTCGACCGCTTCCTCCTGCGCGGCGCCGACGCGCCGGATGCGCTTTTCCTGGATGGCGCGCAGCAGCTTCACCTGCATGTGCAGCGGCAGTTCCGCCACTTCGTCGAGGAACAGCGTGCCGCCGCTCGCGGCCTCGAACAGCCCCACCTTGTCGGCGACCGCGCCGGTGAAGCTGCCCTTCACGTGCCCGAACAGCTCGCTCTCGATCAGCTCCTGCGGGATTGCGCCGCAGTTCACCGGCACGAAGGCCTGCTGCGCGCGCGGCCCCTGCTCGTGGATGAGTCGCGCGACGAGTTCCTTGCCGGTGCCCGATTCGCCGCTGATGTAGACGGGCGCCTGGCTGCGCGCGAGCTTGGCGATGGTCTCGCGCAGGCGCTGGATGGCCGGCGACTGGCCGATCAGCGCGCGCGTCGTCGTTGTCCCGGTGGCCGGCCCGGCGAGCTTGATCGCCTGGCCGACGAGGTTGCGCAGGTCCTTCAGGTCCACCGGCTTGTTGACGAAGTCGAAGGCACCACCCTTCAGCGCCTGGATGGCCGCCTCCATGCTGCCGTGCGCCGTGATCACGGCGACCGGCAGCGTGGGGTAGGCCTGCTGGATGTGGCCGACGATCTCGAGCCCGTTGCCGTCGGGCAGGCGCATGTCGGTCAGGCAGAGCTCGAAGCGCTCGCGCGCCAGCGCCTCGCGCGCCTCGGCGACGCAGGCGGCGGACGTGCAGTCGATGCCCATCCGGCCGAGCGTGATCGTCACCAGCTCCCGGATGTCCGGTTCATCGTCGACGATGAGGGCCCGCGGTCTGCTCATTACTGCCGCGTCAGGCGCTCAACTGCTGGCGATCGGGGTGTGCGAACAGGATGCGGAAGGTGCAGCCCCCGGCGCCGTGCTCGACCAGCGCGAGCGTCGCCTGGTTCGCCTCGCACAGCTCGCGCGCGATGTAGAGGCCGAGGCCCGTGCCGCCACCGCCGCAGGTGAAAAAGGGTTCGAAGACCTGTTCGGCGATCGCGGCCGGCATGCCGGGGCCGCTGTCGATGACGTCGACGTAGGGTCGCGCGGTCGCCGGCTGGCGCCCGCAGACGAAGCGCAGCAGCGGCGCGCGCTGGCTGTAGCGAAGGGCGTTCTCGCACAGATTCCACAGCACCTGGTGCAACTGGCTCCGGTCCATGCGCACGATGATATCAGGGTCGTTGCAGTCGCAAGCGGTGTCGCCGGCGGCGAGCCCGCGCCGCTCGCCGAGTTCGCCGATGAACGTCGCCAGCCAGGGGCACAGGGCGAAACTCTCGGCGACCGCGAGTTCGCGCCGCCCGATCATCATCACGTTGTTGATGATGTCGTTCATGCGCCTGGAATGCTCGCTGATGATCTGCGTGAGGCGCCGGTCCTCGGGCCCGAGCTCGGGCGATTCCGACAGCAGCTGCCCGGCGTGGCTGACGGCCCCCAGCGGGTTGCGGATTTCGTGGGCGATGCTCGCCGTGAGCCGGCCCAGCGAGGCGAGCTTGATCTGTTGCGCACGCTGCTGGGTTTCGGCCGCGTCCTCGAGGAACACCAGCGTGCTGCCGTGCGCGCCGACGCCGAGGTTCGCGAACGACACGATGGCCTGGCCGCCCTGGGCATCGAGTTCCAGCGGGGTCTTGCGGTTCTCGCTGCGCACGACCCACTGCTCGCGCGCGTGCGCGAGCGCCGGCGACACGCCGGCCAGCGGCGCCTGGAGCACCGGGTCCTCGATGTCGAGCATGCGGGCGGCGGCCTCGTTCATCAGCACGACGCGCTCGGCGTCGTCGAGGACGAGAATCCCCGAGCGCATGCGCTGCACGATGTGCTCGTTCATCTCGGCGAGCGTGCGCAGGTCCTCCGCGCGGGCCGCCGCGAGGGCTTCACTGCGCCGGGCCTGGTCGGCGAGCCAGGACGCGAGGACGGCGGTGGCGAAGCAGACGGCGCCGAGCAGGCCGGCCTGGGTGTAGCTCGCGATCGAGTAGTCGAGGCGCAGCAGGCCGTAGACCGTCTCCCCGAGCACCGCGAGGGTCGACAGCGCGGCATAGGCGACGGCCGCCTTGCGGCTCGCCAGCAGGCAGGCGCCGGCCACGGCGATGACCAGCAGGATGCCGAAACCGCCCGCGACGCCCCCGGAGCCGTGCATCAGCAGGGTCAGTGCGACGATGTCGAGCAGCACCTGCGCATTGCGCAGCAGGGCGAGGCCGCCCGCGCGCTGCTCGACCAGCACCTGCAGGACGACCGCGAACGCGAGGTAGCTCAGCGAGGTCCACAGGATCAGCGAGACCTTGAAGCCGGTGACGCTGGGGGGCAGGTGCCCGAAACCGCTCAGCACCGCGAACAGCCCGGCGATGATGAGCCGGTACAGGTTGAAGTACCGCATCGCGCTCCACGCGCGATGCGTCGCCACGGTCCAGTCGGGCTGGCCGTGGAAGAAGCTCGGGCCGGGCTCAGCCACGCGGCCTGGACGAGTGGGTCAGGCAGACTCGGTGGTCGGCCCCGCGCGCGACGGTCTCACCCTCGGGCACGTAGACCCCGCACTCGTCGCACTTGACCATGCGCCCGCCGTGACCGGCCGCGGGCGGGCGGCGCGAGGCCAGCTTCCAGCGCCGCCACAGCACGGCCCCGGCCCAGATGAGCAGTCCGAGGATGATCAGGTTCTTCAAGCCCATGATTCGTGTTCCATTCCTGGGAGGTGGCGGCGCGTGCATCGGCGCGCGCGGATCCGATATAGTTTGCGCCAGCGCTGGCGCGCTGAAAACGACGGTCACCGCGGCCTCGCCGCGGGGCCGGACACGCGACCCCTCATGACCCCCACCGGCACCGCCAGGGAAAATGACGTCACCCCGTCCCCCGGATTGACGCGCCACGACGCCACGCATCGGCATATCGAGCAGCTTGGAGTGGATCGATGAACCTGCATGAGTATCAGGCTAAACAGCTATTCAGTGAGTACGGGATACCCATCCTGCCCGGCAAAGTCGCCAGCAGCGTGGAAGAGGCGACCGCGAACGCGCGGGCGCTGGGCGGCACGGCATGGCTGGTCAAGGCCCAGGTCCACGCCGGCGGCCGCGGCAAGGCCGGCGGCGTCAAGTTCTGCAAGACCGTCGAGGACGTCGGCGCGGCGGCCAAGGCCCTCCTCGGGACCCAGCTGGTCACCAAGCAGTCCGGCCCGGCCGGCCAGCCGATCAACTGCGTGCTCGTCGACAGCGCGGCCCAGATCGCGCACGAACTCTACCTCGGCGCCGTCGTCGACCGTGGCAGCCGCCGCGTGACCTTCATGGCCTCGCGCGCCGGCGGCATGGACATCGAGGAAGTCGCCGCCAGCACGCCGGAGAAGATTTTCACGGCGACCGTCGACCCGGTGCTCGGCCTGCAGGACTACCAGACCCGCCTCCTCGGCTTCTCGCTGGAGCTCGACGACGCGCAGCGCAAGCAGCTGGCGACGATCCTCAAGGGTCTCTACCGCCTGTTCATGGACAAGGACCTCTCGCTGGTCGAGATCAACCCGCTGGCGATCCTCGCCGACGGCAGCCTCGCCGCGCTCGACGGCAAGATCAACATCGACGACAACGCGCTCTACCGCCAGTCGATCGCCGAGTGGCGCGACGCGAGCCAGGAAGACGAGAAGGAGCGCCGCGCGAAGGAATTCGACCTCAACTACGTCACGCTCGACGGCAACATCGCGTGCATGGTCAACGGCGCGGGCCTCGCGATGGCGACGATGGACGTCGTCAAGCTGGTCGGTGGCGAGCCGGCGAACTTCCTCGACGTAGGCGGCGGCACGACCGCGGCGCGCGTCGCCGAGGCGTTCAAGATCATCACCTCCGACCCGAACGTGAAGGCCATCCTCGTCAACATCTTCGGCGGCATCGTGCGCTGCGACCTCATCGCCACCGGCATCATCCAGGCGGTCAAGGAAGTCGGCGTCAAGGTTCCCGTCGTCGCGCGCCTCGAGGGCACGAACGTCGAGGAAGGCAAACGCATGCTCGCCGAGAGCGGGCTTGCGATCATGAGCGCCGAGAATCTGGGCGACGCCGCGCGCAAGGTCGTCGCCGCCGTCGGGGGGAAATAAGCAATGTCCGTTCTGATCAACAAGAATACCCGGGTCATCGTCCAGGGCTTCACCGGCAAGCAGGGTACTTTCCACGCCGAACAGGCCATCGCCTACGGCACGCAGCTCGTCGGCGGCGTCACGCCGGGCCGCGGCGGCAGCAAGCACCTCGACCGCCCGATCTTCGACACCGTGCACGACGCGGTGAAGGCAACCGGCGCGGACGCGAGCATGATCTTCGTGCCGCCGCCGTTCGCGGCCGACGCGATCTGCGAGGCCGTCGACGGCGGCATCAAGGTCATCGCCTGCATCACCGAGGGTATCCCGGTCCTCGACATGCTGCGCGTGAAGGCCATGCTGATGACGCGCCCGGACGTCTATCTCATCGGCCCGAACTGCCCGGGCGTGATCACGCCGGGCGAGTGCAAGATGGGCATCATGCCGGCGGCGATCCACCGACCCGGCAAGATCGGCATCGTGTCGCGTTCCGGCACGCTGACCTACGAGGCGGTGCACCAGACCACCGGCGTCGGCCTCGGCCAGAGCACCTGCGTCGGCATCGGCGGCGACCCGATCCAGGGCATGAACTTCATCGACGTGCTGACGCTGTTCCAGGCCGACCCGCAGACCGAGGGCATCATCATGGTCGGTGAAATCGGCGGCTCGGCCGAGGAAGACGCGGCCGCGTTCATCGCGAAGCACGTCACGAAGCCGGTGGTCGGTTACATCGCGGGCGTCACCGCGCCCCCGGGCAAGCGCATGGGCCACGCCGGCGCCATCATTTCCGGTGGCAAGGGCACGGCGGCGGACAAGTACGCCGCGCTCCAGCAGGCGGGCGTGCACACCGTCAATTCGCCGGCCGAGCTCGGCGAAACGATGAAGCGCGTGATGGGCTGAGCCTGCGACGGCCCGCCGCGAGGCGGGCCGTTCCCCCGCATGAAGATAGCCCTCGCCCAACTGAACCTCTGTGTCGGCGACATCGCCGGCAACACCACCCGCATCATCGACACCCTGCGGCGCGCCCGCGACGAGGGTGTGCGCCTGGTGGCCTTCCCCGAACTCGCGGTCACCGGCTACCCGCCCGAAGACCTGCTGTTCCGGCCCGGCTTCCACGCCCGCGCGGCGCACGCGCTGCGCCGGATCGCCGCGGCGACCCACGGCATCACGGTCGTCGTCGGCCACCCCGAGAAAATCGGCGACGTGGTCTACAACAGCGCCAGCGTCCTCGAAGACGGCGCGGTGCGCGCCGTCTACCGCAAGCAGCGGCTGCCGAATTACGAAGTCTTCGACGAGAAGCGCTATTTCACGCCCGGCGACGCGCCGGCGATCATCGATGTGGACGGCGTCGCCATCGGCCTGTCGATCTGCGAGGACATCTGGGACCCGGCGACCGCCGTCGTCGCCCGGCAGGCCGGAGCGGAACTGATCCTGAACATCAACGCCTCGCCCTACAGCGCGAACAAGCGCGCGGCGCGCCTGGCGGCCGTGCAGGCGGCAGTGGCCGCCGCCGCGCTGCCGGTGCTCTACGTGAATCTCGTCGGCGGCCAGGACGAACTGGTGTTCGACGGCGGTTCGCTCGCCGTCGCGGCCGACGGCGCGATCGTCGCCGCCGGGCCGGAATTCGAGGAATCGCTGCTGACGGTCGACCTCGTGCGCGCCGGCGATCATCTCGCGGTCGGTGGCCCGATCGCCCCGGCACTGCTCGGCGTCGAGGCGGTCTACCGCGCGCTCGTGCTCGGCGTGCGGGACTACATCGGCAAGAACCACTTCAAGGGCGCGGTGATCGGGCTGTCCGGCGGCATCGATTCGGCACTGACGCTCGCGGTCGCCGTCGATGCGCTGGGCGCGGAAAACGTCGCCGCGATCTCCATGCCGTCGCGCTACACCTCGCAGATGAGCATCGACGACGCGCTCGAGCAGGCGCGACACCAGGGCTGCGAATGCCACGTCGTCGGCATCGAAGCCCCGTTCAGCGCGTTCAACGACATCCTCGCGCCGGTCTTCGCCGGTCTCGCGGCGGATGTCACCGAGGAAAACATCCAGGCCCGCTGCCGCGGCATCATCCTGATGGCCTACTCGAACAAGACCGGCCGCATCGTGCTGACGACCGGCAACAAGAGCGAGATGGCCGTGGGCTACGCGACGCTCTACGGCGACATGGCCGGCGGCTTCGCGCCCCTGAAGGACTGCCCCAAGACGCTCGTCTACGAACTCGCGATCTGGCGCAACCGGCAGCAGTCGGCGCCGATCATTCCGCCACGGGTCATCGAACGTGAACCTAGCGCGGAACTGCGCCCGGACCAGAAGGACTCGGACAGCCTGCCGCCCTACGACGTGCTTGACCCGATACTCGAGCGCTACGTCGAACTGGACCAGACGCCACAGCAGATTGCGGCCGCCGGCTTCGCGCTGGACACGGTTAAGCGGGTGGCGCGGATGGTCGACCGCAACGAGTACAAGCGCCGCCAGGCGGCGCCGGGGGTGCGGCTGTCGACGCGCGCCTTCGGCCGGGACCGGCGCTTTCCGATCACCTCACGTTACGACGAGCAGGACCCCGTGCCGGACGCCTGAGCGGCGACACTCACTTGACCTTGGTGCGACGGACTTCCTCGATGCCAGGGTGGTTCGGGTAGTTCATTTCCAGCACGCGCAGGGCGTCGGCGGACAGCTCGTCGAGTTCCAGCACCTTGTAGGCCTTCGCCATCAGCACCAGCGCCTCCGGCATCGCCGGCGTCTGCTGGTAGTTCTCGACGACGTAGCGCGCCCGGTTAGCCGCGGCGACGAAGGCCCCGCGGCGCATGTACCAGTTCGCGACGTTGACCTCGTGCTGGGCGAGGATGTTGCGCAGGTAGCGCATGCGCAGCTGCGAATCGGCGACGTATCGGCTCTCGGGGTAACGCTTGATCAGCTCCGAGAAATCATTGAAAGCCTGCAGGGACGCGCCGGGATCGCGCTGCGAGGCGTCACGAGGCAGGTGGCGCTCGATGATGCCCTTGCCGGCCGAGAAATTGATCAGCCCGCGCAGGTAGAACGCGTAGTCCATGTGCGTGTGGCTCGGATTGAGCTTCATGAAGCGGTCGACCGCCGCCATCGCGTTCTCGGTCTCCTCGGACTTGTAGTAGCAGTACGCAAGTTCCAGCTGCGCCTGCGCCGCGTAGGGCCCGAACGGGTAGCGCCCCTGCAGCTTCTCGTAGTACTCGATGGCGCCGTTGCACGAGCCGGAATCGAGGCGATCCTTGGCCGCGAAGTAGAGCTTGTCCTCGGGCCAGTTCTCGGGCAGCTCGTCGCCTTCCTTGTCGGGCAGCAGGCCGCAGGCCGCGAACATCAGGGACAGCAGCAGCAGCACGAGATTGCCGCGGCCGGATATGGGGATCAGGAGTGCTTTCACTGGGTTGGACTGGCCGTCTGTCGGGCCGTCATTGTAGTGGGTTGCCCGGACCATACCAAGGCAAGCGGGGGAGCATGCAGTAGACTGGCGCCATGAGTGAAACCAGACATCACGCGGGCGTGGTCACGCCGGAACTGGCCGGGAGACGGCTCGACCAGGCGCTGGCCGCGCTGTTCGACGACTATTCACGCACGCTCCTCACGGGCTGGATCCGCGACGGACGGGTGCTGCTCAACGGCCGCGCCTGCCGGCCCCGCGACCCGGTCGCGGCCGGCGACACCGTGGAAGTGTCCGCCCTGCTCGACGCCAGCGACGCGAACGCGCCGGAAGCGCTCGATTTCGGCGTCGCCCACGAGGATCGCGACGTGATCGTGGTCGACAAGCCGGCCGGGCTCGTGGTCCATCCCGGCGCCGGTAACGCGACGCACACGCTGGTCAACGGGCTGCTGCACCGCTGGCCGGAACTCGCCCAGCTGCCGCGCGCGGGCCTCATCCACCGCCTCGACAAGGACACTTCGGGGCTGCTGGTCGTCGCCCGCACTCCGCGCGCCTTCCAGCGCCTGACGGCGATGATGGCCGCGCGCGAGATCCACCGCACCTATCTCGCCATCGTCCACGGCATCGTCGTCGCCGGGGGCACGGTCGACGCGGCCATCACGCGCGACCGGCAGCAGCGCACGCGCATGCGCGTCAGCGAGGGCGGCCGGGTGGCGGTCACCCATTACCGGGTGCAGCAGAAATTCCGCGCCCACACCCTGCTCGAGATCCAGCTCGAGACCGGGCGCACCCACCAGATCCGCGTCCACCTGCAGCACATCGGCTCGCCCATCGTCGGCGACCCCGTCTACGGCCTGCGCCGCCGGCTGCCGCCCGGCGCGAGCCCCGCGCTGGTCGCGGCCCTGCAGGGCCTGAAGCGCCAGGCGCTGCACGCGTGCCGGCTCGAGTTCCCGCACCCCGCGGGACGCAAGGACGTCACGGCGACGAGTCCGCTGCCGGCCGATCTCGCGCTGCTGCTGGACGGGCTGGCCGACGACCAGGCCGCGGCGCTGCAGGCGACGCGCTGAGCGGCGCATGCTGGACCTGGTCACCCCGGACTGGCCGGCACCGCCGCGAGTCAGGGCCTGCGTCACGACGCGCGCCGGCGGGATCAGCCTGCCTCCCTACGCGACATTCAACCTGGCGACGCATGTAGGCGACGCGCCGGGTGCCGTCGCGGAGAACCGGCGCCGGCTCGAACGGGCCCTCGCGCTGCCGACGCCACCACGCTGGTTGAGCCAGGTACACGGCACGCGCTGCGTGGACGCCGCGATCGCCGCCGACGATGAACAGGCCGACGCCTCGTACACGCTGCGTCCCGGCATCGTCTGCGCGGTCCTGACCGCCGACTGCCTGCCGGTGCTGCTGTGCGATCGTGCGGGCACCCGGGTCGCCGCGGTGCACGCAGGCTGGCGCGGCCTGCACGCCGGCGCGCTCGACGCAGCCGTGCGCGCGCTCGCCTGCCCGCCGGCCGGGCTGCTGGCCTGGATCGGGCCCGGCATCGGGGTCGACGCCTATGCGGTCGGCGAAGAGCTCCGCGCGGCCTTCCTCGCCCGCGACCCGGCAAGCGCATGCTGCTTCGAACGGCGCGGCGACGCCTGGCACGCCGATCTCGCCACCCTCGCCGCACGCCAGCTGGCCGCCGCCGGCGTCGGGGCCACCGTATGCGCGCGGCTCTGCACCCACGCCGACGCGCGCTTCTACTCCTACCGCCGCGACGGCGTCACCGGCCGCTTCGCGAGCCTCGTCTGGCTCGAGTGAGGCCCCGTCACCCACCGGGGAACCGTGTCCCGGGCCACCGCAAGCCATAGGGCCTGATTAGCCACCGAACACAGAGAACAACGAGATCGATTGAGCGGGCTCATGGTGCCGGCAAGGCTCTGCCGCGCCGGCGGCGCATGCCTCATCTCTTTCCTTCTCCGTGCCCTCCGTATCCTCCGTGGTCAAAAACGGCGTCTCGTCGCGCAGCAGCGCTCGGTTACACCTCGGAGGACACGGAGCGCACGGAGAAGTAGTATGAATTTCGGACCTTTGTCCGCGTGGACGCAGGCACTTTCCAATTCATTCCATCTCGGTGTTGCTCGGTGGCTAATCAGGCCCGGTTGGCGTGGGGCCTTGATCCGGCGCGCCGCGCACCCCATCTCGGGGTCAACACGATTCAACTCCCGAAGGGAACGCCATGCGCGCGGACAAAATGACCTCCCGTTTCCAGCAAGCCCTGGCCAATGCCCAGAGCCGGGCGCTGGGCCTCGATCACCAGTTCATCGAACCCGTTCACCTGATGGGAGCGCTGCTCGAGCAGGAAGGCGGCACCACCGCGCACCTGCTGCGCAACTGCGGGGTGGACGCCCAGGCCCTGCGCACGCAGCTGAGGCAGGCGCTGGAGCGGCTGCCGAAGATCGAGGGCGCGGGCGGCGACGTCCACCCGTCGAACGATCTCGTGCGCCTGCTGAACCTCACCGACAAGCTCGCGCAGAAGAAGGGCGACGCCTATATCTCCAGCGAGCTGTTCCTGGTCGCCGCGCTGTCCGACGCCGGGGAACTCGGCCGCCTCCTGAAAAAGGCGGGCCTCAAGGAGGCCGCGCTCGAGCAGGCGATTTCCGGCATGCGCGGCGGCGAAGCGGTGTCCGATCCGAACGCCGAGGACACGCGCCAGGCGCTGTCGAAGTACACCATCGATCTCACCGAGCGCGCGGAACAGGGCAAGCTCGACCCGGTGATCGGCCGCGACGAGGAAATCCGCCGCACCATCCAGGTCCTGCAGCGCCGGACCAAGAACAACCCCGTGCTGATCGGCGAACCCGGCGTCGGCAAGACCGCGATCGTCGAAGGCCTCGCCCAGCGCATCGTCAACGGCGAGGTGCCGGAGGGACTCAAGAACAAGCGCCTGCTGTCGCTCGACATGGGCTCGCTGATCGCGGGCGCCAAATTCCGCGGCGAGTTCGAGGAACGGCTGAAGGCGGTGCTGAACGACCTCGGCAAGCAGGAAGGGCAGATCATTCTCTTCATCGACGAGCTGCACACGATGGTCGGCGCCGGCAAGGCCGAGGGCGCGATGGATGCGGGCAACATGCTCAAGCCGGCGTTGGCGCGCGGCGAGCTGCACTGCATCGGCGCGACCACCCTCGACGAGTACCGCCAGTACGTCGAGAAGGACGCCGCGCTCGAGCGCCGCTTCCAGAAGGTGCTCGTCGACGAGCCCTCGCTCGAGGACACGATCGCGATCCTGCGCGGGCTCAAGGAAAAATACGCCGTGCACCACGGCGTCGAGATCACCGACCCCGCAATCGTCGCCGCCGCGCAGCTGTCGCATCGCTACATCACCGACCGGCAGCTGCCGGACAAGGCCATCGACCTCATCGACGAGGCCGCCAGCCGGATCAGCATCGAGATCGACTCCAAGCCCGAGGAAATGGACCGGCTCGATCGGCGCCTCATCCAGCTCAAGATCGAACGCGAGGCCCTGCGCAAGGAAACCGACGAGGCCTCGCGGCGGCGTCTCGCCGACCTCGAGAGCCAGATCCAGGCGGTCGGCCGCGAATACGCCGACCTAGAGGAAATCTGGAAGGCGGAGAAGGCGACGCTGCAGGGCTCGCACCAGGTCCAGGCCGAGCTCGACCGCGCGCGCACGGAGTTCGAGACCGCGCGGCGCGGCGGCGACCTCGCCCGCATGTCCGAGCTGCAGTACGGGGTCATCCCGGAGCTCGAGAAGCGCCTGCAGGCCGCGTCCGGTTCCGAGCAGCAGCCGATGAAGCTGCTGCGGAACAAGGTGACCGACGAGGAAATCGCCGAGGTCGTGTCGAAATGGACCGGCATCCCGGTGTCCAAGATGCTCGAGGGCGAACGCAGCAAGCTGTTGCGCATGGAGGACGAGTTGCACAAGCGGGTCGTCGGGCAGGACATGGCGCTCGCCGCGGTGGCGAACGCCATCCGCCGCTCGCGCGCCGGGCTGTCCGATCCGAAGCGGCCGAACGGCTCCTTCCTGTTCCTGGGCCCGACCGGCGTCGGCAAGACCGAGCTCTGCAAGGCGCTCGCCGAGTTCCTGTTCGACACCGAGGACGCGCTCGTGCGCATCGACATGTCGGAATACATGGAGAAGCACGCGGTCGCGCGCCTCATCGGCGCGCCCCCGGGCTATGTCGGCTACGAGGAAGGCGGCTACCTGACCGAAACCGTGCGCCGCAAGCCCTACTCGGTGCTGCTGCTCGACGAGGTAGAGAAGGCCCATCCGGACGTCTTCAACATCCTGCTGCAGGTGCTCGACGACGGCCGGCTCACCGACGGCCACGGGCGGACCGTCGATTTCCGCAACACCGTCATCGTCATGACCTCGAACCTCGGTTCCGACTCGATCCAGAACATGGGGGACGACACCCACTACGACGAGATGCGGGACGCGGTGATGGAAGTGGTGCGCCGCCATTTCCGGCCGGAGTTCATCAACCGCATCGACGAGGTGGTCGTCTTCCACGGGCTGCGCCAGGCGCAGATCCGGGCGATTGCCGAGGTCCAGATCGGACTGTTGCGCCAGCGCCTCGCCGAGCAGCGCATGGGGCTGGAGATTTCCACCCCGGCGGTCGATAAACTGGGCGAGGCGGGTTTCGACCCGGTCTATGGCGCACGGCCGTTGAAGCGGGCGATCCAGGCCTACCTGGAAACTCCGCTCGCGCAGGCCCTGCTCGAGGGCCGGTTCGCGGCCGGCGACACGGTCAAGGTCGACGTCGCCGACGGCAAATTCGTCTTCACGAAATAAGGCCGTCGGGCGGCGCACTGCCCGCCGCCGCACCGCGCCGGAAAACCCCGGCGCGGTGGTTATTTACCGGGGTTTCATCTACTATTTTTGAGGATTCCCCCCTGGCAGCGAACCGAGGCAACCCGACGTGGCCGTGACCACTCCCCGCGTCCCCCTGACCGGTCTGGCGCGCAAGCTCGTGAATGACGGCCTGCTCGACGAGCAGACCGCGGTGCGCGCGTTCCAGGATGCGCTGGCGAGCAAGGTTCCCTTCGTCAAATACCTGATAGAACGCAAGCTCGCCGACGCGCGCGTCGTCGCCCAGGCCGCCTCGCAGGAATTCGGCGTCCCGCTGGTCGACATCGAGGCGCTCGAGATCGACTCCGAAGTCGTCAAGCTCGTCAGCGAGGAACTGATCCAGCGCCACCACGCATTGCCGATCTTCAAGCGCGGCAACCGCGTCTTCATCGGCGTCTCCGACCCGACGAACCTGCAGGCGCTCGACGAGATCAAGTTCCACATCGGCGCGAACACCGAGGCGGTGCTGGTCGAGGAGAACAAGCTCGCCAAGGCCATCGAGAAGGCCCTCGCGGCGGCGGACACGAGCCTCGGCGACATGGAGTCTTCGGACTTCGAGAACCTCGACGACCTGGAGGTCGGCGCGCAGCAGGAGCTGCCGCAGGACACCGCCGAGGTCGACGACGCGCCGGTGGTGCGCTTCGTCAACAAGGTGCTGCTCGACGCGATCAAGCGCGGCGCATCGGACCTGCACTTCGAGCCCTACGAAAAATACTTCCGCGTGCGCTTCCGCATCGACGGCATGCTCGACGAAATCGCGAAGCCGCCGATTGCCCTCGCCGGCAAGATCGCCGCGCGCATCAAGGTCATGTCGCGACTGGACGTCTCCGAGCGCCGCGTGCCGCAGGACGGGCGCATCAAGCTCAAGCTGTCCAAGACCAAGGCGATCGACTTCCGCGTCAGCACCTGCCCGACGCTGTACGGCGAGAAGGTCGTGCTGCGCATCCTCGATTCCGACGCGGCGAAGCTGAACATCGACCAGCTCGGCTACGAGGACTTCCAGAAGGATCTCTTCCTCAAGAACCTGCAGAAGCCCTACGGCATGTTCCTGGTGACCGGCCCGACCGGCAGCGGCAAGACCGTCTCGCTGTACACCGGCATCAACATCCTCAACCAGGAAGACGTCAACATCTCGACCGCCGAGGACCCGGTGGAAATCAACCTGCCCGGCGTGAACCAGGTGCAGGTCGACGAACGCACCGGCATGACCTTCCCGAAAGCGCTGAAGGCCTTCCTGCGCCAGGATCCGGACATCATCCTCGTCGGCGAGATCCGCGACATCGAAACCGCGTCGATCGCGGTCAAGGCCGCGCAGACCGGCCACATGGTGATGTCGACCCTGCACACCAACGACGGGCCGCAGACGCTCACCCGCCTGCAGGACATGGGCGTGCAGCCGTTCGCGGTCGCCACCACGATCAACCTCATCACCGCGCAGCGCCTCGCGCGCCGGCTGCACCCGGATTACCGCGTGCCCGTCGAGCTGCCCGATGAAGCCCTCCTTGGCGAGGGTTACACCGAGGAGGAGGTCCGGACGGGCATCAAGCTCTTCGGGCCCGGCACCGGCCACGCCGACTGCCCCACCGGCTACAAGGGGCGCACGGGCATCTACCAAGTCATGCCGATCAGCGACGCGATGAAGCGGCTGATCATGGAAGGCGCGAACGCCGTGCAGCTGGCCGACCAGGCCGCCGCCGAAGGTATCTGGGACATCCGCAAGTCCGGCCTGCAGAAGGCGAAGCGCGGCGTGACCAGCCTCGCCGAAATCAATCGCGTGACGATGGAGTAAACGGATGGCACAGGGAGCCGCAGCCAAGTCGGACATGTACGTCTGGGAGGGCATCGACAAGAACGGCAAGCGCGTCAAGGGCGAGATGTCCGGCCAGAACGACTCCCTCGTCAAGGCCAACCTGCGCCGGCAGGGCGTCAATCCGCTGAAGGTCAAGAAGAAGCCCAAGCCCCTGTTCGGCTCTTCCAGCGGCAAGATCACGACCAAGGACATCACGGTGTTCAGCCGCCAGTTGGCGACGATGATGTCGTCCGGCGTGCCGCTCGTGCAGTCCTTCGAGATCGTCGGCCGCGGCCACGAGAACAAGGCGATGCAGCAGCTGATCCTGTCGATCAAGTCCGACATCGAAGCAGGCGGCGCCCTCGCCGAGGCACTGGGCAAGCACCCGAAACAGTTCAACGAGCTGTTCGTCAATCTCATCACCGCCGGTGAGCACGCCGGTATCCTCGAGGATATCCTGCACAAGCTCGCGACCTACATGGAGAAGACGGAGGCGCTGAAGTCGAAGATCAAGGGCGCGCTGTTCTACCCCATCGCGGTGATCGTGGTCGCCTTCGTGATCACCTGCATCCTCATGATCTTCGTGATCCCGCAGTTCGAGCAGCTGTTCTCGGGCTTCGGCGCCGACCTGCCGGCGCTCACCCGCATCGTGATCGACATGTCGAACTGGTTCCAGGCGAACTGGTGGCTGATGCTGCTGTTCCTGGGGGCGACCGGCGTCGGCCTGTTCCAGGCGAAGCAGCGGTCGATGAAGTTCGCGCAGACGCTCGATCGCCTGTCGCTCAAGCTGCCGGTGGTCGGCGACATTCTCAATAAATCGGCGATCGCGCGCTTCGCGCGCACGCTGTCGACGATGTTCGCGGCAGGCACCCCGCTGGTCGAGGCAATGAGCTCGGTGGCCGGCGCCTGCGGCAACATCGTCTTCTACGAGGCGGTGATGAAGATGCGCGACGAGATTGCGACGGGCACGCAGCTCCAGGTCGCGATGCGCGACACGCAGCTGTTTCCGAACATGGTCGTCCAGATGGTCGCCATCGGCGAGGAGTCGGGCGCGCTGGACTCGATGCTCGGCAAGGTTGCCGACTGGTACGAGCAGGAAGTCGACGATGCGGTGGACGCCCTCACCAGCCTGCTCGAGCCGCTGATCATGGCCGTGCTCGGTGTCATCATCGGCGGGCTCGTGGTCGCGATGTACCTGCCGATTTTCAAGATGGGCCAGGTCGTCTAGCGGCCCGCCTTCCAACCACAGGCTGCCGGCGCCGGCCCGGCACGGCGGCCCGCAGCCCGAGCGCCGGCAACCCCGATGGCATTATTCGAACTGCTCGCCGGCTCGCCGGCCACCTTCATCCTGTTGCTCGGCGCCCTGGGGCTGCTGGTCGGCAGCTTCGTCAACGTGGTCGTCCATCGCCTGCCGTTGATGATGGAAAGGGAGTGGCACCGCGACTGCGTGGCACTGCTGCATCCGGACGACGCGCAGCCGGCGGCCGAACGCTTCAATCTCGCGGTCCCCCGCTCGCGCTGCCCGGGCTGCGGTGGCCGGATAAGTGCGCTCGACAACGTGCCGGTCCTGAGCTGGCTGATGCTCCGCGGGCGCTGCCGCCACTGCGGGACGCGCATCGCCGCACGCTACCCAATCGTTGAAACCGTGGCCGGCGTGATGGGGGCGGTGGTTGCGTGGCGCTTCGGCTTCGGCGCAGCGGCGCTGCTGGCCGCCTGCCTGTCGTGGAGCCTGCTTGCGCTCGCGCTGATCGACTACGACACCATGCTGCTGCCCGACTCGATCACGCTGCCGCTGTTGTGGCTCGGGCTGCTCGTGAACCTGTTCGACACCTTCACCCGGCTGGACACCGCGGTGATTGGCGCGATGGCCGGTTATCTCGTGCTGTGGTCGATCTACTGGCTCTTCAAGCTGACCACCGGCAAGGAGGGCATGGGCTACGGGGACTTCAAGTTGCTCGCGGCGCTGGGCGCCTGGCTGGGCTGGCCGCTGCTGCCGTCCATCATCCTGGCCGCGGCGGGCGTGGGCTCCTTGGTCGGCCTGACGATGATTGCGCTGCGCAGCCATGATCGGACCAAGCCCATCCCCTTCGGTCCCTACCTGGCGGCGGCCGGTTGGCTGTGCCTGGTCTGGGGCGATGTCCTCGCCGGGATGCTGGCCGTCGGGAGCGGCCTGTGAACGCGCGCAGGCCTTTCGTCATTGGCGTGACCGGCGGGATCGGTTGCGGCAAGTCCACGATCTGCCGCGAATTCTCG
>Ga0255182_1000546_pt1 | contig 24295 bp, 20 predicted proteins | sample Atl_UVDOM_RepA_8_FD_188420 | JGI IMG/M metagenome (GOLD analysis project Ga0255182, IMG submission 188420) | Freshwater microbial communities from Altamaha River, Georgia, United States - Atl_UVDOM_RepA_8d | ecosystem: Environmental > Aquatic > Freshwater > River | place: USA: Georgia...
GAACCAGTACTTGATGAGCTGGATGCCGCTGCGCACCAGCATCTTTTCGAATTCGGGCACCGAGCGGAAGAATTCTTCGTACTCGTCATCGGTGCAGAAACCCATCACATGCTCGACACCGGCGCGGTTGTACCAGCTGCGGTCAAACAGCACCATTTCGCCGGCAGCCGGCAGGTGCGAGACATAGCGCTGGAAGTACCACTGGGTTTTTTCCCGGTCGTTGGGCGCGGGCAGGGCGGCCACGCGGCAGACCCGCGGGTTCAGGCGCTGGGTGATGCGCTTGATCACGCCACCCTTGCCGGCGGCGTCGCGGCCTTCGAAGAGGATCACGATGCGGTGGCGGCTGTGCACCACCCAGTCCTGCAGCTTGATCAGCTCGGTCTGCAGCCGCAGCAGCTCGCGAAAGTAATGAATTCGGCTGGAGGTGGCTGCGCTTTCTCGACCGGCGTCCTCGCCCAGGCGGTCCTCCATCTCCAGCTCGAACTCCTCGTCCAGCGAGTCCAGCAGGTCCTCGCGCAGCTGCGCGATCTTGTCTTCGGTGATTTCAAGGGATTGGGCCATGGGTTGAGCTTGCCAGCCTTGCATGACAGTTTGATGTCGGGACGATGCAGCAGGCAGCCAATGTCGCGATCGCGGGTGACAGCCTCGGCTGCCAAAGGCCGCTACACACGATGCTTTGTCACCAGAAGGATCCCCATGTTGACCATGACACTTTCCAGACTGCGCCAGTTCACCCTGTTCCTGACCGGCATGCTGATGGCACTGTCGGCTTTTGCAGCGCCGGATTTTCCCGAGCGCGTGCTGTTTGTCGGCAACAGTTACTACTATTACAACAACAGCTTGCACAACCATGTGCGCGGTTTTGTCGAGGCGGGCGGCAATCTGCAGGGCCGCCGCCTGCAGTACAAGTCGGCCACCATTGGCGGGGCCACCCTGGATCATCACCCGATCGAATGGTGGACCGAGCCGGGCCGCATCGGTGTGCGCGAACCGTTTGAAATCGTGGTGCTGGCCGGCAACAGTGCCGATGCCCTGCGCGAGGCCAGCCGCGACAAGTTTGTGGAAACGGTCCGGCGTTTTGACCCGGTGATCCGTGCCCGCGGCGGCAAGACCGCGCTGTACATGACGCCAGCCTATGTAGCGCCGCACCGTCAGACGGCGCCTGGCAATCTCGACAAGATCCGTGACCTGTATGCCGGCACCGCCCGTGAGCTGGGTGCGATCCTGATCCCGGTCGGGCTGGCCTTTGATGCGTCCTACCAGCGCCGACCCGATCTGCGCCTGCACGACGAGTTCGACGGCAGCCATCCTTCGCTGGCCGGCACCTACCTGGCAGCAGCGGTGGTCTATGCCACGCTCTATGGGGCCAACCCGGTGGGCAATGCCTACCGCTACCACGACAAGATCCCGGCGGATGTGGCGCTGCACCTGCAACAGGTTGCGCTGGAGGTGGTCCGGGCCCGCTGATGGTGGCGTCTGAAGAGGGCTTGCAGACAGGGCTTGGAGTCAGGCCTTGGATCCAGGCCTTCACTGTTCTGTCATGGAATCTTCAAACACAGGCAGGGCGCGCTTGCCGACAATAAGCGTCTGAATGGACAAGGACCCTGCATGCGTACCTTCAAGAAAGTCAGACGGCTCATCGAGAACGACCCTTTGAGTCCGCAAGCCCGTGTGCTGGCGACACTGGTCACGGCGCTGGAAAGCGATGTGACCTTTGCGGTCAAGGACCTCTACACCCTCGATGAAAAGCATTTCGACCTGGCCATCGATCTGCTGAGCGACTGGCGGCTGGACCGTTATTACCTGGGCAAGGCCAAGGTGTTTGATGTGGCCTTGCAGGCGCAGGCGGTGCAGTCTTCCCTGAAGACCTCCGGCTGAGGGGGGCTCAGCCGGTTTTCTGGATCCGGTTGACCCACGCCACCAGCGACAGCATCACCGGCACTTCGACCAGCACGCCCACCACGGTGGCCAGTGCAGCGCCGGAGTTCAGGCCGAACAGCGAAATGGCCACCGCCACCGCCAGCTCGAAAAAGTTGGAAGTCCCGATCAGGCAGGCCGGTCCGGCGATGTTGTGGGGCAGCTTGAGCCACCGGGCGCCCCACCAGCCGATAAAGAAGATGCCGTAAGTCTGCAGCACCAGCGGTACCGCGATCAGTGCGATCACGCCGGGCTGCTCGACGAGGGTGCCGGCCTGAAAGCCGAACAGCAGCACCACGGTAGCAATCAATCCCAGAATCGACCAGGGTTTGAGGCGAGCCACCCACTGTCTCAAAGCTTGGGGTGCCAGCAGCCTGCGGGTGGTCATGCCCGCCAGCAGGGGCAGCACCACATAGAGCACGGTCGAGAGCAGCAGGGTTTGCCAGGGCACGGTCACATCGGTCACGCCCAGCAGGAAGGCGGCGATCGGCGCGAAGGCAAACACCATGATCAGGTCGTTGAGCGACACCTGCACCAGGGTGTAGTTGGCATCGCCCTTGACCAGCTGGCTCCAGACAAACACCATGGCCGTGCAGGGTGCCACGCCCAGCAGGATCATGCCGGCGATGTATTCGCGGGCTGACTGCGGGTCGACCCAGGCGGCGAAGAGATGTTCGAAAAACAGCACGCCCAGTGCCGCCATCGTGAAGGGCTTGACCAGCCAGTTGAGGACCAGGGTCAGCAGGAGACCTTGCGGGCGCTTGCCGACATCGCGCACCGCACCCCAGTCGATCTGAATCATCATCGGGTAGATCATGATCCAGATGAGCACAGCCACGACCAGGTTGACCTGGGCGAACTCCAGGGCCGCCACGGCCTGAAAGGCGCCCGGCAGCAGCCAGCCCAGGCCGACACCCACCAGAATGCCCAGGCCCACCCAGACCGTCAGAAATCGTTCAAAAAGACCCATGGATCACATTGTCCCCTGTTCGGTTGTGGGGTCGGGCGTCGGTATCCCCGTGCTCAGGCCTGCGCCTGACCCGTGTGCCGCCCGATGTTGGCCAGTTCCTGTTGCAGGGCCAGCCGGTCGAGTTTTTCCACCGGCAGGTTCACCAGCAGGGCAATGCGCCGGCTGAGCACCATGAACGCCTCGGTGAAAGCCTTCAGGCGTGTGTCCTCATCGCCCTGCACCTCGACAGGGTCGGCCACGCCCCAGTGTGCCGACAGGGGCTGGCCCGGCCAGACCGGGCAGACCTCGCCCGCAGCCTTGTCGCAGACGGTCAGCACAAAGTGCATGTGCGGTGCATCACTGCGGGCAAATTCGGACCAGTCCTTGCTGTGGAGTTGGTCGGTGCTGAAGTGGTTGCGTTGCAGCAAAAGAATGGCGTCCGGGTTGACCGCAGCAGCAGGGTGGCTGCCGGCGCTGAAGGCCCGAAAACGCCCTTTGCCCAGCTGGTTGAGAATGGCTTCGGCCATGATGCTGCGAGCCGAGTTGGCGGTACACAGGAAAAGAACGTTGTAAATGGATTCAGCCATGGTGTGCTCCTTGGGGTGATCGGATGGGCATTGAAACGCCGTGACTTCGTTGCAGGGTTCGCCTTCGCAGCAGTGCTCGGTCAGGTAGGCCAGCAAGGCGTTCATCTGCCCCAGTGCGGCGCGGTAAATAAGGTGGCGGCCTTCACGCACCTGCGTGACCAGGCCGGCATGCAGCAATTCCTTGAGGTGAAAGGACAGCGCTGGAGCACTCAGGTCCAGGGCAACGCTCAGCGCAGTGGGGGTGCAGCCTTTGGGTCCTGCGACCACCAGCGTGCGGAAGATGGCCAGCCGTGACGCCTGCGCCAGCGCCGCCAGGGCCTTGACCGCCTGCGGGGCCTCCATCAGGCAGCCCCCTGCGGGCCCAGCCGGTGCTGCGTCGGCAGCCGCAGGGTCACCAGCCAGCACAGGGTCAGCATCAGGGCCGATCCGGTCAGGGCGTAGAGCAGCCCCCCCCACTGGTAGAGCAGACCCGACATCAGCGTGCCGAAGAACCGCCCCAGGGCATTGGCTGCGTAATAAAAACCCACGTCTTCGGCCGCCTTCTCGCTGCCGGCATAGGCCAGCACCAGGTAGGAATGCACCGAGGAATTGACCGCAAATGCAAAGCCGAACAAGCCCAGCCCGCCGACCACCCACCCCACCAGGTAGGGCAATTCCAGCAGCACCGCAGCGGCGATGCCTGCCGGGATCAGCGCCAGCAGCAGCGACCAGGTGCGCGCCGCTGGCACCTCGGCGCTCAGGCCGTCGGCGCTGCGCCGCACGATCTGCGGCGCCAGGGCCTGCACCAGGCCATAGCCGATGGTCCACGCGGCCAGAAAGCCGCCCACCATCGTGAAGGTCCAGCCCTGGGCGTACAGGAACACCGGCACCCCCACCACAAACCACACATCGCGCGCACCAAACAGCGCCACGCGGGCGGCGGCCAGGGCGTTGATGCCGGCGTTCTTGGCGAACAATTCTTTGGCCGACTTCGAAGCCTTGGCCTTGCCCATCATCGGCGGCACGGCCAGCACCACGCCGGCGAGCACCAGCCCCAGCAGCGCCGCCATGGCCCACAGCGCCTGCGCAAATCCCAGTGCCTGCAGCAGCAGGCCGCCCAGAAAGAAGCCGATGCCCTTCATCGCGTTCTTGCTGCCGGTGAACCAGGCCACCCATTTGAAGAGCTGGCTGTTGCCGCCGTCTTCGGCCTTGGCCTGCGCCTGGGTGATCTTGATGGCCGACTTGCTCGCGGTCTTGGTCAGGTCCTTGGCCACGCCGCAGATGCCTTGTGCCACCACCACCCAGGCCACCGAGAGGGCGGCGGTCCAGCCCGGGTCGAGCAGCGAGAGCAGGCCAAAGCCGGTGATCTGGGTCGCCAGGCCCACGGTCAGCATGCGCTGGATGCCGTAGCGCGTGGCCAGCCAGCCGCCGATCAGGTTGGCCAGCACGCCCGCCGCTTCGTAGAGCAGGAACAGGAATGCCAGGGTGAAAGGCGAATAGCCCAGCTGGTAGAAGTGCAGCAGCACCAGCATGCGCAGCGCGCCATCGGTGAGCGTGAAGCCCCAGTAAGCGGCAGTAACGATGGCGTAGTGGCGGGTTGCTGGGTTCATGGGCGTGCGCTCACAGGCCGCGTTGTGCCATGTGGCAGGCCAGGTCGACCATGCGGCAGGCGTAGCCCATCTCGTTGTCGTACCAGGCATAGACCTTGAGCAGAGTCCCATCGGTCACCATCGTCGACAGCGCGTCGACGATCGAGCTGCGCGTGTCGCGGGCGTAATCGGCGCTCACCAACGGGCGCTCTTCATAGCCCAGGATGCCCGCCAGCGGACCCTCGGCCGCGGCCTTGAACAGGGCGTTGACTTCTTCGGCTGTGGTTTCGCGCTGCAGTTCGAACACGCAGTCGGTCAGCGAGGCGTTGAGCACCGGCGCGCGCACCGCGTGGCCGTTGAGCTTGCCCTTGAGTTCGGGGTAGATCAGCGCAATCGCGGTGGCGCTGCCGGTGGTGGTCGGCGCCAGGCTCATCATGGCGCTGCGGGCGCGGCGCAGGTCCTTGTGCGGTGCGTCCACCACCAGGTTGGTATTGGTCGGGTCGTGGATGGTGGTGATCTGCCCGTGACGGATGCCGAGGTGCTCGTGCACCACCTTGACCACTGGCGCCAGGCAGTTGGTGGTGCAACTGGCCGCTGTGACGATGCGGTCCCTGGCCGGGTCATACTGGTGCTCGTTGATGCCCACCACGATGTTGAGCACACCGCCGGTCTTGACCGGCGCGGCCACGATGACCCGCTTGGCGCCGCGGTCCAGGTGGCCCTGGATCGTCTCGGGCGTGAGGAATTTGCCGGTGCATTCCAGCACCACATCCACCCCCAGATCGCCCCAGGGGATGTCGGCCGGGCTGGCGTGGCTGCTGAAGGACAGCTGGCGCTGGTCGATGCGGATGCGGTCTTCGCCCTCGGCGGCGATGTCGGTGCGCCACTTGCCCTGCACGCTGTCAAACGCCAGCAGGTGGGCGGTGGCGGCAGCCCCACCCTTGAGTTCGTTGAGGTGCACCACCTCCAGGCGGTGGCCTGCACGCGGATCGTCCTGCGGGCGTTCGGCCGCGCCGAGGGCGGCGCGCAACGCCAGACGGCCAATGCGGCCCATGCCATTGATACCGACTTTCATGGGGAGAGTTCCTTTCTTTTGATATTTCAAGGATTATTGAATTGAATTATGTCGGCTGTGTGACAGCGCTGCTGGTCTCCGGATCGGGAACAAAAACGCCCTCGCATCGGAGGGCGTTCTGGCCGACACGAGGCGGGGTTTACTGGATTTCCCAAACCGACAGCGTGCCTGTCACTTCATGGCCGGCGAGCAGCAAGGCGTGGCCGGTCGGGCTTTGTGCGGCGGGCACAAAGCTCAGGCCTTCGGGCGAGATGTCGCCATTGGCCAGGTCGGTGGTGTTCTGCAGCCACTGTACGAACTTCGGTGCGGACGGGTTGCTCATGTCGTACATAAGGATCGCGCTGGTGCGCTCCAGGGCGACAAAGGCATAGGTCTTGTCCTTGATCTGTCCCACCACCACGCTCTCGGGCTCGGGGCCTTTGTTGTCAAGGCGGCCGATCACCTGGTCCTTGCCCAGCAGGGCGGTGGGCAGGGTGCTGTAGGCGCGCTGCTCCAGGTCGCTGCCCGAGTCGTAGACCTGCACGCCGGTGCTGGCGTTGTAGACCGAGAAGGAGCGGCCGCCCAGCGCGTAGAGGGCGCTGTACTGCTGGTTGCTGTTGAGGCCCAGGGTCCTGATCACGGTCAGCCGGCCCAGTTCGGTATTGGCCTTGAGTGCGGCAGCATCGGGGAAGGCAGCAGGATCGAGGTTGAGGCTGGAGACCCGGGCGGTTTCGCCGGTGGCCAGGAAGTCATCGCGGTCATCCCCCTCGTTGGCAGTGATGAAGTAAGACGTACCGTTGACGATGAAGCTGGCGATGCCATCGGGCATGTAGACGCCCTTGACGTTGGGGTAGGCCTTGAGCGCAAACGGCGCGGTGGCGGCCACACGGTCCGAGGGTGCCAGCGCATTCGCGGCGAGTCCATGATCCTTGAAGCCCATGGCGATGATGCGTTCGATCCGGTTGCTGGCCAGATCGACCACGGCCACCGCATTGTTTTCCTGCAGGGTCACATAGGCCTTGGTGCTGTCGGGGCTGATGCTGACATATTCGGGTTCGACATCGCGCGAGAAATCGTTGCCGGCGATGCCGATCCGCACGGCGGCAGAGCGCTCGGCGGCGCGGGGGGCGCCATCGTCAAAGGCCGTGAAGTCCAGAGTCTGGGCCGTATCGGCCGGCACACCGTTGCTGATCGCAATGATCGAAATGGTGCCCAGCGGGTCGTTGGACTTGTCGGCGGCCAGCACGAAATTCTGATTGCCATCGATCTCGCCTTCGTTGGCCACCACCAACTTGCGGCCGTCCGGGCTGAAGGCCATGCCATCGGGCAGGCTGCCAACGGTGACCTTTTTCAGAAAGCTGGCGTTGCCCTGGGCGTCCAGCCGGTAGAAGGCGACGACGCCGTTGGCGGTCTTGGGTGTGGCCTGCACCGCAATCGCCAGCAGGTTGCCGCTGATCGCCAGGGTTTGCACGCCGCCGGCGGTAAAGTTGCTGTCGTTGACATGGGCCGCGACCGAGGTGGTGGCACCGCTTTCGAGGTTGCTGGCCGTGGTCGGGTTGGCCAGCGCCGTGCTGCCCAGCCCGAGCAGGCTCACCCGCTGGAACGACGAGGGCGTGCGGTCGTTGTCGACCGTGATGAACACCGAGCGGCTTTCGGCGTGGTAGGCCACGATCTCGGCCATACCGGCGCCGACATTGTGGGCATAGCGACCTACCAGAGTGGCCTTGGGGGCGATCGCCACCGGCGTTTCGGGCAGGGGGTCGCTGCCGCCGCAGGCGCTCAGGCTGAGGACGGCTGCGGCCAGGGTGCTGATCGCCAGGGGGGTCAAGAGGGGGCCGGTCGGGCGCTTTCGAGGGGACATGCAAGGCTCCAGTAACAGAAGAATTCGTGCGTGTACAAGAAACAAAACTGAACCCGCGCACGCTAGTGCCGCTGCATGTCATGAAGATGAAGGAATGAAGGCGTTTTGATGACCCTGTTGCAGGCGGGCTGCAAACGGTTTGGAGGCCCTGGTCTGTCATCAATTTTTCATGGCCGATTTCTACGCTCGTGGTGTTTGTTCAACCCACAGGAGTCTTCAAGATGTCTGACCTGATCCGTGACGATGACGGCGTGTCCAACGCTTCCGGCAACGACCATTTGCACCAGCTCATCGAGCGCGAAATCGCGCGCAACCCCGGCCGTCGCACCCTGCTCAAGTCTGGCGCCACCCTCGGCCTGCTGGGCATTTTTGGCAGCGCCCTGAGCGCTTGTGGTGGCAGCGATGCGGCGACGCTGCCCGGCGCCATCGGCTTCAAGGCCGTGCCCACCAGCAGCGGCGATGCCATTGTGGTGCCCGAGGGTTACACCGCCGATGTGATGTACCGCTGGGGCGATCCGATCCTGGCCGGCGCGCCCGCCTTCAAGGGCGATGCCAGCGAAACCTGGCGCGAGCAGGAGCAGCAGTCGGGTGACAACCATGACGGCATCAACTTCTTCCCCTTCCCGGGCACCGATGGCAACACCCGTGGCATCCTGGCCATGAACCACGAGTACATCAACCCCGAGTACTTCCACAACGTGGCCAATTTCAACAAGCCTGAAATTCCGGACAACACCAAAAAGCAGCTGGCCGGTCACGGGGTCTCCATCATCGAAGTGCGCCGCAACGCCGCCGGCAAGTGGGAGTATGTGAAGGACTCGCCCTACAACCGCCGCATCACCGGCTACACCCCCATGAGCATCGCCGGCCCGGCCGCCGGTCACGACCTGCTCAAGACCGCCGCGGATCCCGCGGGCACCGAGGTGCTGGGCACGCTCAACAACTGCGGCGCCGGCCAGACGCCCTGGGGCACGTTCATTACCTGCGAAGAAAACTTCAATGGCTACTTTGGCACCGATGCTGCCGACTGGGCGCCCAATGCCCTGCAAAACCGCTACGGCCTGAGCAAGGCCGGCTTTGGCTACAACTGGCACAAAGGCGACCCGCGCTTTGACCTGGCCGTCAACCCCAACGAGCCCAACCGCTTTGGCTGGGTGGTCGAGATCGATCCGTATGCGCCCAACAGCAAGCCCAAGAAGCGCACCGCCCTGGGCCGCTTCAAGCACGAGAACGCCGAATGCGTCCTCTCCAAAACCAGCAAGGCCGTGGTCTATACCGGCTGCGACGAGCGCAACGAGTACCTTTACAAATTCGTCTCGAACGGCACTTACGACCCGGCCAACCGGGCCAGCGGCGCCAACCTGCTGGACAACGGCACTTTGTATGTGGCCCGCTTTGACGCCGGCACCGTGGTCGGCGACAACCAGGGCACCGGCGTCTGGCTGCCGCTGGTGCACGGCCAGAACGGCCTGACCGCCGAAAACGGTTTTGCCAACCAGGCCGAGGTGCTGATCAAGGCCCGCCAGGCCGCCGACCGCGTCGGCGCCACCATGATGGACCGTCCGGAGTGGGTCGCGGCCAACCGCACCAAGCCCGGCGAGGTCTTCCTGGCTTGCACCAACAACAACCGCCGTGGCAGCTCGGCCACCCCCTCGGCCAACAAGGCGGATGGCACCACCACCGCCGGTTCGGCCCGTCCGGCTGTCGACGAAGCCAACCCCCGCAGCGTCAACCACTGGGGCCATATCATCCGCATCAACGAAAACGGTGCCGATGCCGCAGCCACCACCTTCAACTGGGACATCTTCGTGATCGCGGGCAACCCGGCCCTGGACGGTGCCAAGAAGGGATCGAGCAGCATCGATGCCAGCAACACCTTCAACTCGCCCGACGGCATCCAGGTGGACCCCGAAGGCCGCCTCTGGATCCAGACCGATGGCAGCTTCTCGAACACCGGTGACTATGTGAACCAGGGCAACAACCAGATGCTGGTGGCCGACATCGCCACCAAGAAGATCACCCGTTTCCTGGTCGGCCCTGCAGGCTGCGAAGTGACCGGTGTCTGCTGGACGCCTGATGGCCGCACCATGTTCATCAACATCCAGCACCCGGGCGAGGTGGGCAACCACCCCAACGCGCCCAAGGACCTCAAGGGCTTTGCCACCATGGACGAGTTCATCGCTAACAACCCGACTGCCTTCTCGAAGTGGCCCGACGGCCCGAACGCCGGCCGCCCGCGTTCGGCGACCGTGGTCATCCGCAAGAACGATGGCGGTGTGATCGGCACCTGAGGCTGTCGTCATTCGCCGGGACACTGGGCCTGATCCGGTGTCCTGGCTGCTTCAGGGTCACCCTTGGGTGGCCTTTTTTTTCTGGTCAAAGACGCTCCGGGTCGGACGTCTGGGTCGTGGCCCATTTTTTTCAACAGGGGTGCTCCATGTCGATTGCCATTGTGGATCTTGTGTTCAAGGGTTCCATCGCCATCACCGTGGCTCTGAGCCTGTGGGGCTGTGGTGGCAGTGGTGGCGATGGCGCCGAGGTTGCCAAGACGCCACCCTTACCCGCTTCTGGCGTTGCGATGCCTTCCGGGCCTTCAGGGCCTTCTGTTCCCGCTGCGCCGGCTGTGGTTCTCCCCCGGCCCGTGTTGTCGTTTACCGATACCGGGCTGAGCGTGACCGATGGTGTTACCCGCATCGGGGCCTGGCAGGTGAGCAGTCTGCAAGCCTGGGAGTATTCCTTTGACCAGGGGGCCACCTGGATCCGCGGGCAGGGCGATTATTTTGATGTCCTGGGGGACGGTGCCAAGACCATCTGGGTGCGTGCCCGTGACGACCTGGGCAACACTTCGGAAATCGTGATGGTCAGCTGTGTACTCGACACCATGGCCCCGGCGCCGCTGCAACTGGACTTTGCCGCCGAGGAGACAACCCGGATCGTTCGCATTGGTGGGCTTGAAGACCAGGGGCGATGGGAGTATTCGCTCGATGAGCAGCAAAGCTGGCGTCCTGGCAGTGGTGAGCACCTCGCGATCCTGGGCAATGGCCTGAGCCTACTCTGGCTGCGCCAGGTAGACCTGGCGGGCAATCCTTCGACTGCGCAACAGCTGGAACTGGCGATGCCATCCGGGTCGGCCTGGCATGAGGCTTCTGGCAACCCCTTGCAGCCGAGCCTGCTGTGGCCACAACAGGCTCGCACGGTGCTGCTGCACGGGACAGTGGTCCGTGGCGATCCGGACTACATCCATTGGCAGACTCCAGCAGGCCATGTTTTGCAGTCGATGCGGCTGGTCCGTTACGTCTCCAGCGATCCGATCGCCTTTTACGCGCTGCAGCGCGCCCCGGTGTTCGATGCCGGCGTGGATGTCAGCCGCATGCTGGCTTATGGCCACATGGGGCCTGCTGACCTGGGACGCAATGTGCTGGTCGGCGTCTCGCCCGTGCACTTGCGCGAAGGGCCCATGACTCTTTGGTTCCAGCAGACAGGGCCGGAGCCAACGGTTTATGCGCTTGAACTGGTGTTTGAACCTGTGGAGTGATCGCATGCGTACGCCGGTTTTGTTTCACGTGTCGGGCCTGCTGGTCGCGGGTCTGCTGGTGGCCTGTGGCGGCGGCAGCGGTGGCGCCGATGGCGCTGGTACGCTGCCTTTTGTGCCTGCCCCACCGGTACCGGTGGTCACGCCGGGTCCTGACCCCCTGCTGCCGCTGCAGTGGCACCTTCTGAACACCGGCCAGAGCGGCGGGGTGCCCGGCATGGACCTCGGGCTGCAGGGGGTGCGCGAGACCGGCCGCGGGGTGCTGCTGGCTTTCATTGACGGTGCGGTGCAGATCGGGCATCCGGATCTGGTGGCCAATTTGTACACGGTCGACGGCGCGCTGGCCACGCCCGATCCTTCGCCACCTGCTGCCGCTGCCGATGCGCCGTACAACCCGCGCGCCGGCGAATGGGACGATGCGCATGGCACCGCCGTCGTCGGCATTGCGGTGGCCCGGGGCGACAACCGCCTGGGCGGGCGGGGGGTGGCGCCAGAAGCCCGCTTTGTGGCCTATGACGGCCTGACCCAGGGCCGCGTGGCCCAGGCCCTGGACGCGGCCACTGCGCTGGGGGCTGATATCGTCAACAACAGCTGGGGCTCGCTGGATCCGCAGGCCGGTCAGACCAACAGTTACCAGTGGGCCGATCCGGCGTGGCGTGAGGCGATGGCACGGGCTGTCTCCCAAGGGCGGCAGGGGCGTGGTGCGGTGCTCGTATTTGCCGCGGGCAATGGGGGCCCTGAAGACGACAGCAACCGCGACGGCTATGCCAGCGCGCCGGGGGTGCTGGCGGTCGGCGCTGTCGATCATCGTGGTCGACCGCCCGCTTTTGCCGAGCCGGGGGCCAATGTGCTGGTCAGCGCACCCGCCATGGGGCTGCTGCGACAGGCCGAAGGCGAGGCCGCGATCTGGACCACCGACATTGCTGGGCCCCGCGGACTGTCTGGAGGGCTGCAAGCCGAGAGCGCCGACTACACCGCATTTGCCGGGGGAACATCGGCGGCGGCGCCGATGGTCTCGGGCGTGGTGGCCCTGATGCTGCAGGCCAACCCTGCACTGGCCTGGCGCGATGTGCGCTGGTTGCTGGCGCAGACCGCCCGGGCGGCTGATCTGGGCAGTCTGCAAGCAGAACCGTCGCCCATGACACCGCACGGTTTTCACCCTTTGGTGGGATTCGGCCGGGTGCATGCTGGCGATGCCGTGGCGGCTGCCAGGAGGTTTGCAGGGCTGCCGCCCGAGCGGCGATGCGACAGTGGCCTGCTGCCGGTGGATCTGCCGATTGGCGATGCCCCGGCGCCTGCACTGAGTGCGGAATTCGACCTGGCCGGTTGTCAATTACAGAAGCTCGAGTCGGTGCAGGTGACGCTGGTGATCGACCATCCTTATGGCGCTGACCTGCAAGTGGTGCTGTCCTCCCCGTCGCGCAGCCGCAGCGTGCTGGCCCGCCCGCATCTGTGCGATGCGGATGTGACCGGGCCCTGTGGCGACCTCTCGCAGGGTTGGACGTTTCACAGCGTGCGCCACATGGGCGAGGCGGCCCGTGGCCTTTGGCAGTTGCAGGTACAGGACCTGCAAGCTGCAGACGCGGGCCATTGGCGTGCCTGGCGCCTGGTGATTACGGGGTTTTGAGTCTTGTCAGTGGCCTGCGTGGGCGAATGTGCTCTGGCGCCCTGTTTTGACATGAAGCTGTCACAATCCGGCCATAAAGTTCATCTGTCTTCGGACACGGCCGTCAGCACCCGACCGGGTGACGGGCCCGGAATTCATCCTTGTGTTTCGAACAGGAGCTCTTCATGAAACTCAAATCCCTCATGGTCGCGGTCAGCCTGGGTGCTGCAGCCCTGACGTCTTTTGCTGCCGACATCACCGGTGCGGGCGCGACGTTCCCCTTCCCGATCTACGCCAAGTGGGCCGAGGCCTACAAGAAGGAAACCGGCACCGGCCTGAACTACCAGTCCATCGGTTCCTCGGGCGGCATCCGCCAGATCCGTGCCAAGACCGTGGCCTTCGGTGCTACCGATGCCCCGGTCAAGGGCGAAGACCTGGACAAGGATGGCATGGTGCAGTTCCCGGCCATCATCGGCGGCACCGTGCCGGTGTTCAACCTGGACGGTATTGGCAAGGGCGAGCTGCGCGTGACCGGTCCGGTTCTGGCCGAGATGTTCATGGGCAAGATTGCCAAGTGGAACGACCCCAAGCTGGTGGCCCTCAACCCCGGCAAGCGACTGCCTGATCTGGCGATCACCGTGGTGCACCGCGCCGACGGCTCGGGCACCACCTTCAACTGGACCGATTACCTCTCCACCGTGAGCAAGGAGTGGCTGGATACCGTGGGCCGCGGCGCTGCGGTCAAGTGGCCGGCACCCACCTCGGTCGGTGGCAAGGGCAATGAAGGCGTGGCCGCCAACGTGGCCCGTACAAAGGGTGCGCTGGGTTATGTGGAATACGCCTACGCCAAGAAAAACAACATCGCCGTGATGGCCCTGCAAAACCGCGACGGCCAGTACGTGATGCCCGATGACGAGACTTTCTCTGCCGCTGCAGCTGGTGCTGACTGGTTCAGCGTGCCGGGCATGGGCCTGTCGATCGTGAACCAGCCGGGTGCCAAGGCCTACCCGGTGACAACCGCCTCCTTCATCCTGATGTACAAGAACCCCGCCAACAAGGCCGAGAGCGCCGAAGTGATCAAGTTCTTCGACTGGGCTTTCAAGAATGGCAAGAAGATGGCGCTTGAACTTGAATATGTCCCCCTGCCCGATGCCCTGACCAACCAGATCCGTCAGCGCGTCTGGTCGCAGATCAACAACAAGTGATCGAGACCGGGGCGGCCAGTGGTCGCCCCCTTGCCCACCGGGGCCTCAGGGTGCCGGTGGTTTTTGTCCGGACCTGCTTGCCATGACCACCGCCGAGACCCTCATGAACACTTCAACGCCCGCTGCTCCCGCCCCACAACCGAGTGCCGACATGGCCGCGGTGGCGCGCCGGCAGCGCTGGCAGGACGCCGTCTTTCACCGGCTGACCCAGTTTTTTTCCCTGCTGGTGCTGGTGGCACTGGTGGGCATCATCGTCTCGCTCTTCCTCAATGCGCTGCCCACCTTTGTCAAGTTCGGTGCGCACTTCCTCTGGTATGTCGAGTGGGACATCATCAACGAAGAGTTTGGCGCCGCGATCGCGATTGTCGGCACCGTGATCAGCGCCGGCATTGCCTTGTTGCTGGCGGTGCCGCTGGCCTTTGGCATTGCGCTCTTTCTCACCGAAACCTGCCCGGTCTGGCTGCGCCGTCCGCTGGGCACGGCCATTGAATTGCTGGCGGCCGTGCCGTCCATCATCTACGGCATGTTCGGCCTGTTTGTGTTCGCGCCTTTCTTTGCCGACTTTTTGCAGGTGCCGCTGCAGTCCATGCTGGGCGGCATGCCACTGGTGGGCTGGCTCTTTGGCGGTGCCACCAATGGCCTGGGCATTCTGGCGGCGGGCATCATCCTGGCCTTCATGGTGCTGCCCTTCATTGCCGCCGTGATGCGCGATGTGTTCGAAATCACGCCGGCCATCCTGCGTGAATCCGCTTACGGCCTGGGTTGCACCACCTGGGAGGTGGTGCGCAAGGTGGTGCTGCCCTATACGCAAAAAGGCGTGATCGGCGGCATCATGCTCGGCCTGGGGCGCGCCCTGGGCGAGACCATGGCGGTGACCTTCGTGATCGGCAACGCCAACCGCATGCCGACCTCGCTGTTCTCGCCTGGCACCTCGATCGCTTCGGTACTGGCCAACGAATTCGGCGAAGCCGAGGGCCTGCATTTCAACACCCTGTTTGCGCTGGGTTTCCTGCTGTTTTGCATCACCTTTCTGGTGCTGGCCCTGGCCAAGTGGCTGATGATCCGCACCGAACGCGCCAAGGGCACCAGCACCTGATGCCCTGCCTGCACACGGCCCACCAGACCCCCTGACCGGACACCTCTTTTCATGAACAACGCTGCCCTGTACGCCCGTCGCCGCCGTGCCAACCTGGTCGGGCTCACCCTGTCCATGTCGGCCATGGCGATCGGCCTGACCGCCTTGCTGTGGATCCTGTTTGTGCTGTTTTCCAACGGCTTTGCCGCGCTGGAACCGAGCCTTTTCACGCAGGACACGCCGGCCCCCGGCTCCGAAGGCGGTGGCCTGCGCAACGCCATCGTCGGCAGTCTGATGATCGTCGGCCTGGCGGTGCTGGTGTCCACGCCGGTGGGCATTCTGGCCGGCATCTACCTCACCGAATACGGCGACACCAGCAAGACCGCCGAGTTCACCCGTTTCGTGACCGACATCATGCTCTCGGCGCCCTCGATCGTGCTGGGCCTGTTCGTGTACGCGATTGCCGTGGCCACGGTGGGCAATTTCTCGGGTTACGCCGGCAGCCTGGCGCTCTCGCTGATCGCCATTCCGGTGGTCATGCGTACCACCGAGAACATGCTGCGCCTGGTGCCCGGCAGCCTGCGCGAGGCCGCCTTTGCCCTGGGCGCGCCGCGCTGGAAAGTGGCCACCATGGTGACCCTGCGCGCCGCCAGGAGCGGTGTGATCACCGGCTTGCTGCTGGCGGTGGCCCGCATCAGCGGCGAGACCGCGCCGCTGCTGTTCACCGCGCTCAACAACCAGTTCTATTCGACCAATATGGAAGCCCCGATGGCCAACCTGCCGGTGGTGATCTTCCAGTTCGCCATGAGCCCCTACGAGAACTGGATCAACCTGGCCTGGGGCGGCGCGCTGCTGATCACGCTGGCGGTGCTGGCCCTCAACATCATCGCGCGGGTCTATTTCCGCGACAAGACACAGCGTTGACCGCGCCCCATTTGCAGACGCCGACCTTTCAGAGAGTTTCCGATGACCACCACCACGACCCTCACGCCCAGTGGCCTGAAAAACGCCATCGAGATCCGCGATCTCGACTTCTACTACGGCACCTTCAAGGGCCTCAAGAGCATCAACCTCGACATTGCCGAGCACAAGGTCACGGCCTTCATCGGCCCCTCGGGCTGCGGCAAGTCGACGTTGCTGCGCACCCTCAACCGCATGTACAGCCTCTACCCCGGCCAGCGTGCCGAAGGGGAAATCAGGCTCTACGGCCAGAACATCCTGGACGCCAAGCAGGACCTGAACCTGCTGCGCGCCCAGGTCGGCATGGTGTTCCAGAAGCCCACGCCGTTTCCGATGTCGATCTACGACAACATTGCCTTTGGCGTGAAGCTCTACGAAAACCTCAGCCGCTCCGAAATGGACGACCGCGTCGAGTGGGCCTTGACCAAGGCCGCGATCTGGAACGAGGTCAAGGACAAGCTCGGCCAGAGCGGCCTGTCGCTCTCGGGCGGCCAGCAGCAGCGTCTGTGCATTGCGCGTTCGGTGGCGGTCAAGCCCAAGGTCATCCTGCTCGACGAGCCGACCTCGGCCCTTGACCCGATCTCGACCGCCAAGGTCGAGGAACTGGTCAACGAGCTCAAGAGTGATTACACGGTGGCGATCGTGACCCACAACATGCAGCAGGCGGCGCGGGTGTCCGACTTCACCGCCTACATGTACCTGGGCGAGCTGATCGAATTCGGCCAGACCGAGCAGATCTTCATGAAGCCGGCCCGCCAGGAAACCGAAGACTACATCACGGGCCGTTTCGGCTAAGCCAAGAGGAGCACATTCATGGACAAGCACATTTCCAGCCAGTTCGATGCCGAGTTGGCCGGCGTTTCTTCCCGGGTGCTCGAACTCGGTGGCCTCGTGGAGTCGCAGATCCGGCATGCGGTCTTTGCGCTCTCGCAGTTCAGCGTCGAGGTGGCCGACCAGGTGGTCGCCACCGAAAAACAGGTCAATGCGATGGAGGTCGAAATTGACCGCGAGCTCTCTTCGATCATTGCCCGCCGCCAGCCCACGGCGCGCGACTTGCGCCTGCTGATGGCGATCTCCAAGATCACGGCCAACCTGGAGCGTGCCGGCGATGAATCCGAGCGCATCGCGCGCATGGTCAAGCTGATCGTCGAGCAGGGCATTACCCGTTCGCTGCCCTCGTCGGAATTGCGCGTGGCGGCCGACCTGGCTTCGGGCCTGCTGCGCAAGGCGCTGGACGCGTTTGCCCGTCTGGACGTGCAGACAGCGCTGGTGATCATGAAGGAAGACGACCTGATCGATGCCGAATTCGACGGCTTCCTGCGCAAGCTGGTCACCTACATGATGGAAGATCCGCGCACCATCTCGGCCAGCCTGGACCTGCTGTTTGTGGCCAAGGCCATCGAGCGCATCGGCGACCATGCCAAGAACATCGCCGAGTTCATCATCTATGTCGTCAAGGGCGCCGATGTGCGGCACACGGCCCGGGCCGATGTCGAATCTGTCCTCAAATGAGAAACCTCCCGCGGATTCTGGTGGTCGAGGACGAACCCGCGATTGCCGAGCTGATTTCGGTCAACCTGCGCCACAACGGCTTCCAGCCGATCTGGGTCATGGACGGCGAGACGGCGCAGCGCGAGATCGACGAGGTGTTGCCGGACGTGATCCTGCTCGACTGGATGCTGCCCGGCGAGAGTGGTCTGCATCTGGCGCGCAAATGGCGCCAGTCGCCGCGCATCAAGATGGTGCCCATCCTGATGCTCACCGCCCGGGGTGACGAAGCCGACCGCGTGGCCGGGCTGGACACAGGGGCCGATGACTACATCGTCAAGCCCTTTTCGCCGCGCGAGCTGCTCGCCCGCATCCGTGCCGTGCTGCGCCGCCGTGCGCCCGAGCAGGCCGGTGGCGTGGTCAGCATCGGCGATCTGGTGCTGGACGCCGACACCTGGCGCGTGAGCTGGCTAGGGCAACCGCTCAAGGTCGGTCCCACCGAATTCAAGCTGCTGCAGTACCTGATGCGCCACCCCGAGCGGGTGCACACCCGGGGCCAGCTGCTCGACAAGGTCTGGGGGGACCATGTCTACATCGAGGAGCGGACGGTGGACGTCCACGTCAAGCGCCTGCGCGAGGCCCTGGGCGAAGCCGCACGCATGGTCGAGACGGTACGCGGGGCCGGCTACCGGCTGACGGCACAGCCCACGGCCTCGACAGCCTGAGGATTGATGGCGGATGATGCAGTACGCAATGACGCTGGTGTTGGGCGCGCTCGGGGTCGCGCTGCTGCCGCACTGGCTCTGGGGTCCGCTGGCCGGCTTGCTCGCGGCCCTGGCCTGGACCCTGGGCTGGTCGGCTTTGCAGCTCTCGCGGGCGCAGCGCCTGGAGCGCTGGCTGCGCGAGCCGGAGGCGGGCGATCCCCCGGTGCTGGGCGGTTTGTTCGGGGACTTGTCGGACCGCCTGCGCCGCCTGCTGGTGCAGCGCCAACGCCAGGTGCAGGAACACGCCGAGCGCCTGCAGTATTTCCTGAGGGCCATCCAGGCTTCCCCCAACGGCGTGACCCTGCTCGATGCCCAGGGCCGCATTGAATGGTGCAACGACACCGCCAGTGCCCATCTCGGCTTTGACCGCCAGCGCGACCATTTGCAGCATGTGGTGCACCTGCTGCGCGACCCGGTGTTTTCTCGTTACTTTGCCCAGCAGGACCACAGCAGTGAGGTGGTCATTGACGGCCGCACCGAGTCTCTCGCGCGCCGCGTGCGGGTGTCGTTGCAACTGCACCCCTATGGCGAAGGCCAGCGTCTGCTGCTCAGCCGTGACGTGACCGCGGTGCAGCAGGCCGAGGCCATGCGCCGTGACTTTGTGGCCAATGTCTCGCACGAAATCCGCACCCCGCTGACCGTGCTGGCCGGTTTTGTCGAAACCCTGCAGTCCCTGCCGCTGGAGGAGGCGCAGCGCCAGCAGTACCTGGCGCTCATGCAGAACCAGGCCTCGCGCATGCAGACCCTGGTGCAGGACCTGCTGACCCTCTCGCAACTCGAAGGCAGCCCGCCACCGGGTCTGGGCGACCAGTTCGACCTGCGCCAGCTGATGCAACAGGTGCAGGACGACGCCGTGGCGCTGTCGGCCCTGCAGTCGCCCGAGGCGGGGCAGGCGGTGCATGGGTTCTCGTTTGCCGAAACCCCCGAATGGCAACTGGTCGGCACGCGCGCCGAACTGTACAGCGCCATCGGCAACCTGGTCAGCAATGCGGTGCGCTACACGCCGCCCGGCGGCCGCATCACGGTGCAATGGCGCCGCGAGCGCGATGGCGGCGCCTGGCTCGATGTCAGCGACACCGGCCCGGGCATTGCCCCCGAGCACCTGCCGCGCCTGTCCGAACGGTTCTACCGTGTCGACCGCAGCCGTTCCCGCGAAACCGGCGGCACCGGCCTGGGTCTGGCCATTGCCAAGCACGCCATCCAGCGCCACGGCGGCGCCCTGCAGATCCGCAGCCAGCCAGGTCAGGGCTCAACGTTCTCCCTCAGCCTCCCCGCCAACCGCATTCAAGCCCCCCCGCTGTAGGATCGCGCCCCTGCGCGCGAAGGCCGACGCTTGCCTCGCCCAACATTCTCTGGGTGACCTTGTGCCCGGTGGCTTCAGGCATTGCGCGTGGCGGTCTGTTGCATGGCCCGTCGCAGGCGCCAGACGAACAGCACCGCCACCAGGGCCAGCGCCAGTACGGCGGCGCCCCAGAAGCTGCCGACCGATGGCTGGGCCGGCCAGGGGCCCCAGCCGTGGTAGGTCAGGCGGTAGCCGCCCCACAGGCCCAGGCCCCAGAGCAGGCCGGCGTAGATCAGCAGGGGCGAGAGGGTGATGCGCCAGCAGCGCAGCAAAAATGCACAGACCGCCTGCACCGCATCGGCCACATGGTAGAGCGCCACCCACAGCAGCCAGCCGGCCGCCATCGCGGCGACCACCGGGTCGGCTGAAAAAGCCCGCGCCAGCGGCGCGCGCAGCAGCACCAGCATGCAGGCACTGACCAGTGCCGTGCCCAGCGCCATGCGCAGCCCCAGCCAGGCGGTCTGGCGGGCCTGCTGCGGCTCGCCGGCGCCCAGCCAGTAACCGGTGCGGGCGCTGGCGGCGATGCCCATGGCCAGGGGCATCATGTAGAGCACCGCGGCCAGGTTGGCGGCGATCTGATGGCTGGCCAGTGCGGTCTGCCCCAGCCGCGCCATGAACAGCGTCATCAGCGTGAACGATGTCACCTCGACCATCACCGACAGACCCGCAGGCACTCCCAGCTGCACAAATCGCCGCAGCTGACGCCCGTCTGGCCGCTCGGGCCGGCGCCAGAGCCGCAGGGGTCTGAATTCCCGCTGGGTGGCCAGCAGCGCCAGACCGGCGGCGAGCATCAGCAGCTGCACCGCCAGTGTCGCCCAGGCGCAGCCCACCACGCCCAGGCCTGCCCAGTTGCCGGCACCAAAGGTCAGGAACACGCTCAGCGGGATCTTGACGGCCAGGCCACCGGCCTGCAGCAGGGTGACCAGCCGCGCCTGGCCCAGGCTCTGGCTGAGGGTGCTGACCATGCGAAAGGCCAGCGAAGGCGTCAGCGCCAGGGCCAGCACGCCCAGGTAGGCCTGCACCTGCGGCCACAGGGCCGGCGGCACCTCGGCCCAGCGCAGCCACGGTTGCGGAAAGCCCAGCACCACCATGCCAGCCAGGGCCAGCACCGCCCCCAGGTACAGTGCCTGCCGCACCGAGCGGCCGACGGCGCGCGGCCGCCCGGCGCCGTGCAGCTCAGCCCAGACCGGCAGCAGGGCCTGCATCACGCCGTTGAGGGCGACATAAATGCTCACGTAGATGGACGTGGCCACCGCCAGCACCGCCAGGGCCTGCGGGCTGTAGCGCCCGGCGATGACGGTGTCGGTGACACCAAAGGCCATCACGGCCAGCTGGCCCACCAGCACCGTGCCGGCCTGGCGGCCCAGCCATTGCCATTCACGCACGGGTCGGGGCCTCAGGGCTGGCCACGGTAGAGGACCACATCCTCATCACGCGAGGACGGGCGCCGCACAGTGGCGTGTTCGGTCCAGCCCAGCGCAGAGGGGTCGAGCGGCTTGCGCGCCAGGCTCTCGGGGTCCACCAGCAGCCAGGGGCATTCAGGACGGGGTGGGCCGGCCGGCACCAGCTGCAGCTGGCCATGCCAGTGCAGACCCGCCGCCTGTGCCGTTGTCAGGCCGTGCTGCTGGACGCAGCGGGCGTCGCCGATCAGCTCGCGCACCCGTGCGCTCATGGGGGCGTAGCTGCGGCCAAAGTCCAGCAGGGGCAGCCACAGCGTCATCAGCAGCAACCAGCACAGCACCGCGCCGCCGGCCGGCAGGGCCAGGCTTTTCCAGAGCGCACTGCGGTGCTGGCCCACCCGCCAGCGCACCAGCGCCAGCCAGCCCAGGGTGGCCAGCGCCGCCAGCGCCGTCAAGGCCCAGGACAGCTGGGGTTCGAAGCCGGGGGCCAGGCGGGCCACATTGGCTGCCGGCTTGGCCGGCCAGCCGCTGTGCATGGCCAGCCAGACGACCCAGATCGTGAGCGCGCAGACACTGAAGAACAGCAGGGTGAACCAGTCCACCAGGGCCGACATGCTGCGCCGCAGGGTCGGCAGGGCCAGGGCAGCCAGCACCGCCAGCGCCGGCAGGGCCAGCAGCAGCAGCCGCTCGCTGCTGGGCGAAAACGCGCTGCCGGCCAGCGGCACCAGCACAAACCACAGCGGCAGGGCCAGATGCAGATGGGCATGGGGCTGGCGCAGCTGCGCGCGCCAGCGCCACAGCGTCCACAGGGCCAGCGGCCAGCACGGCCAGGTGAACCACAGCAGCAGCCGGGCCCAGGACTCCCAGCCGGCCGCTGAGGGCATGGCCAGCAGCCATTGCCACAACGACAGGGCACCGGTCAGCACCATGGCCATCAGCAGGCCCAGGCTGGCCACACCGAGGTCGCGCATGCGGGGTTGTGCTCCCTGCTGGCTGCGCAGGGTCTGCAGCAGCAGGCCGCCGCCGCCCAGCAGCAAGGCAGGGACGGGGGCGCCGGCCACGGCCAGACCGCTGCAGCCCAGGCCGATGGCCATCAGGGCGGGCAGTCGCCGTCGTTCCAGACCGGCCAGGCCGAAAAACAGCAGGCTGACCGCGGCCAGCTGGGCCAGGGCCGGTGTGGCTTCATGGCCCAGCCGGGCCAGGCCCAGCGTGGCCAGCAAGGCCAGCAGGGCACCGTCGGCCAGGGCCCGGGCGTAATCGGCAGGACGGGCCTCGCCACCAAAGGCAAAGCGCACCGGCTGCGCCGAAGGCTCACGGGCGAGAGCGTAGGCGGCATACCAGGTGGCGGCCAGCGTCAGGCCCAGCAGCGCCATGAAGGGCAGCCGCGAGAGCCAGGGCCACCAGGAGGCTGGCCCCAGCTGCATGAACAGGGCGCCCAGCCAGTAAGCCAGTGGCCCGCGGTCCCAGTCAGGCTCGCCCAGCCACAGCGGCTGGAGCCAGGGGCTGTCGCCCTCCAGCAGGGCCAGCATGAAGCCAAAGGCCTCGACATCGTCGGCCTTCCAGGGGTCGCGGCCGACAAAGCCCGGGAGCACATAGGCCAGGCACAGCAGCCAAAGCATCAGCCGCGGCAGACGCGCAACGGCATGCTGGGGGACGATGGCAGGGGTGGGGGTGTTCACGGCCGGTGACGATAGCAGCGGGCGCCAGGGGCATCAAGCCGGCCCTGGGCATTGGGGGCCGGACAAGAAAAAGGGCAGACCGGTGTCCCGGGCTGCCCTGGCCTGTTGGCAGGTGCGCTTTATTTGGACAGCGCGCTCTTGCCGAAGCGGTTGCGGAAACGCTCGACGCGGCCGCCCATGTTGTCCACCGACTTCTGGGTGCCGGTGTAGAAGGGGTGCGATTCGCTGGTGGTGTCGAGCTTGAAGAGCGGCAGCTCGCGGCCGTCTTCCATCTTGATCATTTCCTTGGTGTTGACGCAGGAGCGGGTCACGAACTTGAAGCCGTTGGACATGTCCTGGAAGCACACTTCGCGGTAGTTGGGGTGAATGCCCTCTTTCATGGGTTTTCCTTTTTAGCAAACCACGGCAGCCACGCCCCGGACCATCCCGGGCGCACTTTCCGCAAATCCAGAGATTATAGGGGGCGTCAACCGCCCCGACGCATCATGTCAAAGAACTCGGAGTTGTTCTTGGTCGCCTTCATGCTCTTGAGCACCATTTCCATCGCTTCGATTTCGTCCATGTTGTACATGAATTGGCGCAGGATGCGGGTCTTCTGCAGCACTTCGGGCTGCAGCAGGAGTTCTTCTCGGCGGGTGCCGCTGCGGTTGAGGTTGATGGCCGGGAACACGCGCTTTTCGTACAGGCGGCGCTCGAGGTGGATTTCGCAGTTGCCGGTGCCCTTGAATTCCTCAAAGATCACCTCGTCCATGCGGCTGCCGGTGTCGACCAGGGCGGTGGCGATGATGGTCAGCGAGCCGCCTTCTTCCACATTGCGCGCCGCGCCAAAGAAGCGCTTGGGGCGTTGCAGCGCGTTGGCGTCCACACCGCCCGAGAGCACCTTGCCGGAGCTGGGTACCACGTTGTTGTAGGCGCGGGCCAGACGGGTGATGGAGTCCAGCAGGATCACCACGTCCTTTTTCAGTTCGACCAGGCGCTTGGCGCGCTCGATCACCATCTCGGCCACGTGCACGTGGCGGGCCGCGGGTTCGTCAAAGGTCGACGAGATGACTTCGCCGCGCACGCTGCGCTGCATCTCGGTCACTTCTTCGGGGCGTTCGTCGACCAGCAGCACCATCAGGTGCACATCGGGGTAGTTGGCGGTAATCGCATGGGCGATGTGCTGCATCATCACCGTCTTGCCCGACTTGGGCTGGGCGACGATCAGGGCGCGCTGGCCTCGACCGATGGGCGCAATGATGTCGATCACGCGGCTGGTGATGTTCTCCTCGCCCTTGATGTCGCGTTCCAGACGCATCTGCTCCTTGG
>Ga0255182_1000547_pt1 | contig 24243 bp, 23 predicted proteins | sample Atl_UVDOM_RepA_8_FD_188420 | JGI IMG/M metagenome (GOLD analysis project Ga0255182, IMG submission 188420) | Freshwater microbial communities from Altamaha River, Georgia, United States - Atl_UVDOM_RepA_8d | ecosystem: Environmental > Aquatic > Freshwater > River | place: USA: Georgia...
GACCGTTCGGTCGCCGGTGGGCCTGCTCACCGTGGTCGCGGCGTGTCTGCTTTACGGCTGTGGCGGCCCCGCGCGGGTCGCCGCGCCCCAGGCCGGCGCCGCCGAAAGGGCGGCTCCGGCAGTGGAGCGGGTGACGGCGACGCGGCGGCTGATGGGCGTGCCGTGGACGATCACGGTATATGCCCCCTCGCTGGCCGCCGGCACGGTGGCAATCGAGGCCGGCTTCGCCGAGGTCGCCAGGCTCGAGGCGATTCTCTCCGACTACGATCCCTCGAGTGAACTCTCGCAGCTGTCCGCGCGGGCGCCGACGGCCCAGCCGGTGCCGATCGGGGAGGATCTCGGGCGGGTGCTCGCCCGGGCCGTCGCGATTCGCGATGTCACCGGCGGCGGATTCGACCCGACGGTAGGTCCGCTGACCACGCTCTGGCGGCAGGCGCGGCGGGCCGGGCGGCTCCCGGCAGCCGACAAGCTCGCTGCCGCCCGGGGTGCGGTCGGTCCCGAAACGCTCGTGCTCGAGGCCGACGGGCGGGCGGCCGTCCTGACGCGAGCGGGCATGCGACTCGATCTCGGGGGGATCGGCATGGGCTACACGGTGGATCGTGCCCTGGAAATCCTGGGCACGATGGGCATCGATGCGGCGATGATCGACGCCTCCGGCGACATCGCCGTGTCGGGGCCGCCGCCCGGGGCCGCAGGCTGGGTGATCGACGCGACACCGCTGCCGCGGTCGCCGGCAGGCCCGGAGGCACGGTTGATGTTGGCCCATGCGGCCGTGACGACCTCCGGCGACGCCTATCAGGCGGTGGAGATCGAGGGCCGCCGCTACAGCCACATCGTCGATCCGCGGACGGGGCTGGGGGTCGCGGGGCCGGCCGCCGTGACGGTGGTGGCCCGAGACTGCACCACAGCCGATGCCCTGGCCACAGCGGCGAGCGTACTGGGCCCCGAGGCCGCGGGGGCGGTGATCGCGGCGGAACCCGGCTGCGCCGCCTGGTTCGTCTGGCATGAGCGGGGTGAAGTTCGCCAGGTTCGCACCCCCCGCTGGCCTGCCCATGCTGCGCCGGGCCCCACCGCGCCCTGAGTGGAAGTGCCGATCCGGCGGAGTGTGGCGGTTCTTCCAAGTTTGCGGGATGGGTGGCCGATATCAGTGGAGCCGTCGCTGCGCCTTGGCGCACCAGTGCGGACGCGGAGTCGGGGGGCGACGCGTCGGGCATGGCAGCTCGTTCGGGCTGCGATTCCCCTTGGGCGCAGCGGCGGCTTTTCCCCGCCCGTATTGCCACCACCGCCGATCTCGGATCTCCCCCGTGCCGCGCATCGTCCGACAGCTCTGGGTCGCACTGACGAGCGTCTCGCTCCTCGCCGGGGGATGCGCGCCCAAGCAGCCGTTCTATTTCTTCGAGGACGGCGACCTGTCGCACTACGTCGGGGCCATCCAGAAGCTCGAGTATCCCGACAGCTGCGAGCAGCCCCTCGACGAGGCGGCCGGAACGAACGAGCCGCTGATGCTCTCCAACGCCCGGTTCGACCAGATCTGGGAGCTGTCGCTCGAGGAGGCGATCCGCACGTCGCTCGAGAATGGCAAGGTACTCCGCAACCTGGGCGGCCGGTTTGCGAGCTTCGGCGGCCCGCGGCCGCAGACGGGCGAGCCCGCCGTCTCCCTGCTCACGGCGCCCTCGCAGACGCCGACGATGTACGACCCCGCGATCGCGGAGACCGATCCGTTCCGAGGTGTCGAGAGCGCCCTGGCGCTCTTCGACGCGCAGCTGTCGAGTTCGCTCACCTGGGAACGGCAGAATCGGCCGCAGAACATCGGCGGCATCGGCACGGCGATCTTCCAGCAGCAGTTCCTGGGCGACACGGGCAACTGGACGACGGGCATCCAGAAGCGGACCGCCACGGGTGCCACCGTGGGCTTCTCGAACTCGACGCTCTACGACAATAACAACTCGCCGATCCGGCAGGACGGCGTGCCCTCGACGTTCACGACCAACTACGACTTCACGCTCAGCCAGCCGCTCTTGCAGGGGGCGGGCGTCACCTACAACCGGATCGCCGGCCCCGACCCGTTCGACAATATCTACGGACGACCGATCTTCCGGGGCGTGCTCCTGGCACGGATCAACGCCGACATCTCGCTGGCCGATTTCGAGGCCGGTGTGCGCAACCTGGTCAGCGACACCGAGCAGTCCTACTGGGAACTCTACTTCGCCTACCGGAACCTCGAGGCCCGCAAGGCCGGCCGCGACAGCGCCCTCGAAGCCTGGCGAAAGGTCCACGCCCTGTATGTCGAACAGTCGCGGGGCGGCGAGGCCGACAAGGAGGCCCAGGCCCGCGAGCAGTACTTCTTCTTCCGCAGCGAGGTGGAGCAGGCGCTCACCGACGTCTACCGATCCGAGAACCGACTCCGCTTCATGATGGGCATCACCGCCAGTGACGGCCGGCTGATCCGGCCCTCCGACGAGCCGACCACCGCTCGGATCGCCTTCGACTGGCAGCAGTCGCTGGTCGAGGCGCTGTCGCGGTCGGCGGAGCTCCGCCGGCAGAAGTGGATCATCAAGCAGAGGGAGCTCGAACTCACCGCCGCCAAGAACCTGATCCTGCCGCGGCTCGATCTCGTCGGCCGTTGGCGGTTCCTCGGCATGGGCCAGGAACTCATCAATCAGAACTACTTCCCGTACAACGCCAACGGCACCGATCCGCTGCAGGGAACCGACGCCTACTCGACGCTGCTCTCCGGACAGTTCCAGGAGTGGCAGGCCGGGGCCCAGTTCCTCATGCCGCTCGGCTTCCGCCGCGAGTTGGCCACCGTGCGGCACCACCAGCTGCAGTTGGCCCGTGAGCGGGCCCGGCTCCAGGACGAGGAGCTCGAGGCCTCGCACGCGCTCGTCGAGGCGGTGCGGAACGTCGACACGAACTTCGCCTTGTCCCAGACCAACTTCAATCGGCGCGTGGCGGCGGAGCGCCAGGTCGATGCCGTTCAGGCGGCCTATGACGCCGGCACCGTCACGCTCGACCAACTGCTCGACGCCCAGCGTCGCCGGGCGGAGGCCGAGAGTTCGTACGCCCGCGCCATCGTCGACTACAATCGCTCGATCTCGCAGCTGCATTACCGCAAGGGATCGCTCCTGGAATACAACGGCGTGTTCCTGGCCGAGGGCCCGTGGCCCGGCAAGGCCTACTTCGACGCCCACCGTCGGGCCCGGCAGCGGGACGCGAGCTTGTACCTCAACTACGGCCATTCGCGGCCGGCCGTCTTCAGCCGGGGCACGATCACGCAGAACTTCGAGTCGATCGGTGCCGACGCCCGGGCGACGCAGTTGCCGGCTCGCGATCCGGCGACGAAGGACACGGCGGACGAGGCCAAGGCCCCGCCCGCACCGGGAACGAAGCCCAAGCAGGAATCACGGCCCGGCCTGCCCGAGCTCCTGCCGCCGCCGCGGCCGACCGGCACCTGAGGCTGCGTCACCTGCCGGCGGCCTCGAGCGCCGCCTCGGCGCGTTGCGGGTCCTGCTGCCTGAGTGCGTCGAGCCGGCGGGCCGCCGCCGGCAGCGGGCAGGCCGCGAGATAACCCGCGACCGCACGCCGCACGAGCGGATCGTCCCGTCCGATCGAGTCCCAGAGCGCCGCCACATCCTCCCAGGCGTCCCAATGCCGGTAGCGGGCCAGGTCGATCGCCGCGTCGGCCGCCACGGCCGGGCTCGCGAGCAACGCGGCGGTGGCCGCGGCGACTTGCGCGCGGGGGATCGAGTCACCGAGGCTCTCCGCCGCGAAGCGGAGCGCCGCCAGGAGGTGCCGCTGATCGAGGGCGCGGCTGCCGGGGTCGAAGAGCCCGCGCTGCCGCAGCGCCTCGAGGCCCCGTGCCCCCTCGGCGACGAGCAGGCCCGCCAGGCCGCCGTCGAACCCCATGCGGAAGTCGTCGGCCGGAGTGTCGATGAAGCCGCGGAGGGCGGTCAGGTTGGCCTCGTGCTCGGCCGCGTCGATCGACCGGGCCGCGAGGATCCCGAGCAGGAGGGCGTAGAGCCCGCGGCGGCGCGGGTCGATGCCGGGCTCGCCGAGCCAGCCGCGCAGCCGCGGCGCGTCGACCGCGTCGGCGGCGGCCCGCACGGCGGAATAGTCGGCCAGCGCGAACTCGGTGAAGGCGTCGGCGGCGATGGATGGATCGGGATGCTCGAGCCGACTCGCGAACCAGCGGAGCCTGTCGGCCGCGGGCGCCGTGAACGCCGGCGCCGCCACGACGTGGCCCAGGAGCGCCTCGTCCGCGACGACCGCCGACCAGCGAAGCCGCTCGGGCGGTCGCCCGTCGCCGACCCGCGTGCCGAAGAGCACCGCGGTGCCCACGATCGGTCCGCCGACCTCGGCGGGCACGACGGTGCCGATGCCCACGTCGGTGCCCGCTGCGGGCCGGGGGCCGAGCCATTGGTCGATCCGAAACGGCTGCGCGAGGAATCCCTCGGCATCGGTCGCGGCCGTGGCCGACGCCTCGCCGACGGCGACCGCGGCGGCGGCATCACGACGCTGCGCGAGCGATTGGCCCACGACGCCGCAGAAGGGGCAGCCCGCCGCCGGTCGCACCCAGGCCAACGTCGATGCCAGCGACGTCAACACCAGGAGGACCGCGATCGGGGAGCGGCGCATGGCCGTCACTCGTCGTCCAGGGCGGCCCGCTGCGCCTGCATGCGGGCCCGCCAATACGGAACGGTGCAGAGCAGCATCTTTCCCGTGCCCTCGTAGCAGTAGGCCGCCTTCTGGCCCGAGAGCCAATGGCTGACGAATGACTTGGCCGGCCGCTTGATCCGCATCGAGATGCCCTGGGTGCGGGCGATCACGAACGGGCCGTCGGTGAAGAGCCGTTCGTTGTCCAGCCGCACCTCCTCGACGGGGCCGTCCACCGACAGCACCACCTGCCCTTCCCCCTTGAGCGCCGTCTTGTACCAGAGCAGGCCCTCGCCTGCCCAGAAGGAGGTCAGCATCGACTCCCGGTGGACGGAGAGCTTCACCTCGCCGTCACTGGCCCAGAAGCAGCGGGTGTCGAGGATCCACCGCTCGCCCGGCACGACCTTCATGATGTGATAGCCGCCCAGGGTCGAATCGAGGTAGACCGAGCCCGTGCCCGAGTAACGAGGCCGCAGGAGCGACTCGTCGGAGAAGAGCGACACCCACCAGGCCTTGAGCGTCGGCCAGGGCACGTCCATCGTGATCGCGCCCTTCATGTGGTTGAGCGCGCCCCGCTCCGTCCGCACGTCGTCGTCGTCGAGGGCGACGCGGATCCACCGCATGCCCTCCGCGTGCTCCACCTTAAACGTCGCCATCGAGCGCCACCTCCGGGCCGCGGGTCAGGCCGTCCGCCGTCCAGTCGCACCGCCATCCCGGAAAGGCGATCTGCGGATAGGGATCGGGATCGAGCGGCGCGTCCGAGGCATGCACGATGTCGAACTGCCGATCCGGCCGGATCCTCCCCACGCGGAAAAACCGCGAGCAGTGCTGCGTCCGCGGGTCGAGCCGGGTCGGGCCGCCGGGGCCCGAGAACTCGAGCCCGTCGCGGAAGGCCTGACGCACCGCTTCGGTTTCGAACGAGCCCGCCTTCTCGACGGCGGCCTTCCAGAGGTGGACGAGGCACCAGCCCGCCTCCATGGCGTCGCCCGTGACGCGATCGTAGCCGAACTCGTTGCGGAACCCGTCGATCCACCGCTGATTCGCGGCGGTGTCGATGGTCTCGAAGTAGGACGCGACCGCATAGTGGCCTCGCACCTGCTCGGGCAAGAGGCTGCGCAGCTCGTCCTCGGAGATGCTGGTGGAGACCACCGGGATCTTGTCGGGATCGATCTTCGCCTCGGCAAGCGCCCGGAACAGGCCGAGGTTGCTCTCGCCGTTGACCGTGTTCAGGACGCAGTCGGCGCCCGAAAAGAGGATCTGTTGCACGGCCATGGTGAAGTCGTCGTGGCCGAGCGGCAGGTAGACCTCGCCGGCCGGGCGAAGCTTCCGCCGGGCCAGGTCCTTCTTGGCGATGAAGTTGGCCGTCCGCGGGAAGACGTAGTCGGAGCCGAGCAGGAAGATCTTCCGCCGACCTCCCCCGGCCGGGCTCGTGAGCCAGTCGAGCGCCGGAAGCACCTGCTGGTTCGGCACGCTGCCGCCATAGACCACATAGGGCGACGACTCGTTGCCCTCATACTGCACGGCGTAGAAGAGCAGCTTCTTCCGCTCCTCGAAGATGGGCAGCACCGCCTTGCGGCTGGCGCTCGTCCAGCAGCCGAACACCGCCGCGACGCCGTCGTCGAGCAGCTGTCGCGCCCGCTTCGCGAACATCTCCGTCCGCGACCTGGGATCGGGTGCCCGCAGGTCGATTTGCACCCCCAGGATGCCCCCGGCGGCGTTGATCTGCTCGAAGGCGTGGATCTGGATGTCGCGGAGCGACGTGGCGCTGATGGCGATCGTGCCGGTCTGCGAATGGAGCAGGCCCACCGGCACCGTCCGCCCCCTCCGTGGGATGCCCATGGAGCAACCCACGAACACGCCGGGCACGAGAGCCCGAGCGGCGGCCAGCGTGGCGGCGGCGCCGCCGCGGACCGCGGCCCGGCGTGAGATCCTCCGCTGTGATGGACACGAAGCGCCGTCGGCAGGCATCGTCAGTCCTCGTTCATGCGGTGGTAGAGAATCTCGAACGGTTCCGCCGTGATGCTCACGTCGCCCCGGAAGGGCTGGTTCATGTCGATGATGAGGAACATCATCGTGCCCAGGTACGCCGCCAGGATGCCGCCGAGCAGCACATGCGCCATGAACCGCATGTGGAACATCCAGCAGAGCGCGATATTGAGCGCGGCTCCCAGGAACATCACGTACCACATCGACCCCGGCAGGGCCGAATCCACGGAGAAGAGCCGCATCCGCCGGCACTCGAGGAAGTGGTTGAGCTGCCGAAGGGCCTCGGCGTGGAGGATCTGCTCGGCGGGCGTCCGGGGCTCGAAGTTGAGGAGCCGATCATGGAACGCCTCGGCGCGGATGTTGCCCTCCTGCGGTATGATGCCCTTCTGCTGCAGAGGCCAGGCGTACTTGATGACGTACCGGGTGTAGTCGCGGAGGAGCCAGCGGAGGTTCTGGCCGTGCGGCTCCGGATAGCGGGAGACGTCCTCGTAGAGCGCCGAGAGGGCGGCCGCCTCCCGGGTGACGTTCTCACCGGCATCGGCGACGTTCTGGTAGGCCGTGACGGCGATGAGGCCGAGCAGCAGGCCGTAGAACACGCAAAAGCAGGAGAGCACGTAGCCGACGATGTCGTTGGCGCCGGGCGTGTGCCGCACAAACGCCCGGAGGAACGGCCTGACGAAGATCAGCCCGACCCAGTAGAAGACGACGAACCCGGCGGTGATCAGAAGCGCCAGGGTGTTCGGCGGGATGTCGTAGATCCAGAAGAAATCCATGGGGCTCATCGGCGGGTGGGCCGGGGCGCGGCTGCGCAGGCGGCCTCGACTCCGTGCCGGCCGCGGCACGCGTCCGACCCGAGTCCGCCTGCGGGCATGGTACCCGCGCCTTCGGGCTACTGCACGCCTTCGCCATCGAGCGCATAAATGGCCAAATGTCTGCCGTCCGGCCCCCGGAGTTCCTCCACGCGGAAGGTGCCGCTCACGGCCACCGGGCGGATCGAGAACGCGGCCGTTTGGCCGGGAACCATCCGCACCACGACGCAGTCGTGCAGGGCGGCGCCGGGGCCGAAGCAGCACTCCATGTTGTCGCGGACGAGCACGAACTGCGTGAGGCCGGTCTGCTGGAAGCTCGGCAGGATGTAGCCGCGGATCCGCACCCGCGTGCCCTCGAGCGCCTTCGCCCGCGGGGTCAGGCGATCGCGGGTGAAGGGCTCGCCCTTCTGCATCTCGAGCTTCACGTCGTCGAAGGAGATGTCACGCAGGGCCGTGGACCGGGCCGGTGGGGCCTCGGGCGACGCGTCAGCCCGGGACGCCGTGGCCGCGGACCGCTGTGCCGACGCCGGCCGCGCGGAGGCCGCGGCATCGGGGGGGCGTGCGCAGCCTACGAGGCAGGCGGCCGCCGTCGCGAGGCCGGTCGCCATGCGGGGAGCCGCCGAGCAGAAGCGATCACGGGCGGGCAAATGCGTCCTCGAGATGGTAGACGACGCCGCCGTCGAGGCCGGGCGAGGCGGTGGGGCGGATGACGAACCGGCCGGCGATTTTCGTGAGCCGGGGCGAGAAGTCGATGCCGCGTGGATGCTGCGGGTCACGCAGCTGTACGAGCACGCGGTCGGTGATCTTGGGGTTGCCGCCGAAGCAGCAGTCCCCCTGGTCGCGGACCAGGAGAAACTGCGTGATGCCGTGCTGCTGTTTGCCCGGATACATGAATCCCTTGAGCAGCACATTGCGGCCGTCGACTTCGCGGGCCGTGTCGGGAATCGCATGGGGCGGGTCACCCGGCAGCGGCTGCAGGATTCCGTAGTGGATCCGCTCGTAGCCTGCCGGCAGTTCGGCGGCGTAGGCCCGCGCGAGCACCACAACCCCGCCCAAGAGCACCGCCGCCGAAACAACCGTGGCGGCCAGGGCCAGCGGCTTGCCGAGCAGTTCGTGTGGCCGCTTGACGATTGCGGCATAGGCCGCGATGCCAAGCACCAATCCGACGGCCGGCACGGCCAGCAGCAGCCAGCCGAAGAAGGCCAGAGGCGACAGGAACGCGAGGACGGCCGCAGCGATCGCCGTGCCCGGAATCGCCCGATAGGGAGCCTCGGCGTCGCCGCGATCGAGCGGATCGTCGGGCGTGGCGTCGAAGAGCCCGGCGGTCATGGCGCGTCGTTCCTCGACCGCCCGGCGGCCTTGGCGCCGACGGGCCTGAGCTTGGCTCGGGCGAACGCGGCGATCGCCAGCACCAGGCCGGCCCAGAGCGCCCACTTGAGAAGCGGAGCCCCACCCGGAGCAGCCGCCTCGGGCTCGGGAGCCGACGGACGCGCCGCCGGTGCCGGCCGGGAGGGATCGATGCCTGGTGCGTCGTCCGTGGCCTCCTCGTCGGCGAGCACCGCCGGGATGCGGTCCGCCAGAGCGCCTGCTCCGGCCGTGCCTGACGGCATGGCGGCGTCTGAACTGGTCGGCGACGCGGTGGGCCGTGGGCCGGCGGAGCTCGGATCTCCCGGGTCGCCCTCCGGGTCGATCGCCCGCGGTGCGGCCGACGTGTCGGCGGCCGGAGCCGGTGCGGCGCCCGCGAAGGCGGCGAGGGTCGCGGCCCGACGGACCGCCTCGGGATCGATCTTCTCGAGCTTCGCGATCGCCTCGGCCGCGTTGGGAAGCGGGCAGGCCCGCAGATAGTTCACGATCGGCTCGCGCACGAAGATGTTGTCGGCCTCGGCCTGCTCGAAGAGCTCGACGAGGCGGTCGATGACCGACCAGTCCTGCCAGCGGGCGAGATCGGCGATGACCAGGTCGGCGAGCTTCGGCTCTTCAAGCAGCAGCCGCAGCGAGGCGAGCACCCGTTCCCGAGGCACCTTGTCCGACTCCTCGCCGAGGAAGCGAAGCGCCATCACGGCGGCGTACGTCTCGGTGAAGGGGATCTCGCGGCCCTTGCGGTCCAGGAAAAGCTTGTCGACCAGATCGAGCCCCTCGGGACCGCGGAGCGTGACATAGCAGGCGATCAGGGCGTCGAGTCCATTCCGGGATTCCGCCTTCTCGGGGCCGATGTTCTCGTTGGCCAGGATTTGGGCGATGCGGTCGGCGTCCCGGGCGGAGCCGCATGTGCCGAGCATCGTGGCGTAGAGTCGGCGCCGGTTGGCCTGCACCTTCGGATTCTCGATCCATTCGAGCAACTGCGTCGAATTCATGCGGCCGGCGAGGCCGCGGACATCCGCATACGGGGCGACGGCGAACTCGTCGTAGGCGTCACGGGCGAGCGCCTCGTCGGGATCCTCGAGGTACCGCTGGAAGAATACGAGACGTTCGGCGCCCTTCTCTGGAAGCCCGCCGAGCGCCCGGATGTATGCCACGGCTCGTGGGCTCACCGGAATCGGGCTCGACCAGACCAGTTTCGGCGGTTCGACGGCCATGAGCAGGAAGAGCGTGCCCACCGGCTTCTCTTCGAGCAGGATCGTCTCGATCGGCGGGCCGTCGGGGCCGCCATGGCCCGCTTCGGCGACCAGGTCCCCACCCTTCAGCACCTCGGCGACGGCGAACTTGCCCTTGGGCAGCGGACCTTCGGCACGCGGGCCGAGCGATCCGGGCGCCGGTGGCTCGACGAGCCGGGCGATCACGGCCGCCTGGCTCTGCGCGATCTCCTGGGCGAACGTGAGCGACACCGCAGAGCAGAACGGGCAGGCCGCCGCCCGGCGGGCCGGACCGGTGCCGATCAGGGCCGTCACTGACAGGGCCGCCACCACGAAACCGGCGCGGAGCGGCGATCGACGAAGGCTGATGCTCATGCCGGAAAGTCTAGCAGACCGGCGATCAGCCCCCCTGCAGCCACTTGGCGACGTCGGTCCGGTAGGCGGCCAGGGCCGGCAGCAGGGCCGCCAGGATGGCCAGGCCCACCAGGAACGGCACGAGCAGGAGTTCCGCCCCCGGAGCCGACGACAACACGCTCGCCGACACGCCGGCATTGGTCGTGATGAGCGGCGCGATCGCCCCGACGAGCAGGTGGCCCAGCACCCAGCCCGCGAGCCCGCCGCCGACGGCCAGCAGCACCGCCTCGAAGAGCACCGTCAGGAGCACATGCCCGCGCCGGGCACCGAGCGCCCGCATGATCGCCACGTCGCGGCTCCGTTCGAGCGACGAGCCGACCATACTCACGAGGATGCCGATCGCCGACACGACGACCACGAGCGCCGTCACGAGCAGCAGGAGCAGCTCGAGCGGCCGCACGAAGAGGTCGAGCAACTGGCGGATCTCGGCGATCGGCAGGGCCGCCTGCCCCTCACGGCCCTCGTTGATGGCCGTCCGCAGCCCCATCGCGGTCAGTTCGGCCGGCAGGCCCGGGAGCGAAGCGGTCTCGAGGAGAATGGCGGTGACTTCACGCTGCGCGAAGGGCAGCGGCTCGGGCCGGCCGTCCACCCGCTGGACCGCCGGTGGCGCGTCCGCGGAGGTTCCGTCCTCGACGGGCTTCGCGTGGCCGTCCTGGAGGTAAAAGCCCTCCATGTTCACATACACGCCGCGGTCGACAGGCGTGTCGGTCCGCGCCAAGATGCCGATCACCGTGAAGGGATCGTGCACCTTGCCGTCGTCGGCGCCGTGCGTCGGGGCGAACGGGTCGCCCACCCGCAGGCCGAGCCGCGCGGCGACGGTGGCGCCCAGGACGCCGCCGAAGAACTCGTCGTCGCGGAAGTTGCGGCCGGCGGAAAAGCGGAACGGCCGCCCGTCGCCGATCGTGAGCCGGTCGAAGTAGGCGGCGTTCGTGCCGATCACACGGAAGCCGCGGAAGTAGTCCCCCATGCAGATCGGGACGGCGGTCTGGGTGCTGGCGGCGAACGGCCCGTCGACGCCGTCGGCCCGCTCCGCGGCTGGCAGGAACGACTGGTAGAAGTCCCAGGAGACGTTCTCGATCGGCTTGCTGACAAAATAGACGCTGTTGAGCACCAGCTGGAGCGGGCTCCCCTTCGCGCCGACGATCATGTTGTAGCCGAGCCCCGAGCCCGACTCGAACGCCTGCTTCACGATGCCGCTGGTGACGAGCGTCGCGACCACGAGCGCGACGCCGAGCGCCAGCGACAGCGCGGTCAGCAGGCTCGTCAGCAGCCGCTGCCGGATGTTGCGCCAGGCGATGCCGAGGAGCGTCATGATGCGGCGGCCTTGTTGAAGTCTTCGAGCCGCAGCCGCCGCGGGAACTGCCCCGCCACCTCCCCGGCGTGCGTCACGACGAGCAGCGCCACCCCCTGCTCCGAGCAGGTGTCGCGCAAGAGGTCGATCACCTGCTGCTGGTGGGCGGGGTCGATGCTGGCGGTCGGCTCGTCGGCGAGCACCGCCCGGGGCCGGTTGGCGAGGGCCCGGGCCACGGCGACCCGCTGCTGCTGGCCGACGCTCAAGGCCGCCGGCTTGTGGGCGAGCCGGTGCCCGAGGCCGACCGCTTCGAGAAGCCGCACCGCCCGGGACCGGTCGGGCCGGCCCGAGCCGAACGACATCGCCACGAGCACGTTCTCCAGGGCCGTGAAGCCCGGCAGCAGGTTGAACTGTTGGAACACGAGGCCGAGCTTGTCGGCCCGCACCCGGTCGCGGCGGGCCTCGTCGAGCCGGGCGATGTCGACGCCGTCGACGAGCACCCTGCCGGCGTCGGGTCGCATGATCCCGGAGACGACGTTCAAGAGCGTCGACTTGCCCGACCCGCTGCGGCCCTCCAAGGCGCAGTGCTCGCCGGCCTCGAGGCGGAAGGAGTCGATGTCGAGGATGTCGACCCGCTCGCCGCCGGGCATCGTGAACGATTTGCGGACGTGGTCGAGCTCGAGGACGGGCGTGGCCATGATTTCCGTATCGTAGCGGGCGGGGCGGGCGGGACGTCAAAATCGCCCCCCGCCCGCCGACGCCGCCGGGGCGGATTGAGCCGCGCCCTCGGGCCGGTGTATATTCCTCCGCCGCTCATCGCGGCCCCCCTCCCCTCGACTCGCATTCACGTTTCGCTTCCAGGAGACTCGCCCGTGTCCATTCGCGTCGGCATCAACGGTTTCGGCCGCATCGGTCGCCTCACCTACCGGGCCATCTACGAGAAGTACGGCCTCAACGGCGACGTGCAGGTGGTCGCGCTCAACGACCTCACCGACGCCAAGACCAACGCGCATCTGCTCGAGTTCGACTCCAACTACGGCCCCTTCAAGGGCACGGTCGCCTACGAGGGGAACGACCTCGTCGTCGACGGCCACAAGATCAAGGTCTTCGCGGAGAAGGATCCCGGGGCGATCGACTGGAGCTCCCAGGACGTGCAGGTGGTGGTGGAGAGCACGGGCTTCTTCACCGACGCCACCAAGGCCGTCGCCCACAAGCGGGGCAGCGTGAAGAAGGTCGTGATCTCGGCGCCCGCCAAGAACGAGGACCTGACGATCGTGCTGGGCGTCAACAACGAAATGTACGATGCCAAGAAGCACCATGTGATCTCGAACGCCTCCTGCACGACCAACGGCCTGGCGCCTGTCGCGAAGGTGCTGCACGAGACCTGGGGCATCGACCGGGGCCTTCTGACCACGGTGCACGCCTACACCAACTCGCAGAAGACGGTCGACACGGCCGCCAAGGACCTCCGCGACGCGCGGGCCGCGGCCCTCAACATCGTCCCCTCGAGCACCGGTGCCGCGAAGGCGGTGGGCCTGGTGATCCCCGCCCTGCAGGGGAAGTTCACCGGCATGGCCTTCCGTGTGCCGACGCCCACGGTCAGCGTCGTCGACTTCACGGCGCTGCTCGGCAAGGACGCCTCGCCGGCCGACATCAACGCCGCGATGAAGAAGGCGGCCGAGGGGCCGCTCAAGGGGATCCTGCGGTACACCGAAAAGGAGCTCGTCTCCACGGATTTGAAGGGCGACCCGCACAGCTCCATCTTCTCGGCGGTCGATACGATCGGCTTGGGCAACTTCGTGAAGGTCGTGAGCTGGTACGACAACGAGTGGGGCTACTCCAACCGCGTCGCCGACCTGCTCAACTTCCTGGAAGACCGCGGGCTGTAAGACGCCCGTCCGGTCCGGGCGGCATCGGACCCCGCGGAGTCTCGGCCGCCTTCAGCGACTGTCGCCCGCCGTCCGCTGGGGCCGCGTGGCGACCGTGCAGTCGGTCTCGAAGGTCTGTCCGTCGAAGGTCGTGAGGGCGACGTGCACCCGCACATGTTCGCCCGGCGGCGGGCTGCCGGGCCACCGCAGCACGAAGTGCAGACCGCGATTTCGCGAGGTGCGCCGGAACCGCGCGAGCGCCTCCTGGGCCGGGATCTCGAAGCGCGCCACCGGCGCCCCGGACGGGCCCGACAGGTCGAGCACGGTGATCACGACATCGCCGGCCGTGGTCACAAGTCGCTCGTCGCCGTCGCGTGGCTCGACCACGACCGCGACTCCGTCGCTCGTGCCGTCGCCGTTGCCGTCGAAGCACTCGGTGCGGCCGGGGTTCACCACGAGGTGCGTGACCCGGCCGGAGTCGGCGAGGCTCTCCTGGTGCGAGAGCGGCGGGCCGACGGGCGGCTCGGCCGCGGGTGAGACCGCCGCCACCGTGACGACGCCGTCCGCCGGACTCGAAGCGTCGGAAAACTTCGGCTCCACCGGGAGCGGCGGCACGCCGTCAAGCGCCGGCGGGGCGATCGTGGCCGGGGCTGCCGGGCTCGCCGGGGGCCGAGTGGCGGGGCCGCCGGCGGGCGCGGATCCGGGCAGGTCGATCGCCGGCGGCACGAGCACCGGCTCCGCGGGCGTAGGCAGGGGCATGGGCCCGCGGCCGCGGGCGGGCCCGCCGCGGTCGGTCGCGGCGTCTCCGTAGCCCAGTTGGCGGCGAAGGCTCTGGTTCTCGCCGGCGACGTGGTCGAGCCGGACGCACTTGTCCTGCAGCTCGTCCTGGAGCTGGTAGATCTGATCCTCCTGCATCCGCAGCTCCCGCTCGAGCAGCTGCTGGCTCAGGTCGCTCTTACAGCCCGCCGCGCAGGCCACGAGGGCCGCCAGCACAAAGCCCATCAAACGTGTCATGACGCGCCTCCTTGCGCCTCATGGCGGACCCGTCAGGTCCGCCGCCGTTCGCTCACGTTCTTCCGTTCCTCGTCTTCCGGTCGCGTCGTCCTCGTCGTCGGAGCACCGCGTCCCCGCGGCGGCGTCAGCCGCCGGCCTTGGGGGTCGGCATACGGTCGATCACCTCGTCGATCAGCTTGTAGTCGAGCGCCTCCTGCGCCGACATGAAGCGGTCGCGGTCCGTGTCCTGCTCGATCTTTTCGAGGGGATGCCCGGTGTGCCTGAGCAGGATCGCGTTGAGCTTGTGCTTGATGTTCTTGAACTCCTTGGCATGGATCATGATCTCCTCGGCCGTGCCTTCCATGCCGGCGAGCGGCTGATGGATCATGATCCGGGCGTTGGGCAACGCCCGTCGCTTGCCCTTGGCGCCCGCCGTCAGCAGGACGGCGCCCATCGAGGCGCACTGCCCGATGCAGTAGGTGGCCACGTCGCAGGTCACGAACTGCATGGTGTCGTAGATGGCCAGGCCGGCCGTCACGCTCCCACCGGGCGAGTTGATGTAGAGGTGGATGTCGGCCTTGGGATCGTCCGACTGCAGGAAGAGGAGCTGCGCGACGATGGCGTTGGCCACCTCGTCGTTGACCTGCGAGCCCAGGAACACGATCCGGTCCTTGAGCAGGCGGCTGTAGATGTCCATCGCCCGCTCTTCGCGGCCGCTTTTCTCGATGACGAACGGGATCAGGGGCATGGCAGATGTCTCGGCGTGGCTGGTGGATCGGTTCGATGGGGGCGAGGCCGGCGGTCAGTCCTTGCCTTCGTCCTCGGTGGCCATTGGCGGCTTGGTGAGCACCTCGTCCACGAGACCGTACTCCTTGGCCTCGGTGGCGGTCAGGTAGCGATCGCGGTCGGTGTCCTTCGCGATCCGCTCGATCGGCTGGCCCGTGTGGTGGGCCAGGATCTCGTTGAGGATGGCCCGGGTCTTGATGATCTCGTCGGCCTGAATCTCGATGTCGCTCACCTGCCCCCCGACCTGGCCGTAGGGCTGGTGGATCATCACCTTGGCATGCGGCAGGACGAACCGCTTCCCCTTCGCGCCGCCGGCCAGGAGCACCGCGCCGCCGCTGGCAGCCAGCCCGACGCAATAGGTCGCGACCGGGCAGGAGAGGATCTGCATCGTGTCGTAGATCGCCATCGTGGCGGTGACGCTGCCGCCCGGTGAGTTGATGTAGAAGTGGATGTCCTTGCGGCGGTTCTCGCTCTGCAGGTAGAGCAGCTTCATCACCAGTTCGTTGGCGTTGCCGTCGTAGATCTCTCCCTGCAGGAGGATGATGCGGTTCTCGAGCAGCAGATCGCCGAGCGTCATCTGACGCTGCCGCTGGTAGTCGCGCGAGGCGCTGGAGGCGCGGGGCTCGAGGAGCGAGTCGTGCATGGATGGTCTCGGCGGGCGGTGCGGGGAATGAGACGGGGACGATGTTCGAGCCGGAGATCAGCCGCGACGCGGCGCCCCCGCCTCGGCGTGGGCGGCGGTCGGGATCTCCTCCTCGCCGACGGTGACGCCGCAGACGGCATGGTCGACGGCCTCGGTGTCGGGCTTGGGAAACTCGAACGGCGTGTCGGTGAACTTCGCTTGGGACGTGATCAGCTCGATCGTCTTGCGCTCGATGATCTGGTTGCGGAGCACGTCCATCAGCCCCCGCTTCTCGAGGTTGGCCCGCACGCGGCGCGGCGACTCACCCGACTGGGCGGCGATCGCGCGGATCTCCTCGTCGTAGTCGGCGGCGACGTCGGCGATCGACTCGTCCTCCGCGATCCGCTCGAGGATGAAGTGCTCCTTGAGCGCGGCCGCGGTGCTCCCCATCACCGACTGCCGAAGCTCGTTGACGTGCCGGCGGATCGAGTCGTCGTCGAAGCCGCTGCGACGCAGCTCCAGGATCGCCCGCTCCAGCTCGCGGAGGCTCTGGCGCCGGAGCAGGTCGGGAGGCAGATCCCAACTGGCCGAGGCGGTGAGCGCCTTCGACACCTGCTGCCGCACCTGCCGGCGGCGATGCCACTCCAGCTGGTTTTCCAGCTGCCGCCGCACGGCGGCCCGGAGGTCGTCGGCCGACTCGAAGGGGCCGATCTCCTCGAGCAACTGGCGATCGAGCTCGGGAAGCTCGAGCTTCTTGACGTCGACGATCGTGAGCTCCACCGTCACGTCCTTGCCCCGCAGGGCCTCGGTGGCGGCTTCGTCCGACACCTTGAGCGTCGCGGTGACCGGCTTGCCGACCTTGGCCTTCGCCACCAGGGCGTCGAAGCCGTCGAGTTCGGCGTCGGCGAAGGAGAGCCGCGGCCGGACGATCAGCTCGAGATCGGCGGCCTCCGACAAGACCGTGTCGCCGTCGAGGAAGCGGAGATTGGACACCACCAGGTCGCCCGGCTTGGCCGGACCGTCGTGTGGCACGAACCTGGCCCGCTCGCGGAGCATGCCGGTGAGCGCCTCTTCCACGTCGGCGTCGCTGATCTCACGGGTCGGACGCCGGATGGCCAGCCCCTTCCACTGCGGCAGATCGAACTCCGGCCGCACCTCGATCTTGAACTCGAACGTCATCGGGCCATCGGCGGGCACCTGCACGGCCGTCACGTCGAGCTCGGGTTCGCTGATCGGCGAAAGCTTCTCCTGTTCGGACACCTGGGTCATCGCGTCGGCAAGCAGCTTGCTCCGGATCTGGTCGGAAATCTCCGACTTGAAGCGGCTGCCGACGAGCCGCCGGGGGGCGCGGCCCGGCCGGAAACCCGGCAGCAGGGCCGCGGGCATCATCTCGCCCAGGGCGGCGTCGTGATACCGGTCGATGTCCTCACGCGGGATCGCCACCCGCACCTTCCGCTCGCACGCGGAAACCTTGTCGATGGCGACGTCGAGTTTCAAAGGCTGCGTCGCGGCGTCATCGCCGCCAGCCACGGGACCTGCGACCGCGGATTCGCTGGAAGAAGACATGAGGGGTTCCGGACGGGTCGGGAAACGGGGTGTCGGAACGGCGGCCGGCCAACGTCGGTCGGTCCGGAGAGGCCGGCCCGAAGGCCTTGGCGGGCGCCGGCCTCAGCACGGTCCCCGGCCACCGATTCCTCGGATGGGCACGTCAGGATATGCCGGAGAGCACGGCGAACGCCGCGGGAATCGGGAAGCGGGTGATGGGATTCGAACCCACGACAACCACGTTGGCAACGTGGTGCTCTACCAACTGAGCTACACCCGCGAAGCGGTTTCCGGGCGACGGAGACATGCCCTCGAAGGGCCTGAAAAGCGTCGCCCGGGAACCCGGGATTATAGGGGTGCCGGGGGCTGCCGCAAGGTCATCCTCTGGGCGGGCGGGGATTTCTGGGGAGGCTGGGAGGATGCGCTTGGGGATGGGTTTTGTTCCGATTACGATCTGTCGTCAGACCGGGGTTTTCAAGGGCTGCCCGGGCTGCCCCCCCGGGGGGCCATGGTGACGCCATGATCGTCCGCTTCCACGTCCTGTCGCCTCCTTCGAAGCAGCGATCGTTCGCCGCCCGGCTGCCGCTCTTGATCGGCCGGGGTGAGGAGGCGAACTTCCGCATCCAGCACGATCTCGTGAGCCGCAGGCACTGCGAGCTCTTCATCCGCGACGGCCAGGTCTTCATCCACGATCTCGGCTCGACCAACGGCACGTTTCTCGATGACGAGCAGGTTCTGGTGAGTACCAAGACGGCGGTGCCGCCGGGCGGTGTCGTTCGGGTGGGCGGACTGACGTTCCGGGTCGACTATCAGCCCGCCACGGGTGGTGTCGTGCCGGCCGCGCCGACGCGAGCGGGGGGGGGCGACCGGGGCGACGAGGTCGATGATCAGGATGCGGCACAGAGCCGGGTGGCGGGTGTGTCCGAGAACGCTGCGGAGGAGCCGCCCGACTTCGACTTCGTGGCACCGGAGAACACCGAGACGGAGCCTCTGGTGGCCGCCGAGGCGGCGGCGCGGGAATCCGCTGTCGCCGCACCGTTCCCGCCCCCGGAGGCGGTCGGGGTGGGAGAGCCCCCGGCTGGCGGCCCGGTGATCGCCTTCACGCTGCCGGATGGCGAGCCCCCGGCTGCCGCACCGTGGGCCGCGGTCGATGCGCCCCAGGCCGACGCCCCGGAGGATGGTGCCGACAGCGGCTCTGCCGAGGCCGACGGTCCCGACGACGACAAGTTCAACGAGTTTCTGAAAGGGCTCCGGTGAGCCAGGCTTGCGGTCGCATCACTCGGCCGCAGGCTCCGCCGCCTGCGCCGCGGGCCGGCGGCCCCGCTGCTGCTTGCCGGGCGGCGGCGCGACCGGCTTGGCCAGCTTGATCGACACGAGCGTCGCCTGCAGTTCTCCGGGCTGCAGGTAGAGCCCTTCGACCTCCACCTCGTCGCCGGCCGTCGCCAGCGCCACGTTCATCGTCTTGACCAGGAGTGCCGCGTCGGGTGGGACCTGCAGTTCGAACTTCTCACGGCCGGCCTGCACCGTGACGGCCTCCGCCTCAGCCTGTCTGATGGTGCCGGAGACGAGGTATTGCCCGGCCGGCCGTTTGCCCGCCACCCGCTTCGCGCCGGGCTCGGCGATGCCGAGCCCGCCGGCAACCACGCCCGGCACACCGCCGCCCGGGAAGACGACCTGCATCACCGGCTCCGCCGCCTTCCCGAACTCGTCGAGCGACACCGCGCAGGAGACGAACTGTCCCGGCTGGAGCATCTCGCGGGCGGCCGTGCCTTCGACCGAGATCTTCGCGTTCGGGGCGGGAACCACGAGCCAGGAGTTGCCGCCCTTGAGCTTGACCCTCAGCAGACCGGGACCGACGGCCTCGATCGTGCCCTTGCCGTCGGTCGCAGCCAGCCGTTGCGGTTGCGGACCGCCCGGCCGCTGCCAGGCGCCGGCCTCGGAGAGGCACAGGGAACAGGACAGGCAGGCGATCCAGGCGGCCGCCGTCCGGACGCGGCAGGCACCCGGGACGATCCCGGCGCGAATGCCCACGAAGCCAACTATATTCGACATCCTGGTACCAACCCCCGACCAGCGAGGAACCGACCGACATGCATGATACCCCGCGGCGCGTGACCGTGCGCGACCTGGCGGCGGCCCGGCGCGACGGTCGGCCGATCACCATGGTGACCGCCTACGACTGGCCGACCGCGCGGCTGGCCGACGCCGCGGGCGTGGACTGCGTGCTCGTGGGCGACAGCGTCGCGATGGTCGTGGCTGGGCGGTCGTCGACGATTCCGGCCACGCTCGACCAGATGATCTACCACGGCGAGATCGTCGCGCGGGCCGTGTCGCGGGCGATGGTCGTCGTCGATCTGCCGTTCCCTCTCCAGCACCTCGGCGTGCGGACGGCCGTGGAGGCCAGTGCCCGCATTCTGCAGCAGACCGGCTGCCAGGCGGTCAAGCTCGAAGGCACGACCGGCCAGGAGGATGTCATCGCCGGCATCGCCGCGGCCGGCATACCGGTGATGGGGCACGTCGGGCTCCGGCCCCAGGCGGTCCATCAGCTCGGCGGCTATCGGCTCCAGCGGGACAGCGACCGCATCCATGCAGACGCCGCATCGGCCGCGCGGGCCGGGGCCTTTGCCGTCGTGCTCGAATGCATTCCCCGGGGCGTCGCCGCCGCGATCACGCAAGCCCTCGAGGTGCCCACCATCGGCATCGGTGCCGGACCGGACTGCGCCGGCCAGGTGCTCGTGCTGCACGACCTGATTGGCCTGACGGACGGGCGGGTGCCCCGGTTCGTGCGGTCCTATGCGAACGTGCAGGAGAGCGTCCGCGATGCGATCGCCGCCTGGCGGGAGGATGTGGAACGCGGCAAGTTCCCCGGCGCCGAGGAAACGCTGGGGTAGACCGCGGCTACGGCAGCACGACCTCGTCGGAGATCACCACGGGCCGGCTGCTCGTGACCGTGGCTGGGGTCGGCAGCCCGGCGCTCGGGCCCGGCGAGCCACCCGGGCCGACCGGCACGCTGCCGGGAGCGGCATGCCCACCCGGCGCCATGATCGCGCCTGCCGGGAGCCCCCCCTCCATCGTGCCTCCTTGGCACTGGTCGCAGTGGCCGCCAACGGCCACGGCATGGTCGCCGCCGGGCCCACACGGGGCCGGCTGGCAGGCCGCCGGCTGGCCGCAGGGGCGCATGGCGGCCTGGGGCGGCGGCGCGGCGCCGGGGGGCACGAAGCCCGGCGGCAGATGACCGAAGCACTTCTCGTACTTCCAGACCTCGAGGGCGATGTACCGCTCGTTGAGCGTCTTGCAGCCGGACAGGGCGGCGGCTGCCATCACCAGAGGAAGGCAGCGTGTGAAGGCACGGTGCCAGGATCGAGCTTGCATCGAGCGTCTCCTTGCCGGGGGCGTCGCCACACGAGGCATCGTGGGGCCACGCAAAACTACCCCACGCTCGGCGCGCGGCAAGGAAATCACGAACGTGCCCGCCACCGGCACCGACCGCCGGCGGCAAACTGTGCGGATCGTGCCTACAGGCCGGAGGATGGAGGCCCTGAGAAAGAGGCCGATCGACGAACCGACCGGAGGCATCCGCATGCATTCGGCCGGGTGGCGCGCGACGCCATCCCGGGCCGGCCCGACGCATCAGCCCTTGCGATGTCGGATGCGGGCCCGCATCCGCCGCTTCTTCTGCCCGAGCTTGCGGCGGCCCTTGCCCGTTTTCTTGACGCCCATGCTTTCCTCCAGGTGGTGACCGGTCCAGAATGCCGGGAAGGTTGTAAGATGAGCGTCCGCGCGATTGCAAGCACCGGCCCGGATCCCGCCCGCGGTCGGCCCGGGCCCCTGACGGAAGCCCTTTTTCCCTCGGTCGCCGCCGCATGATCGTTCTCTTTCCGACCTATGCGCGGCGGCTGCCTGGCGGCAGGCGGTGGCGGGCGACGGTCGCGGGGATGATCGCGCGACCCCTGCCACCACACAGCCGCCGCCGCACGCTGGCCATCGGCGTCATCCGGCGGCTCCTCGACCTGGACGAGCGGCAGGTCCAGTCGGAGTTGTTTCAGCGGCGGGCGGACGCCTTCCTCTTTCAGCGGGTGGCGGGAGAGCGGGTCTGGATCGAACTTGGCGGGCGGCGGATCGACGCTGGTGTTTCCGATCGGACCGGCCACTTCCAGTGTGAGTTCGATCTCGACGAGACGACGGTCGAGCCGCCGCCGGGTGGCTGCCGCTGGCTCGCATTCGACGCGGTGCTCGCCGCCGCGGCCGACCACGGCCGCGCCGGCGCCGCGGCCGCCCGCGGTCGGATCCAGCTTGTCACCGAGGAAGGCACCTCGGTGATCTCCGACATCGACGACACCGTGAAGGTGACCAACGTCGCCGATCGCCGTGAACTGCTCGCCAACACGCTGCTCCGCGAGTTCCACGCCGTCCCCGGCATGGCGGACCTCTACCGCTCCTGGCAGGATGCCGGGTCCGTCTTTCACTACGTTTCGGCGAGCCCGTGGCAGCTGGTCACCTGCCTGGACGATTTCCTGCATGCGGCGGGCCTGCCCGCCGGCTCGATGCACCTCAAGCTCTTCCGGCTCAAGGATTCGACGCCCTTGCGGCGGCTGCCCTCGCGCAAGCGATCGAAGCGACGGGTGATCGAGCAGATCATGGCCGACTTCCCGCGGCGACGGTTTCTGCTGGTGGGCGATTCCGGCGAGCGCGATCCCGAGGTCTACGCCGCTGTGGCCCGGCGCAATCCGGATCGTGTGGCGGGCATCGCGATCCGGCAACTGGAGGGACATCCCGCCGGCTCGAAGGTGCGGGCCAGGCTCGACCGGATCGGGAGGCGGCTGCCCGGCGGGGGGTGGCGGGTGTTCCTGGAGGCGGCCGAGATCATGGGATTGCTGCCCGGCGGCTGACCCGCCGCCGCCGACCGGCTTCCGGACCACCGAAAAGCCGTCGGTTTCGCCTTGGTGCGCCGCGGCTGGTCTGCTACCGTCCCCCCCCGCGCTGGCAGGAACTGCAGCCGGTGCTGCCGCACGGTGCGGCGCTCCGGCAACGCGAGTCCCGTTGCCAGCGTCCTCTCGAGGTGAGGTCCGCGCACGATGAATGCCACAGCCCGCGTGGTCCGCAGCCTGATCCTCGGCCTGCTCGTGGCCATGCCTGCCCGGGCCGAGGACGATGCCTTCCGTGTGGAGAGCGAGGTCTTCGTCGGGCATGGGGGGCAGCCCGTCGCCCGCAGCCTCACTCTCTTCCGCGACGGCATCGCCTGGGACTTTCTCGAGCCCGCGGACGCGGCCGGCGGCGGTGGCGAGATCGTCCTGCATGATCCGGCGCGGGAGCGCGTGGTCCTCATCGATCCCGTTCGCAACCTCAAGACCCAGGTGGATGCCGTGCGGCTGGAGCGATTGAGCGTGTCGCTGGCTTCATGGGCCCGCAAGTCGGACGATCGCCTGGTGCGCTGGGCCGGTGGTCCCGACTTCGGCGAAGGCATGACGGACAACGACGAGCGGGTCGAACTTGTCGGACCGCGTGTCCGCTACGCCGTCGATTTCACCGCGGCACCGACGCGACAGGCGGCGGACGAGTATCGGCGGTTTGCCGACACCGCGATTTTGCTGAAAGCGCTCGTGCGGCCCGGGGGCCTGCCGCCGTTCCCACGGCTGGCGATCAATCGGCGGGTGGCCGCGGCGGGAGGCATCCCGCACGCCGTGATGCTCGAGGTCGATTCCAGGTTGGCCGTGGTGGCAGGTCGCGCCGAGAGTCTCCGGTGCGTCCACAAGGTCCATCCCCGGCTGCTCGCCGGAGACGTCTCCCGCATCGAGGAGGCCGAGAGCCGGGTGGCGGCCGCTACCGCGGTCGATCTGGCGACCTTCGTCGCCCCGCCCGAAGCCCGCGAGGATCGGGACGACTGATGCCGGCGAACTCCCGATCCGGCCGCGACCGTCCTCGCGTCCGAGCCGCTTGAATCCGAATGCCCGCGACCGCGAAACCGGCGCTTCGTGATCAGGCCGCGTCATGCGCGGATGCCACACAACGCGTTCAGCCGATGCTGTGCGGCGTGCGGCCAAGAAAGCTTGCCTGACCGGACGATGTTTCCCCTGCGGCAAAGTCCCCTTGCCCGGGAAGCCCGCCGGCCGTGCCGCCGGTGACACCCGAAGACGGCCCGGGAACACAAGGTTGACATCCGTACAGTATTTTCATACATTCATTCCCCACATCCATCAAGAACGGAGGCTTCGATGCTGGTGCTCTCCCGCAAGCAGAACGAACGGATTCGCGTCGGTGATTCGGTGGTGGTGACGGTGGTCCGTGTCAGTGGCGACAAGGTGCGGATCGGGATCGAGGCCCCGGCGCATGTGCGGGTGATTCGCGACGAACTCGAGGTCGACCTGATCGGCGACGTGACGCTCGATGCTGCGGCGGAGCTTCCGATCCCCCGGCTCCTGGGGCTGACTGGCTAGCCCCCTACGGCCCGTCGGGAAGACGTATCGTGACACCCCCTTCGGAGATGGCCGTCGTGCACCGGGCATCCTGGCGGCGGCTGACGTGGATCGCTCTCGGCGTCGCCACGGCCGCGATGGTCTTCTTGGTGGTCGCGGTGGTCGTCCTCAGGTACGAGCCGGCGTTCTATCGACCGCTGCTCGTGCCGGCCGTGGGGGGCGACGAGGCGGAGGCGCTGGCCCGCCGTGCGGTGACGAAGGCCTCCGCCGCCCATGCGGCGCTCTCCAAG
>Ga0255182_1000548_pt1 | contig 24208 bp, 21 predicted proteins | sample Atl_UVDOM_RepA_8_FD_188420 | JGI IMG/M metagenome (GOLD analysis project Ga0255182, IMG submission 188420) | Freshwater microbial communities from Altamaha River, Georgia, United States - Atl_UVDOM_RepA_8d | ecosystem: Environmental > Aquatic > Freshwater > River | place: USA: Georgia...
ATTCTTCACACAATGTTCGTCAAACTTGTTCATTATTTCAATGTATTCAACGGGAAGTTTTTCCACCACAAAGTCTATAATTTCTTGAGGAATATACTTGTAATAAGCCGATGCCATTCCTCCTGTTATACAGGCGAGGGTATCGCTGTCCCCACCAATCGATATGGCCAGTCGAATGGCATTTTCATAGTCTGTACTTTCAAGAAACGCCACAATGGCTTGTGGAACAGTACCTTGACAAGTTTCATCAAAGGGGTAAGTTGGCCGTATTTCCTCAAGGGTAAAGTCAAGATTATAATTAAATGTCTGGACTATGAAGTTTTTGATTTCTTGCTTTGATTTTCCTTGTCTTGCCAGAAATATTGCTGTTGCCGTTGCTTGAGCGCCTTTTATCCCCTCTGGATGGTTATGTGACACTTCCGCCGACTGTTTAGCCACTTCCATTACGGTTTCAAGGTCATTATAAGCAAAACCCACAGCACTTGCTCTCATTGCCGAACCATTCCCATAGCTACCGTAAGGCTTCAAGCTGTCCTCCATCAGCCAAAGCCTGAAACTATCACCATAACCACGGTCTGGATACTTTCTACCGTATTCCCATATTGTTCTCGCAAAATCCTTCTTGTTCACAATGCAGTCAGCGACGGCAATGGTTAAAACAGTGTCGTCTGTAAAAAAACACTTAGGATTAAATAAGTTAAAGTCAGTAGTTTTTACATTGTCCCATTCAAATACAGAGCCAATAACATCTCCAATAACTGCACCGATGATTGTGTTTGAATTTGAAGTCATAATTTATTGAATTAGTTTAATTTAAAAGAATTTTATATTCAAGGCACAAAAGAAACTTTAAAGTTAACGGCGTGTATGCCTACCACTTTTTTTTTAGATTGAAGACTTTGAGAAATAATTGATTGAGGGTTTCTTTTTTTAAATTTATTGGACATTCAGTTCTGCTTTGTAAAATGATTTCATTGTATTCTTTGAAATTCTTGCTTAACAACTTTCCCAGATTCTTTATTGATTCCATTTTGCGAATGTAGTGTAAATAAGAAGAAGAATCAATGCGGTCTGTCTATTTTTTTGAAAAACAGTAAGTTTTCATCACAGCTAAACATAAATGTGACTTTATCTGGCATATAATTTCTTACCTTTTTAGAAAAACTGACAATTTGCTATTCCGAATTAATTCCTTTTATTTTAAGCTTTTCTAAAGAGTCGAAGTCTTTACCTTACCCTTTTACACCTAAAAATTGTTCGAAATTTTCCCGGTGAATAATATTTATAGTGGCAGTTGGATAAGTCTTTTTGAAAGAATTGGGAACGGACCCTTTTGCCTTCAGATTCCTTTTAAATTCATACGCAGATAATTGTCCGTTTTCCTCTTCTACATAATCTATTTCTTGCTGTTCTGTCGTTCGCCAGTACCAATTATTTACCCATTTTTGCTGATAGGCTAAATATTTTACTCGCTCAGAAACTAAATAGTTTTCCCATAATGCCCCAATATCTGTTCTGTTTTCAATTTGCTCAAAATTGGCAATGAGCGAATTTCTAATTCCATTATCAAAAAAATAAACTTTCCTGCTTTTTTTCAATTCATTTCTCTGATTTCTACTGAATGAGGTTAATCTGAAAATAATATATGATTGCTCCAATAACATCATATATTTTTCAATCGTTTTCCCATCTAATCCACATATTTGAGCCAGTTCATGATAAGATACTTGTGAACCTATCTGCAAAGCCAATGCTTGTAACAATTTTACAAGTGCAGATGGCTTTTTAATTTGATCAATCATTAAAAGATCTTTGTATAAATAGCTATCTGACAATTGCTTTAAAATTTCTTTTTCATTTCCCGGATGATTGACCACATCAGGATAAAAACCATAAATCAAACGGTGAGGTAATAATCTAATTTCATTTAATAAACCATGATGATTTACCATTTCTTGAAATGAAATGGGATACATTTTAAATTCCCACTTGCGACCCGTTAAGGGTTCATTTAATTTATTTGATAATTCAAATGCAGAGCTTCCAGTTGCAATTAACTGAACATTTAACAGCTGATCTGTTATAAGCTTCATCTTTAAACCTATTTCAGGAATCCGCTGAGCTTCATCAATAATTATCATTTTTTTATTACCTATTATTGCTTCTAACCTCTTTGACGAAATATTTTCAAAAATGGATTGAATATCTGGTTCATCACCATTCAACCAGATTATTTCTGTGGATTTTTCAAAAAGGGGTTTTAACAAGGTTGTTTTACCTACCTGTCTCGGCCCCATGAGAATGATTGCCTTCTTTTTATTTATTTTAGCAAGAATTTGCTTCTCTAAAATTCGCTCAATCATTTTTACTTATTTTAAGAAACAACAAATAACGGGAATTTCGGAATCAAATCCTAAATTATTGCCATTTTTTCGGAATAAAATCCTAAATTATTGCTTTTTTTACGGAATACGGTGTTTATCTATCTTGTAACTTCATTTAAAAATAGCGTGAATATTTTCAAATTCGAGATTTTTTATCCGTTCAAATAAGGGTTCTGTGTATTCCTTGTACTCTTGATCAAATAGTCCGCCGAAAATTGAGGTGTGTGAATATATTATAGTAAAATATTTTTTTCAGCCTTTTGCATAACATTCAAGGCTATGTAATGGATGAAGCGATAGGGAATCTATCATCAAAGCCATTGTTATGATCCGGCCTTTCTTATTCACTAATCATTAATTTTTGTTCGTCGATTTCTACACTAAATTTCACTTTTGCATCTAAAGCATCAAATACTTTAAGGATGGTTGCAAATCTTGCATCGGTTACTGAATTCTCCACTTTTGATATTTGTGCCTTTTGCACACCTACAAGTTCACCAAGTTGTTCTTGTGTTAGATTTTTGGCCTTTCTAGCTTTCTTTATTGCATCTCCTAAAAGTTCAATTCTTAACTCTTGTTCAAATTTTTCCCTTTTTTTAGTTCCATGTTTGCCTATGTGCATGTCTAAAACTTCATTGAAACTTGTGGTTTGCATACTCTTATTTTTTTGTTTCAAAATATTTATCTTTTGCAGCTTTTGCATTTTACGGATACTACAAGAAGGAAACTAAAGTTTCGGAATTGATAAAAAGCTGATAATTTGCTCCGTAACTTTAGTGTATAAGTATTTAATTTATACTTTTTTTAAGTAGGTGTCAAGTCAATATTTATATTAGAAATAGCAATTATTTGTTCCTGAAATTTAGACTTATTATTCTTTTCTAACTCTTTCAAGTTTTTCAACTTCCAACTAATTCCTGGAAAATTACTCCAGTCTCCATATATCCAACCAGGTTTATTTTCAGCTACTGACTTCAAAAAGTATATATGCTGCCCATCCAGAGACCTTAAAATCGCATTTAGTAATCTACTCCTTTGAAGCTCATACGTGCTATATGTAAAATCGACATCCGTCATTCCTTTAAACTGAGAATTAATAGCACTTTTCTGGTCTTTAAAAACTGGTGACAGAATCTCATGTATAGGTTTACCTGATGATAATAAACAAAATAGAAATCCCTTGATAATTTCTTCGTCAAGCGGCTCTTTATCTAATAATCTCATGGTATCAAAAATATCTCTTGGATGTTGGCGATCTAATGCGGCCACCATTTTTCCACCATATAACTGATTCTTTGGAACAATTTTCATTTCAAAGAACAAATCAAACTTTTTCTGCGCAGTTATGCACAAAAGTCTATTTTCAATAGCTCCAATAACCCCTCTATTAATTGTATTCACTTCAACTTTAACTTGAACTCCCCTCAAATTACAGAAAAGTTTGTACTCACCTAAATTATGGCTTGGATTAGTTATTTGTATTCCTGGAACTACTCGTCTTAACACATCAGCCATTTCTTCCAAATTTGCTTTTATTGCATTCAAGTCTGTTTCCCTATTTACAACTGGCAGATATGTTAGATCAATATCTACAGATAATCTTGGCATTTCATCATGAAATAGGTTTATTGCAGTACCTCCATGTAATGCGAAAACACCCGTATTATTAATATACGGCAACACCCTTAGTAATAATTCCGTTTGGTGTATATAAATTAACTCCATCAATTGATTTTTTGTGGTACAGTTATCATGTATTTTTCGTTATAAATACCGTCTTTCACCATTGATCTTTTTCCCGCGCCCAGGTTTATTTTATCAATGTTCAAATATTTGAACCAAGAATGATTGGAAACCTCTGAATAATACAAAAACAACCTTTTTACTTTTATCGAAGTACATGATTCCAGCAATTTTTGTATCTCCATTGGATTCAAGCTGGTTAGCCCCTCCATGATTAAATACACTTCCTCCAAATCAAAATTTTTGGGTGCAATTTCTAAGCACTCCATCAGTGCCCTTAACGGAGTTGAAATTTTAATTTTAAAATTACCCAGATTATAATCCATTATGCCGAGTTGAGGAGGCAAAAAGCTTGAACAAAATAATTGATGACCCTTCCATTCTTCATTTTTTTTAAACCATTCCGGTAACTTGAATCCTGTTTGGGCATAAAACGAATACGATTTCTCACTCATTTTTATGTAATGAGCAAAACCTAATAAACCCAATGCAGAAATACCTCCTAAATGAATGTATTTATTACTTTGGAATTGCAATGCGTGTAAGGCTCCAAAAACTGTTAGTTCATCATTTTCCCTTTTAAATGCACCACTGCCGATAGATTCAAGCCAATGACTCTTTAAATATCTGTGTTGAAGGGAGTGAGAATAACCTTTGGAGGTCAACCAAGAAGACAGTATAACTGCCCCTTTAGGTATATCCTGTAATAATTTGTTTAATTTATTGTCCATATTTACACTCAAAGTACAAATATAAGCTTTTTTTTAAACCAAAATCAAGAAATAAATCAATTCTTACCAATATCACTTTTAAAGACTTTAGGTATTTGTATGATTGGTGTTGAATGCAAGCCGTTTCGTCGGATTGTCCCTGTTCTATAAACTTATTCATTAGCTGCAATTAATGTACCTCCCAACTAATGATAGCATGAGTTATTTCCTTTATTACTTTTCAAATATAGTTCATTGTTATCAATGATACTCGCTTATTTTTCCTTTTCCAAAACAAGCATTTGATGTCCATGGTGAATATATATCGGTATCATGCTTAGTCCAACAGGCTGTTGGACTGAACTTCAGGTAAAAAAAAATTAAATTTTCTGGATTAAAAATTTAATAACTTGTCATATAACGGATAAAATAAAATAAATTAAATTTGTCCGTTATAAAACATGTTATATGAAGACAGCACCAGCTATATTGCCAAAAAATTTAAAGATTTTAAAAAATCTGGGTGAACATATTCAATTAGCTCGCTTGCGCCGAAAATTGAGTGCAGAGCAAATTGCTGAGCGCACAGGACTTGGTCGAAAAACGATTTATAATATTGAGCAGGGAAGTCCAACAGTAGCCATCGGGAGCTATTTACAAGCGCTCTTTGTATTAGGATTAGAAAAAGATTTATCCCTGGTTGCCGTAACGTATCCCTTAGGAAGAAAATTGCAGGATGCTGGAATTTTAACCAAAAAACGTGCACCTAAACAAGCGAAAAAGCAAAGTGCTACTTAAATGGTTTGCATACTCAAATCTATAACCACCTTTGGCAATATTTTTCGTTCGTAATTGTCCTGCAAAATCATATAATCCAACAAAAATATAGGCATGGATCTGTTGTAAGCCCTTGGCTGTTCCTACTTCTATACTATCTACAAAACTGCTTTCAAATAAGGCATAATCCTTGGTTTTGCTTTTTCCATCAATTCTTTCTGGGCTATAAATAAACCATTCTACAAATTTATTAGCTTTTGTTCCAGGAAATGTTTTTCATAATGAAATAATGCCCTCATAATCCAACATATCAGCTAATCGCAATTTTCCATCTGGAGCTAAAAATTTCAACTGGGTAGTGACACTAACCACTTGGTTGTTTTCTTTTTTGAGATTACCTTTTCAATGTCCTATAAGAGTTTGCAGCTAAAGAAAGTTGGTGATTTTGTAGCACAAACTTTCTTTTGAAAACCACATTTTTTTTAGCCGCTGTTATGGGCTGTGGCTTGCACCTAACAGCCAATCTATAACGTTTACTTTATGTATCCCTTCAATATTTGTTTTGTCAAAGTCGAGTGTTAGTAAAAATTTGGGGTAATTATCACGAATATTTCTAAATGCCGAAATTTCACGTTCGAATGTTTTTTCGTCATTAACAGTAAAGGCTATTTGATAATATTCGCGTTCATTATTCGGCTTTTGTACCACAAAATCAATTTCTTTGTCATTATTTTTTCCCGCATAAATTTTTCCGCCGCGTCTGAGCAATTCAAAATAAACAACATTTTCCAATTTGCGACCTAAATCAGCATCATATTTATTCGTTGTGGTAATCTTTTTCAATCCTAAATCTACTAAATAATATTTGGGGTTTGTAGAAAGTAATTCCTTTCCTTTTATTTCGTAGCGTGGTGCAGCATATATGATATAGGAATTAGTTAAAAATTCCAAATATATGATTATTGTGTTATGTGATATTGTTTTATTGGAATTTTTATTGAGTGTAGCGGCAATATTAGTTGGAGACACCATCATTGGCAGTTATTCGAAAATTTCGAATAACTGAATTCTCATCTAGTTCACTATCTGAAAAGATTTTTTTGAGATGATAATTAATCGTATTGGGTTCTATTTCATAAAGGGTAGCCATCATTTTTTGAGATAGCCATATATTTTCCTCAGCATACATTACTTCTACACCACTTTCACCGGTAGCACTTATAAAGGTTAAGTATTCTGCGGCAGAAGACCTGACAATATCTCTGTTTTGCTTTTTAGCCATTTTCAATCTCTTTAATGATTTTGTCAATATCCGCACGCAGCGTATTTATTTTCTCTACCGTATTAGAAACTTCTTCATTCAACTCGGCAATGTTAATTTTCACTCGATGGTATTTCGCATCCACATACGAACTTACCGATAAGTTGTAGTTGTTTTCTGCAATTATTTTGTTGTCCACCGATTTTGCCACATGGGGCACATCTTCTTTCCTGTCAAACAACTCCATGATTTTATCAATGTGTTCATCAGTAAGAACGTTATTATTGGTAGCTTTTTTAAAAAAATCATCGCCACTGGCATCTATAAACTGTGTTTTGTTCTCTGTTTTGTGTTTTGAAAGTACCAACAGCGTAACCGCTATAGAAGTACCATAAAACAAATTAGGTGCAATAGAAATAATGGTCTCAATAAAGTTATTATCTACTAAATACTTTCTAATTTTCTGTTCGGCGCTACCACGGTAAAAAATACCAGGAAAACAAACAATGGCTGCTCTACCTTTGCCGGAAAGATAACCTAGTGCATGTAATACAAAGGCAAAATCTGCCTTTGATTTAGGCGCTAATACACCAGCAGGAGCAAAGCGGTCGTCATTAATAAGGTTTGGGTCGCCATATCCTATCCAATGGATAGAGTACGGAGGATTAGAAACAATGGCATCGAATGGTTTTTCATCGGCAAATTGAGGATTGGTAAGTGTATCCCCTAAAAAAATGTTGAACTTATCGTAATTGATGTTATGCAAAAACATGTTCATTCTTGCCAAGTTGTAGGTAGTAAGGTTGATTTCTTGACCGAAAAAGCCTTTTTCAATAATTTGGTTATCAAAGTGTTTCTTTCCTTGTAAAAGCAAAGAGCCAGAACCCGATGCTATGTCTAAAATTTTGTTGACCTTCAGTTGCTTGTGTAAGGCTAACTGAGCAATGAGTTTGGATACCTGCTGTGGCGTAAAAAACACACCCCCTGATTTGCCTGCGTTCTGTGCGTAATTTCCAATTAGAAATTCATAGGCATCACCAAAAAGGTCAATTTCATTATCTTCAAAATTACCAAAATTGAGTTCTTCAATTCCTTTTAAGACTTTAGCCAAGGTATTATTTTTACTTTCCACTGTATTTCCCAATCTTGTACTTGTCGTGTCAAAATCGGCAAATAATCCCTTTATAGCTAGTTCGGATGGATAACCATTTGCAGAACTTTCAATAGCATCAAAAATGGCTTTTAAATTTGTGTTTAAATTTGGTTTTGTATTGGCTGTTTTGGCAACATTGACAAAAAGTTGGCTCGGATAAATGAAGTAACCTTTTGTTTTTATGGCATCGTCTTTTATTTCGGGTGTGATGTCTTTGTCTGGATAGTTTACATAGCTTACGCTATCGTCGCCACCTTCAATATAATTGGTGAAGTTTTCACTAATGAACCGGTAGAACAGCGTGCCTAATACAAATTGTTTGAAGTCCCACCCATCCACTGAACCACGAACATCGTTGGCTATTTTCCAAATTTTAGTTTGCAATTCAGCTCTTTGCACCGTACTTGTCATTTCTTATCTTTTATTAAGTCTGTCTGTTTTACCCTTAAAATTTCGATACTTTCAAAAAGCACTTCAAATCTTCGATGCTGACTGCTTTGCAAGTAACCAGCAGTTGACCATGTTGTAACTTTTCCAAAATTTTCAGTCTATCAAGTCCTGAAGTTTATTAGTATTTTGCTAAATATACGTTTTTTTGGTGTAATCTTAGAAACAACTACCAAAAGAAGAAAAATTTTAGCCTGGAATTTAAAGTATTTTATGAACTCAAAATAGAAAAACTTTATAAGGTTTTAACGAAGAAATATAAACTATAACAGATACAGACTTCTTTTTGGGGAATTTAGTGCTTTGAAATTAGGTAAAAGCGAGAGAAAAGGCTTGGTTAAGCCATTTGATGAAACTAAACTGAGTGCCATTGAATAATTTGACCAGTTTACCTTTTTTAGGAGGTCAAAAAGTTAACAACTGTTTATTTGATTTATTAAATTATATTTTAATATTTAATTTATTAATATACTACTCCCCGAAAATGTATCCACCAGTATAGTTGAAAAAAGGCTTAAATTAGCCACAAGAAAAAATGAAAGGAATGAAAAGAAAATTCAGTTCAGCCTTCAAAGCACAGGTTGCCATTGAGGCGTTAAAGGAGCGGGAGACGCTTTCTGATTTATCGAAAAGGTTCGAAGTACATCCGACTATTATCAGTAAATGGAAGCAAGAATTCCTTACCAATTCAGCTGCTGTTTTTGACAAGTCAGCCCATAAAGAGGAATCAAATACCGATACTGAAAAATTATTTGCAAAGATAGGACAACTGGAGATGGAGCGAGATTTTCTAAAAAAAAACTTATTGAAATTGGGTCGGTAAAAGATCGTAAGGCCATGATAGACAGAAAACTGAATATTAGTATTAGGCGTCAGTGTGCCTTATTGAGTGTGGCCCGTAACCGACTTGACTCAAGAGTTAGTTCAGAGCGGTTGGAGAATCTTGAGGTGATGAGGCTCTTGGATGAACGATATTTGGAAAAACCGAGTCATGGCGTACTTCGAATGCAGGATTATTTACTGGACAAGGGATATAAGGTTAACTAAAAAAGGGTACGTCGGTTAATGAGAAAAATGGGGTTGATGGCCATTTATCCGAAACCGAACCTGAGTAGGTTAGGTATGGCGAAATATATCTATCCGTATTTGCTGCGCAACCTTAACATTACCCGTTCCAATCAGGTATGGGCTATTGACATCACCTATATACCCATGTCCAAAGGCTTTATGTATCTGACCGCCATCATAGATTTACACAGTAGATTCGTGGTTTCGTGGGGATTAAGTAATACGCTGGATGCGGAAAGTAGCCATAGGGTTCTCAGGGAAGCCATTAAGAACCACGGAAAACCTCAAATAATGAATTCAGATCAGGGATCGCAATTTACTTGCAAGGAATGGGTAGCTTATTTGAATAAGGAAGAAATCAGCATTAGTATGGATGGTAAGGATCGGGCATTAGATAACATATTTATTGAGCGATTATGGCGCAGCGTAAAATATGATTATGTATATCTTAATCCTGGACAGACCGGGGATGAATTATACAGAGGTTTGACGAAATATTTCAGGGATTACAATGAAAGCAGCCACCAGGGAATAAACAGAAAGAAGCCGGTAGAAATCTACCAAAAAGTTGCATGATGAAAAGATACGAGAAATACGTTCGAGCAAGTGTGGGAAACGAGAATAATTCTATCGAATTATTTCCCGTTTCCCACAACTACAAGGTTATGATGATGATTAATTTTAATTATTAAATTAACTTCGCTGGTGACATGAGTGGGGAGTAGCACAGAGTTGGGAATAGATATTAATTTGGAATACAATAAGTTAGGTTGGGGTAATAGATCAAAAACAAAGCTCTTTTGAAGATAATTTTTTAAAATAGTACTACTTTTGATAATGACCTCCTCATCACTTAATTTTTCAATAAATGATTTCCCTGCTTTTATTTCATCGTTATATGCTTTATCGTCAATATTATCATCATGTTCAATACTCAAAACCTCATTGTTATAACCAATACCTAATGCCTTTAACTTAATTCCTCCCCAATAAAAAATATTACTTTCATTTATAATATTTGATGGGTTCAAAGTTTCTGGGAGATTTGGATATTTAGAAAATGGGGTACAATAAATATCAGACCATCTATAAACTTGAAAATCTTTCAGTAAAATTTTCAAAATATGTTTTTCGGATTCAAAATTGATATTTTCTAATTTCCCTGATTTATCATTGCCATAGCCAAGCTATAGGTAGCCATATCCATTTTGGTCCGTTCTTATTAAATGGCATTCTGAATATTTTTCCAATCCATTATAATTCGAAATTTTTATGAGAACATTCAAATCCATATTTTTTATTGGTATTCCGTCAGCTTGTTTAAAAACAGACTTATAGAATAACCTATTTGTTTGTCCATTAAGCAAGGTTAAGAAATTTAAGAACAAGAGAATGGAAAGAACATTTTTCATAATACTATTTATATATTCAAAAGAAAAAACCCGAATAAATAATAATGAAATCAAAATAAACGGAAAGACAAGAAAAAAGCTTAATTACAAAAACCAGAGGATTGAACCAGTATGCATCTATAATTCAACATGTTAGTTGTTTAATACTGGTATATGACTCTTCCAAACTTTCCCTTAAAAGTTTTTTTTCCTGGGGAGTGAACCTTGAGGAATTAATGATACAATCTAAATATTTAAAATAAATAGGTGACCAGGTATTTTTAAAATAGCTACAATATTTATTGATATCACCACTATACGAAAAAAGAATATTTGTCTCTTTTAAATAAAGGTCTACCAAAGCGTCGAAGTCTTCCGTACAATTATTAATCCCAAAGTCCTCATTTGATTTTTCACAAGAAAATGTAAGTGAAAAAAATAATAATCCAAAAATAATGACACGTTTCATGATTTTTTTTTAAAGTTTTTTAAATAATATTAAGAGATTTAATCTTCCTTACACCGAATGGCAAAACCATTATTTAGGTCAACAGAACTCCTGAAAAAATCTTGTTTATCATGGGTAATAAACCTGCAATAGAGTTTTGTTTTATCCTCGATTGAAGTACTAGTCCACCAAACCAATAATTTTCCTGCACCATCGAACATACCGTCGTTCTTCCTTGCTCCACTTGGATATCCTTTTAGACCACTCGTATTATAGTTCTTAAATGATCCTAACCAGCCATTTACAGATTTAAGTTTGGGAATTGCTCGTTTAGCTCCACCTAAATCATTTATCAATTCAACCCATTCATCATTAGAAGGAATATGCCAACCGGTTGGACAAACCTGTCTATCATCAATAATTACATAACCATTATATAATCTACCTACTATTCGTTCATATTCACCTGAATTATTGTACTTTGACCACGCACCATTTTCAGCTACACTCCACAAATTATCTGATTCAATCTCATTGATTACTTCTCCATTATTGTATCTCGACACTTTCAAATTTTCAGCAAACCACCTTTTTTCGCCAAGTATCATCGTTTTATAAGTGTTTCCGTCTATATCCTTTACTAAATCTCCATCGCTGATGTTAAAGACGTCTGTTTTTTCATTTGCGGGACTATCCTTTGTCCAGGGCAAATCAGTTTCACTTTCAGTATTATTCAATGATTTTTCATCCTCACTGAAGTTATCATACTTACCCAACTTTTTTAATTTAGCATTATTACTCTCCCTTAAAGTATAATTCGTTTCTTCCTCATCGGATTTTTTTGTCTTCCCAAATATATAATTTATACCCACTCGAAATTGCGATGAATTAAAAAAACTATAATTTCCGAGATAATAGATAGGATTTAAAGTAGAATAAATGAGTAAGGGTTCATTTTTCAGTTTAATTTGAAAGCCTAATTGAGCAAGTAATTGAAAAGTGGTAGCATTAAAATTACCTAAAAATGATGTTTGTTGGAATCCAAGACCAAGTATAGCTTTTAAAGAATTTGTCTTATTTAATGATGGTAAAAATTGTCCATACTGCTGGGAAACCAATAAAGCTCCAAAATCATAGTCAATATTTAAGCCCAACCCACCACCAAAACAAGATGTACCGAGGATATTATGCTCCTTGTATTCAAATCCAACATATTGATTAAAATAATTTGAAAAACTCTCTTGATAAAAAAGTCCACCTGAATTTTTAAACCCCTGGCTAAATATTGAAATAGAAAATGTAAAGGTATATACCAAAAATAAGATTTGTCGCATTTGAATAATTTTAAATTAAATGTTTTAAGGATATTAAATCAAAAAAAAATGAAGATAAGTTTTGAAGGAACTTTAGCATCGAAGACCTAATTTAGGATAGTAATATTTTAATAATTTTATTATAAGTTAATTTAATATTTATATCGAATGTCTATATTTTTAATTAGTCTCTAATGAATGAATAATAGATTATTTGGGAACTTAAAAATTAACGAATTAATATAAATTGACCTCTTTTTGAAACCAGATATTCATTATCTACGAATCCTTCAGCTATCCAAACATAAGAATCTATTGGTTGTAATACTCCATTAAATGTCCCATCCCAAAAATCAGTTTCGTCAAAGCTTTCAAATAATAATTGTCCCCACCTATTAAACACCCTGAATACTATAAATTTTGAGATGCCAATTGGAAAAAATTCTAATTTATCATTATTTCCGTCATTATTTGGTGTAAAACTATTAGGAACAACAAAATCTTCTAATTTGTGCAAAGATATAGCAATGGTATCAGTGGTTATGCATCCTGATTCTTCTTCAATTTTAATGAAATATTCTATATCTTGCCCATATTTAAATACTGGATTATAAACGTTATAATTACCTAAGCCAACTTTAGGAAACCATGTATAATTTATACCAATTTCTCTGGCTTTAATTTGAAAAGGCGTATTATAAACTATATTTTTATTTGGATATCTTATACCAGCTACAGGCTCATTTACTGTTATTTTCTGAGTTGAAATATTATTTAATTGAGGACATTTTTTGCTAATACCTTCTAATTTTACAACAAATACATCAGATTTCGAATAAATATGTTTTGGATTAAAACTATCAGAAAAATTACCATCTCCAAAATCCCAACGCCATATAATTGTATCACCTTGTTTAACAATACTTTTATTCTTAAAATCGAGTGATAATCCGACGCACGAATAATCATTGACTTGAAAATTTATAGTTGAATTCTCAAATAAAGATAAATTTATTATCTTATCAAGTGATTGAATACAATTATTTTTTGAAATAATTTCTACCTTATATGAACCAGCCAAATTTGCATCATAATATGGATTTTTTGTTTCTAATATAACTATATCATTTTTATACCATCTGTAATAATCACCTCCAGTCGCATTTATTCTTTGAATACTGCCATTGCAAATAAATGTGCTGCTAGGTTCAATTAAATTTCCATTTGGTTTTGGATTTACAATAACAGTTAATAAAAATGAAGACATTTTACAACTAGCAGGAAAAGTGGTAACAGTATAAATAATTTTTTGAGGTATGTCAGAGAGGTTAATTAAAGTATTGTTTATGAAATTTAGACCTACTTTTTCAATAACTTGACCTGAAATTTTTGCATTGTCAGCGAATGACCAACTATATTGAATATTTTGGGGTAGAAGTTTACCTAATTTATCAAATGTGGGTTTAAAATAAAAAGAATCTCCTGAACAGATTTCTATTGTCGCAGAATCAATAAAAAAATCTAACCCTATTATAATTTCAACAGAATCTCTATAAATGTTGCCAATACTATCTGTAATGGTAACATAATAAAAACCACTATTTCTCTCGTCTACCTTATAAATTTTGGGGTTTTTAACATTTGACGATGGCACAAATATGCCAGGTCCAGACCATAAAAATGAATGAGGTATTTCAAAATCTAATTTTGACACATCTAACTGCAAATCTTCGCCAATACATAAATTTTTTGTGAAAATAATTTTTGTAGGAAAACCTATATGAACATCTTCGAAATTTGGCCCAGTTGTAGAACCATCGTAATTCTCTCCAACAACTACTTTTCCAGCTTCTGAGCCACTTTCATAAGTTGTATTCAGACCAGTAATTGAATTATTGAATGGAGAAATTAACCTATTTGGATTTTTTACAGTTCTTGAAGGGTCTAAATATAAAACTTGTGCACCATTGTGGTAAATACCTGATTTTACTTCCTTGTCAACTAAAACAGTTATGTACAATATTACTTTTCCTGAATTTGGGATAAAAAATGATCCTAATTTTAAATCCACTGAATCACCGTAATTATTTGGAATAGCAGGCCCGCTTGCACCACCCGAGTAAATTACATCACCTTTTATATATTTAAAGCCTTCAGGTAGTTTGTCGTTAATTTGAACTCCTTCTGCACCCCCAGCAGTTATTGAGTTTTCAATTGTTATTACATAAGTTGCATTAGAACCAGGAGCCCTTAAACCATTTTTTCCCGCATTTAATTCCTTTTTAAAAATTTTTAATTCAGGTAAACAATTTAATTTTATATCAATAGAGCTGGTGAGTGAATCCCTTTCGTATAAACTAATAAAACCTTTTGTTCCACTTTCTGAACCAAAAGATTTGGAGCCAGTATTGCCTTTATTTGTAAGACCATTCAGGCCTCCGGAAATTTCAAAAAAACTTTTGTTTAAGTTACTTGTGTACCAAATAACTCCACCTCCTCCACCTCCTCCAGGGCCATGTTCATCATTTAAGTCATTTTCAGTATTACCACCATTTCCACCTGTAGTTGTCACTATTAATTCCTCAAAATATGTTGTATCTTGAATATTTAAACATATTGTGCCGCCAGCTCCGCCGCCACCAGCACCATCGGGTGCATTAGCAAATATACCTCTGTCACCATCGGCACCATTGGAGAGAATTTTTCCATTTCCCACTAATCTACCAGCATTAATAATAATTATACCACCACCAACACCACCCTTAGTACCAGTCAGGGCATTATTGGCATCACCACCGCCTCCCCCACCGCCCAAAAAAAGCCTGTTTGGTGTTAATAAATTTATTGATGAACCTGGCCGGCCTCCAGATAAATTTCCATTATTTTCCGAACAAATCCCTGCGCCTTGCCACCCTATTCCTCCTACTCCTCCGTAACCTCCATTTCCTCCTCCTCCGCCACCAGAATTATGATCATTTCCCCCTCCACCTGCATTCCCAGGTGCTCCTCTACCAAAAGATGAACCAGGAAAACCTAACCAAAATTCTCCATTATCAACTTCATTAAATCCATCCCACATATATCTAGGGCTACCTGCAATTCCTTCCCCTTTTCCTGATGCTAAAATATCCGTAGCTGTTTCATATATATTTGTAGTGTTACAACCTGATTCTTGAACTTTTTGATATCCACCTCTAAAACCTCTTCCAGATGCATCAATGGTGTAATTATTAAAATTAAGATCTCCAAAAACATTAAAAATTATAATACCCCCTACATTACCGTTAAAAGGAGGTGCTGAAATATTATCTGATAAGGTTAAAGAGGAAAATTGAGAAATTCTCACCACTTGAAAAGTTTTTTTTCCTGTCTCCTTGCCATCTCCCATATCATTAAAATAATCATTTATCAGACCACTATTTTTGCTTTTACCCTTTATTTTTAATACTCCTCCAGATAATGGTACGTCATTTAGGGAGGTAACATACTCGTATTTACCCGCGTTTCCAAGTGAAATAAAACCAGTTCCTCCTAATTTATCAGGGCCAGACATTGAATTTCCACTACCATATAAATTTGAATTAATCGTATTGATAATGCCATCCTGCATTTGAATTATCAATAATATATCACCCGAAGAAATTGGGGTAGTTCCAAAAGAATTTCCATATTTATCTACGCTTGGAACAGGACCTAATTCAATTATAGTATCTCCATAAAATACCTTAGTATTTTCGATAGGGGGATAATAAGTATTAACTATATTAGTTCGATTAGTAGAACCATCTTTACCAAGTGTACCACAGTCTTGGGACTTTAAATTATTTATATTAATAAAGAAAAAGCAAAATATAATGGTTACACTTAGACTAGTCCCAGACAAATATCTCGAAAATACGTAAGTTAAGACTATCTCCATGGGCACCTAATTTTTCCTCTTATACGAGTCATATCGCGCCAAATTAATGAGACCTCAAAACTTTGAGGATTTACAGATCCTAAATTTTGTTTAGAAATGGTAATATCATAGCTTAATCCAAATTGTAAATTATTAATTAACATTCCGAAATAAGGATAAAAAGCATCTCCCTCTCTAAACCAGGTTCCAACATACATAATCTTTTGATTAATACCCTCTGACATATCAAAACCTAATATACCACCAATCGAAAAATAATTTTGTTTTGATTGAATCCTAAAGATTACATTACCACTAAGAAAAATATTATTAATCAAACTTAAATCGTAACTACCATGAATTACTTTCTCAATGGGGTATCTTTGCGAAGCATCCTTTAAGAATGATTGAGAAGGCTTATTAATATTAAACATTGAAATTCCAATATCGAAATAGCTAAATGTAGATTTGTAGGTATATAAGACGCCTGAATTAAAGCTATAAAACATAGGCATGTTACCTAAGTCATTTTCACCACTTGACTTAAATAAATCAAACCCATTTTTTCCAAATTGACTTCCAAATGTAAGATTTACAATATCAAGATATCTCTTTCCAAGAGTAGCTTGAAAGCTTGTTCCAATGCTACTATGTTCGTTTATATTTTGATGGTAAGAAACGGTACTGCTTATATAAGAACTCTTCAGTAAACCATAACTAGATTGATCACCCATAAATAATAACCCTACTCCTAAAATATTTTTCCGTTTTTTATCCTTAGCAAATAAATTAGCATCTAATCCTACAGTGTAGGTGCTGTAAGGTGTTCTTCCAATATTCCATTGGCTTCTATAATTGCTCATTAGCCTGAATTTACCATAACCAGTTCCAGCTAAAGCTGGATTAATTGTTAATGGTGACATGAAATATTGAGAAAAATGTGGATCCTGAGCATTAATTATATTGAAATAAATCAATAAAAATAACCCATTTAATAAAGTAGCTTTCATATTTATTTAATTAAAATAACTTGTCCTCTTTTTGAAACTAGATATTCACTTTTATTTGAGACTCCTTCAGCTATCCAAACATAAGAATCAATTGGTTGTAATACTCCATTATATGTACCATCCCAAAAATTAGTTTCGTCAAAGGTTTCAAATAATAATTGTCCCCACCTATTAAACACCCTGAATACTATAAACTCTGTGATGCCGATTGGAAAAAATTCTAATTTATCATTAACACCATCGCTGTTCGGAGTAAATGCTTTTGGAACTAAAATATCAATACCATCAAATACATAGACTTGGAGCGTATCAGTAAATTTACAATTACTAGCCGTTTTGATATCAATTAGATAATCTCTATTTTGTTTAGAATCAAAAATAGGATTTGAAATATCATGAGCTGAGAGTCCAATTCTAGGTCTCCAAATATATTCAGCGCCTAATTTTCTTGCATTTAGAATCTGTGGTAAATCTCGGCTAACACTTATGACTGGATAACGAATTCCTTTAATTGGCTCCTCTATCTTAATTTGTGCAGATTTTTTTTGTGATAAATTTGGACATTGCCCTATCTTAACTTCTAATGTTACGTCATAAACCCCAGCTTTTTCAAAAAGCTGAATTGGAGATGTTTCCGAAGATGTTTTTCCATTTCCAAACGTCCAAAGATATTTGGGTTGATTATTATCCTTTGTTTGGTTCTGAAAAAAAACACTATCCCGGATACATGAATTTTTAAAATTAAAAATTGGTTTAGGGATGTTTATATTTTCTAATTTTATCTGTTCAACACTAGATACTATGCATCCATTTACAGAAATAGCCTGGGCTTTATAAATACCTCCCTTAACAACTTTTAGCTGATTACCAACATAACCAGATATTCTAATATCATTCAAATACCAATAAACCAATCCATTGCTATTAGCATTTAATGTAAGAGGAATACTGTCGCAAATATATTCAGTTATTGGTTTATTAACTATAAGACTTGGATTTGCAAAAACCTCAATTGGTATGTTATCTGATATGCTTTTACAAAGGTATTCATTTGTGACCTCAACCAAATAATTTCCAGATGATCTTATTAAAAGTTTATTGTCACTTGTATCCAATAAAAATTTGTTATCCTTAAACCACTTTATTTTATTGGAGGAATTACCTTCAATAGAATTTATGGTAACCAGTGTAGAATCTCCCTCACAAAATTTAGATTTACCTAAAAGTGAAATTTTAATGTCCGGAGTAGGTAAAATGATAACAGATTTTTGAACTTTGTCAATACATTTATTCTCATCTTGAATTAATAATGTTATACTATAGCTTCCAGTATCTTTAAATGTATAATTAGTAATTTCTGCATTATTTTTTTTAACGTCAGAAATATACCATTCTTTTTTTATGATTTTTGAACCATTTAAAGATATTGATTGGTCTATAAATTCAAATTGATTTCTAGCTAAACATTGTGAATCTTTATTTATTTGAAATTCAGCTTTTAATGGATTAATCTCTGGATTAGATACAAAAATTCTTTTTTTTGTTGTTCCACAAACACCTCCATTTACCGTTAAAGTATAATAACCCGCATCTTCTTCTGAAAACTCCTTTATATCAAGGATTAAATTATTAGATTGAAAATTGTTTGGACCCTCCCATCTATAAGTTACTGTTGAATCAATTATAGGTTTTAGAGAAATTGAAGAACCATAACAAATTGATTTGTTTACTTCACAGTCAGTCTCGAAAATGTTTTCAAACTTAATTACACTATTTGAGAAATTTGAAAAATAACCAAATCTTGTGGTTGAACCTCTATCACCGTGTATTATGCCTAAATGAAATAAACCTTTTGTATTTGCTACATTACAGGATTCTCCCTGATCTAACAAGTTAACAGGAATAGATTTTCTACATATCAGCCAATTTCCGTCTGTTCCATTTACCTCCTCAAAGTCTGCGCTTGTAATAATATTAGATAAGCCATTGAAAGTAAAATTTGCAATATTCTCTTTTTTTGTGATAAGATTAATGAAAAACTCCTGTTGAGTGGCTCTTGCAACATTTACTGCATTTGAACCAGTACAAGTTATGCCTGGTAATATTCCTCCTCCAATTTCACAACCAAAACCAGATAATTGAAAAATCTGTACTGGAAAATTGGTTTTTACATAACATGAATTTTCTGATAAAAAACCTTCATAATATTCGCCTAATACTAAAGTATCTTTAAGAATTCCATTTATATAAATTTTAGTTGAATCAGTTAATGGATAAATATAATAACGATCTTCAATATAAAAATAACCTCGCATAATTATAAATTCATTTCCTGCTAATTCATCAGGTATAAGTTGATCACCAGCCGTATCCGCACAACTATAACCTGGTAATTGTATTGAGTCATCTTTTATCGTTATCGCCACAGGTTTATTTGATTTGACAATTGTTCCACCAGCTCTTTGATTTGGCAAATAAGAAATATTTTGAAATGTATAGGTTTCTCCTCTATTAAGATTGATAATAATCTCCTTTGCTTTTAAATAACCTTCTAAATCTTTTGTTGGATTAACTGTTATTTTAGTATTATTTTCCGTTGCCAATATAGTAAATGTTGACGAATATGCTGGATAGCCATATGAACCATGACTCGTTTGTTGCGGAATGGTAAATTTTAGTCCAAGAGCATTTTCCCCTTTCAATGTAAAAATATCCCCATTATACATATCTGCAATATCATAATAACAAGAAATTTTGCAGGTTGATTTTATTAATAATGCCTTGTTTTGTACTTTATTAATGATATTACATTCAATAACATCTTTAAGATATGTTAAATCAATGGATTTAGAAGTATTTGCTTTTACATTAATCTCTATTTTTTTAAATCCAATATTTCCAGGTTGAGTAATTGTTATTTTTGCATCTTCCTCAAATGCAGAAAATCTCATAATTATTGGATCATCACCATGGGCTACTTGTAAATCTGGTGCAGCAAACCAAAATTCATTTCCAATTTGGGCATAGCTATTTAAACTGAATTTCATCAAAAAGCAAAAAAACATAATGTTTCTTTTGCTAATAATAATTTTGATATAATATCTCATTAGTATAAATTTATAGTTAGTATCCATTGTCTCTTATTGATTTTAATTTTATTTTTAATCAATTTTTAAATTATTTTAAAAAATAAAATTATGAAACAAATATTAATTTATAACGATTTACAAGAGACATATTTTTTCACTTTATTACGCATTTTTTATCCTATTCTATAACTTAATATTATAGGATAAAAAATAACATAATTCTAAAATATAGGTAGTTTCAAATAAAGTATATAATTTGCCTGGAAACATGTTTAGACCTTATTTCCTCCATTGAGTATTTTCAAAAACATCTTGACGAGAAAAAATAATGTACAAATAAAAATAAATATATGTTATTCTACATAATAATTTCTTGGCAAAAGAAAGGTTTCAAAAACAGAAAAAAGGTGAAATCTCCAGCTAATTTTCTCCAAAAAATAGTAGTCAAAAAATACACCATTAAATAACATTACTCCGTAAATTCTATTAAAGTCCCGCTAACTGTAGTTTCAAGTCTAAAAAATAATGGAGGTAAAATGTATCGCACTTTAAATTCTACGTGCTCATTAATTATTGCTTGAGCTCCTTTCATTTTAGCATTTGCAAACATTTTTGCTCTAACTTGTGATACTAATGTTCTTTTAGATCCCATCCCTAAAAATAATTTAGTTTCATGCGATTCAGAAATGAACTTTACAACTTTGAAATTTGCTTTACTTAAAATAACTTCCGAAACAGATTGGTTCATAGTTGTAATATTGGGATACCAAAGTGTTGCACAACCTGTCAGATAAAAAGAAAGAATTAAAAATGGGAAAAGTGTTTTCATCATGTTTTTTTTTAAAAAAGTGTTGAAAATTATTTATAAATATTTGTAATAAATGCTTGATTATTAATTTTTCCTTTTACGGTCTTAAGAATTAAATTAATATTTTCAGTTTTTTCTGGAATTATATAAATTTTATAAAATTCTTCTCTGAAATTAATTTTAACATTATATCCTAAAACATTTGCTTTTGCAAAATATTTTTCAGCATTCATAAAATCATGAAATGCAGCAATTTGAATAACATTATTATATAAAATTTCGAGTACAGCATTATTTTTAGATTCATCATTACTTTCTGACTTATTTATGTCTTTTTTGTTATTTATTATATTATCGTTAATAGCCAAATCAGCATTAGCTTTTTTACTCTCAATTTCATTTAGTTTTTTATTGAATTCTGTAACTTGATTTAATTTATTAGTAACGTTATTTTCAGCAATCTCATCTTTAATTACTTTTTCAGTCAAATTTAATTCCGCCACTTTTTCAAAATTTGTAGCAATTGTATCTTTATATTCAGACGAGTTATTTGTACATAAAATGAAACTGTTATTATCTATTGTAACGTTTATTATTTCAGATAAATCATTTTTTTTAATTGTGAAAATTATTTCATCTGTATTTTTTAAATTTGGATTAAAAACCAAAAAGCCTTTAGATTCATTAGGTTTTTTTCTTAAATTCCATTCACCCTCCTCAATTTTTTTGTTTTTAAAAATTAATTTGAAGTCATTTTTAAAAAATTTAATTGAATCATATTTAGATACTGAATTTTCAGCACAGAAAATTTTTCCCTCAAGAATATGACTTGAATCTTGACTGTAAATACAATCAAAGAGGCAAACCAAATAAATAATTGTAAGAAAATAGTACTTCATATTTTTTAGTTTTTTTTAAAAACTCTACCCTAAAATACAAATATAAACTAAGACACTCATTCGATCAGATATTTGATGAATAGAAATTTAATTCACTCATTTTTTTTATTAACTAAAGTTTTTTAGTTAATAAAAAGCTGATTATCCATAAAATACAATCATAAAAAAGTTATTAAAAAAATATCTGAAGTAGGTAAATATTCATCAGATTCAAATATTTTATTAAAAATGTTTGAAAAAAACATCGGACAGTTCCGTCTCAAACAGGTCAATAAATGGCTTATTAAAGCTAAAACCAAAGGGGTTGAAGGTGAGCATGTTTTCAACATATTATTCGTTTTAGTCTTCGTTGATCTCAAAATATTTGTTAGTTGATGTATTCAGTCTTCGGAACTAAACTGAATCATGGTAAGGATGTCTTTTATGCCTTCCTAAAAAACGAATGGACTGCTTAGGGTAAAATACTAATAAAAATTTACAGGTAATTTCTAAAAATCAGGAAATATTTGCTGAAAAGGAGGTGGAATGGGAAATATTCCTGAACAAGCTCGCCGAAAATAAAATTACTACCGAAAAATTGGTACATATTCAATTTGAATTTTTAAAATGTCCAATTTAAAGTACCGCTTAATATACTCCGAAACTTTAGTAAAATAAATTGAGAATATTTCATTTTATGAAATCAAAGGATCAATATTTTTTAAAAAAAATCAATACAGTTGACAGCTATTTTGGTTCTAAAGTACCTGATGCAGTTACTTTGTAGAATTGAACAATACCCCATTCCCTAATGGTTAAAACAGTTGCTATATTACCTTTCACCCCTTTATTTTTTAAATCATAAGTTGTCTTTTCTACCAATCCTCTTGGAACTCCTAAATGAAGAAAGCCTAAACCTGAGGAAGAAGCTTTAACATATTTTCCAGCATTTGGATTTACATCCGAAATAGAAACACCTTGTATTGTTATACAACTATTTAAGGTTAAAAAAACAATGGTAATCAGTAAAGTAATGTGTCTGAAATTCATTTGATATAGTTTAAAGATTTAAAATAATAATCTTTCTGATGGAAGACCAATAACAACAATTATGGCAATGATAATAAACAAAATGATAGAAAATAAACAGGAACAACCAGCTTTAAGGATATCCAAAAAGCCATCACCCTTACCGCTGAAGATGAGACCAATTACAAAAAGTAATAAAATAAAACCAATGATTTCCATAATTGAAAATTTATTTACTTTTTATTAAAAAAAACGCCCTTGCAAACTTATCCTTCCGCCGGTGCGAAACCGCCAGTTTCTTGCCATTCTTCAATACAACAAAACTGTTACCTTCCTTAGAAAATTCCTTGATTTGAGACATATTGACCAGATGCGATTTATGGATACGGTAAAAGGTGGAACCCAGGCTTTCTTCCAATTCTTTTAAGGTCTTTGCAATCAAATAATCTTTTCCCACTTGCAAATGGATGCGGCTGTAATTGATCGCTCCCTCAAAATACATGATGTTGTCCATATTTTCCATGACAAACCCATTATGCGTGGGGATAAACAATTCTCGCCTCGCAGCCTGATTTGCATTCGGCGATTCTTTCCACTTTTTTTCAAGGCGATCAATTGACCCAGTCAGTTCCCTGGTGCTAATGGGATGAACCATGTAATCAAATGCTCCCAATCGAATGGCCTCCAGCGCGTTATTTTTATCCGATGAGGTGATAATGAGCTCAAATTGATACGGTGCCTTGAATTTCTCCAGAAATTTGAAGGGTTTACGCTTAAAAATTTCTGGAGAAATTCAAGGCA
>Ga0255182_1000549_pt1 | contig 24190 bp, 16 predicted proteins | sample Atl_UVDOM_RepA_8_FD_188420 | JGI IMG/M metagenome (GOLD analysis project Ga0255182, IMG submission 188420) | Freshwater microbial communities from Altamaha River, Georgia, United States - Atl_UVDOM_RepA_8d | ecosystem: Environmental > Aquatic > Freshwater > River | place: USA: Georgia...
CAGGTAGACCGAGGCGGCCATCAGCGAGCGGTAGATCCGCAGCCGCTGCCGTGGGTCGGTCCCGAGGACGAGGTCGTTGATGCGTTTCATGGTGTGCGTGGACATGTGAGGCCCCCTGTGCCCGTTTTCGGCACAATCACCGTGGGGTTGAGAGGCGTACCCCATTCAATCGCTTTGAATGGTGCGGACAAGCCCGCGCAACCGCCGGTCGAGCCCTTCACGTAGTCTTCACACCCATGATCTCAGGAAAGACCCGCCCATGTCCGTGAACTCCATCACCCCCACCCGCTATTCCGGCGTGGCCATCGCCCTGCATTGGGTCCTGGGTCTGGCCATCGTCGGCGCCTTCGTGATGGGGCTGGTGGTGCACGAGATGCCGTTTTCGCCGACCAAGCTGCAGCTGATCAACTGGCACAAGTGGGCGGGCATCTGCATCCTGACCCTGTCGGTGCTGCGCCTGGTGTGGCGCCTGACCCACCGCCCGCCCGCCCTGCCGGTGGCCATCAGCCAGGCCATGCCGCGCTGGCAGCACCTGGCCCACCATGGCACCCACCACCTGATGTACCTGTTGTTCTTCATCGTGCCGCTGGCCGGGTGGGCCTACAGCTCGGCCAAGGGCTTTCCGGTGGTGCTGTTCGGCGTGCTGCCGCTGCCCGATCTGGTGGCCAAGAACGAGGCCCTGGCCCACACGCTGCACGAAATCCACGAGGTGGCCGCCTTCGGCCTGATGGGCCTGGTCGGGCTGCATGTGGCTGCGGCCCTCAAGCACCAGTGGATCGACCGTGATGGCCTGATCGACCGCATGCGCCCTGGGCGCTGAGCCTGCGGGCCCCTTGTGTTCATGTGACGTCCGGAGACCCGACAATGACTTCTGCCTCTCTTGTGCGCCGCAGTGCACTGGTGCTGACCTTGATGCTGGCGAGCGTGGCGGCCACCGCAGCCACTCCGGCGGCGCCGCCGGCCGCTCGGCCGCCGCAGGCGCGGCTGGTGATGCCGGCCAGCGAGGTCACCTTCGTGGCGCGTCAGATCGGCGTGCCGCTCGATGGGCGCTTCAAGCGCTTCGATGCCCAGATCGCCTTCGACCCGCGCCAGCCGCAGACCGGTCGCGTGCAGTTCCAGATCGACCTGGGCAGCGTGGCCATCAACGCCGAAACGGATGCCGAGCTGGCCAAGCCCGAGTGGTTCCATGTGGCGAGCTTCCCCAAGGCCCAGTTCGTGTCGCGGGCCATCCGGCCGGTCGGACCCGGCCGTTTCGAGGTCGCGGGCGCCCTGTCGATCAAGGGTGTGCAGCGCGAACTGGTGGTGCCCGTGACGCTGGCGCCATCACCGGCGGGCACCGTCGCCACGGGCAGCTTCGTGCTCAAGCGCCTGGATTTCAAGGTGGGTGATGGCGACTGGGCCGACCCGTCGGTGGTGGCCAACGATGTGCAGGTGCGCTTCAAGCTCACCTTGCAGGGATTGCCGCCCCTGTGAACGGACGGGCGCGTGCCCGCCGATCGGCCTCCCGTGTCCTGTTTCTTGTCCGTTTCGTTCCCGTTCAACCCCAAGGAGCCTCAACCATGTCCCGAACCCTTGTGTCCACCCTGCTGGCCTCGGCCCTGACCCTGTCGACCCTGTCGGCGGCCCAGGCGGCCCCGGCCACCTACGCGATCGACCCCACGCACACCTTCGTGACCTTCGAGGTCAAGCACTTCGGCACCTCGACCAACCGTGGCCGCTTCGACAAGAAGCAAGGCACGGTGACGCTGGATGTGGCCGCACGCACCGGCAAGGCCGAAATCAGCATCGACATGGCGTCGATCAGCACCGGCACGGCGGCCTTTGATGGCCACCTCAAGAGCAAGGACTTCTTCGGTGTCGACTCGTTCGCCACGGCCACCTTCGTGGGCGACAAGTTCGTGTTCGACGGCGACAAGGTGTCCGAGGTGAGTGGCACGCTCACGCTGCTGGGCAAGACGCAGCCCGTCACCCTCAAGGCCACGAGCTTCAACTGTTTCGACCACCCGCGGCTCAAGCGCGAAGTCTGTGGTGGCGATTTTGAAACCACGATCCAGCGCAGCGCCTTCGGCATGAACTATGGCGTGCCGATGATCCCCGACCAGGTCAAGCTGGTGATTCAGGTCGAAGCCGTCAAGCAGTGACCGAACGCGCGTGCAGGTGCCTCAGCAGCACCTGCCGCAGCTCGTCCTGACGGAAGGGCTTGGCCAAGTGGTCGTCCATGCCCACGGCGGTGCAGCGCTGGCGGTCGGCCGGCATGGCATTGGCCGTCAGGGCGATCACCGGCACGTTGGGGCTGCCCGTGTCGTTTTCGTGTGCGCGCAAGCGCCGGGTGGCCTCTATGCCATCGAGCACCGGCATCTGGCAGTCCATCAGCACCACGTCGAAGCCGTGGGCGCCCGGCACCAGCAGGTCCAGTGCCTGCTGGCCGTCCTGGGCCAGGGTCACGCGCAGGCCCAGCCGCTCGAGCGCCGACTGGGCCACCAGGGCGTTGACGGCGTTGTCTTCGACCAGCAGCACGTGCCCCTGCAAGGCACCCTCGTCGCTGGGTGCTCGGGCCTCGACCGGTTCGCCCGGGCGCGGCAGGTGATCGAGCAGGCCCGTCGGCCCCAGGGCCTCGAGGTCGAGCTCCGATTCGGCGGCCGTGGAATCCGGCAGGCAGGTGGTGGGCGCACCGGCCAGCGCCGGCAACACCGGTGACGGGGGGGCGTCGGTGTCGGCGCCGGCCTCGTGCGCTTCAGGCAGGGGGACGGTCAGCGTGAACAGCGAACCGCGACCCGGGGTGCTTTCACAGACGATGTCACCGCCCATGGCCCGGGCCAGTTCGCGAGAGATGGTCAGGCCCAGGCCGGTGCCCTGGTGGCGTCGCCCGAAGCTGCCGTCCAGTTGTGCAAATGCCTCGAACACCCGCTCGATCTGGTCGGGCGGGATGCCCATGCCGGTGTCCTCCACATCGAAGCGGATGCGCCGCGCACACGGGCTGTCGGCGCCCGCGTCGTCGTCGTCACAACCACGGCGCGCTACGCGCAGCGTGACCTGGCCGGTGTCGGTGAACTTGATCGCGTTGCCCAGCAGGTTGTAGAGCACCTGACGCACCCGCGCGGGGTCGCCCGTGACGAAGCACGGTCGCGGCAGCTGGATGATCTCGCGCAGCGCCAGCTGCTTGCCGGCGGCGGTGACGCGCGACAGCGCCAGCACCTCGTCGAGCACCGTCTGCAGGTCGAAACGCCGCTGCTCGACCTGCAGGCGGCCGGCTTCGATGCGCGAGAAGTCGAGCACGTCGTTGATCAGGGCCAGCAGGTGCTCGCCCGAGCGCTCGATCATGTGGGCGTGCTGGCGGGTCTCGCCCAGCACACCCACGCGGGCGGGCAGGCGTTGCTGGATCAGTTGCGACAGGCCCAGGATGCCGTGCAGCGGGGTGCGCATCTCGTGGCTCATGGTGGCCAGGAACTGGTCCTTGATGGCGCTGTGCCGCTGGGCCAACTTGAGCGCATCGGCCCGCTCCTGCGAGATGCGGTCGGTGGTGAAGCGCAGCCACAGCAGCTCGCTGATGCGCCGTTCGGCGCGGCGGCTCTCGTTGACCATGATGCCGCACAGCGTGGCCAGGCCGATGGCACCGAAAACACCGTAGCCGTCACCCCGGGTGAGCAGCATGCCGGCGGCGGGCAGCAGCATGGGCACGTTCATGGCCAGGCTGCTGCCCATGTGGGCCTGCAAGGTGAAGGTGTAGATGGCCGAGCCCCCCACCAGCGTGGCAATTATCACGGCCGTGGTGACCAGATCGTCCACCGGCATCAGCCAGACGCCGGCCAGGCCCCAGGAGCCGCCATGGATCGCGCAGACGAACATCAGGCTGCGCAGCCAGTGCGGGTTGTCGCGGTCTTCGGCGCGCTCGAAGGCCCACCAGTGGCCCAGCCGCAGGGCGCAGCCCAGCAGCACGATCACCGCCCAGGCCAGCGAGGGGAACCACCCCACGGCGGGCCCGATGAGGGCGGCCAGCGCCAGGGCAAAGCCACCGCTGACCAGGGTCATGGGCAGGGTGGGCGCGAACAGCATGCGCACCCGCTCCGCGCCGATCAGGCGCGTCAGTTCGGGGTCGTCGGGCGCGGTGCGTGACGGAACGAAGGCGGGTGGTGAGGTCATGGGCTGGGCAACGATACACGCGGTATCGTTGCTCAGCTATCGGCGCCAGCCCTGGGGGCTTGAGCGCCTTCGCCGCTTCAGGCGGTGCGACGGCGCGCCGCAGCGGCCACGCCGCCCAGGCCGAGCAGCATCAGGGCCCAGGTGCCGGGTTCGGGCAGGGGCTGGGTGCCGCCACCGGTTCCGGGGGTCACGAGGGTGGTGATCATCACGTCTGCCGAGGTGAGAGTCTGGTTTGCAGACACCTGACCATCGATCAGCAAGGCGCCACGACGCACCTGTTCGGCATCGACGTTCGCGAATGCGAACGCGAAGCGCTGGGACCACGACTGGTCGATCGTGCGCTGCTCCGGCGACAGATAGGCAACGGAGTAGGTGTCCCATTGCTGGTAGCTCGAGTCGGTCCTCAGGGACAGTGCACCGCCGCTGCCTCCCTCGATGCTCACGCCATTCTGGACCGCGTAGCTCATGGTGGTGTCCTGACCCAGAAAGACACTGAGTTGAGCGCCCAGCGAGACGAAGCCTCCCACCGAGTGGTACGTGCTTGTCTGTGCGTCGATCTGCACCGTGTCCGTGCCTGTGAGCGCATGTTCGTAAAGCGGATTGAGGTCGGCTCTGGCCGACACCGACGCGATGCCCTCGAGCACCATCAGGGTATTGGGGCTGAGTTCGAAGCCGAAATCGCCCAGGTCACCCGTTGGCGTCGAGAGGCTCACACTGCCGCCAGCCACTGAACGGGTCGTGGTGCTGACGTACGTCGTGGTGGTGATGTTCCCGGTGATGGAATCACGGTAGGTGTAGACGTTGGTGATGGGATCGAATGTGCGCGTGTCCTGCGTGCCAGCGGTGACGGCCGCCCGGGCTTCAAAGGAATTGGCGCTGCTGTCGAAACTCAGGCCCTGGTCGGGCGTGAGGCTGCCGACCGACGACCAGGTGCCCGGCGCGGTGAGCGGCACAAGGACCTTGCCGGCGTCGGTGTACTTGTCGACCATCCACCCGGCCGCCACGCTTTCCGGGTCCAGGCGAATCGCCGTGGCTTCTGCCGCAATGCCGTACACGTAGGTTTCGGGCATCGAGGCCTGGGCCATGCCCAGCCAGGTGATGCTGGCCTCGATCCCGTCGTTGGGGTCCAGATCGATCAGACGGACCTGCAGGTTGCTGACCCCCGCGTGGGCGTCGAGGACGGGGCTGGACTGGGCATGTGAGCCCGAAGCATGGGTCAAGGCCAGCGCTGCGGCCACGGCGAGCGCGCTCAAACGAGTTGACATGGGGTCTCCCTGGGATGGACGTTCTGAGGAACAATGCCCTCAGTCTCATCGAGGGTAATGCCCGGCGTCAAGCCCGCAGACCCAGGGTGGGTGCAACGAGCTGTATCGCACGCGGGGTGCCTCCCCCTTTTGGGGGTGTGTGGGCCCTGGGGTTCTCCCGGGCCCTCACACCTCGGGCATGTTCAGGCGCTCACACACCCGGGTGGTGGCCAGCTGGAAGGCCTCGAAATGCAGACCCACCTGCTCGGCCACGGGCAGCATGTCGCGCCAGATGGCCTGCGGGTCGGCGGCCTGTCGGTCGTCCAGCAGCAGGGCATCGACCACGGCGCCGATGGCCAGCAGCTTGCGCACCGGGGGGCGTTCCTGACCCCACTGGCTGGGGGCCTGGGTGCGGCAGCGCACGCCGTCGGCCACTTCGCGGGCCAGGCCCCAGGCCTTGCACAGGGCCGCGCCGAAAGCCGCATGGCTCACGCCAAAGGCCTCGATCTCGATGGCGGCCAGAGCCGCCTCGTCGGTCGGCCCGCTTTGCACGTGGGCGTAGCGGCTGGCGTCGTAGGCGATCAGCACGGCGCGACCGCTTTCGGCGAACAGGCCCATGGTGTGGGCCTGCCAGGGGTCGACATCGAGCTGGCGCGCGATGCGGCCCATGGCCAGACCCCGGATGCCGGCGCGGTCCCACAGCGTCTGCAGCAGGGGGTTGGGGGGAAAGGCGCCGCGCAGGCCGATCTCATACGTGAGCCCGGCCACCTGGGCCATGCCCAGGTAACGGATGGCCTCGTGCACGGTTTCGACGCGCTTGAGCAGGCCGAACAGCGCCGAGTTGACGGTGCGCACCACGGCCGAAGCCAGCGCCATGTCGGTTTCGATCAGGGCAGCCATCTGGGCCATCGAGCTGGCCTCGTCGGCCATCATCAGAGACAGCTTGACCAGCGTGGCCGGGCAGGCCGGCAGGTCGATGTTGAGTTCCCGCAGCTTGGGGTCGATGCTCATGACTGGACATCCCTTGGAGGTGTGTAGGGCCGTGGGTGTCAGTCTAGGCCGGGCTGCCCGGATTTCAAATGTCAAAAAGCCCGCAGAAGCCGTACTTTCCTGCAAGCCGGCCGCCGGGATGGTGCGGCGAGCGGGTTCAGCGGCCGGGCGCGTCTCCAAAGCGCGCGCGCAGGGTGCGCGGGGTGGCGCCGCGCCAGCCCTGGCTGCGGCGGAACTCGCTGGGGGGCATGCCCTTCCAGCGGCGGAAGGCCTCGATGAAGGTGGTGACGTCGGCGTAGCCCAGGCGCTGGGCGATTTCGGCGTGCGTCAGCCGTGCCTGGGCCATCAGTTCGACAGCGAGGGTGCTGCGCACTTCTTCGAGCAGGCCGCGGAAGGTGGCGCCTTCGGCCGTGAGGTGGCGTCGCAAGGTGCGCGACGTCATGTTCATCTCGCTCGACACCTCTTCCATGTCGGGGATGTGGCCGGGCGTGCGCAGCAGCCGGTTGCGCACGGTGGCCGCCACGCCCGTGCGACGTGAGCGGGCTTCGACCAGCGCCCGGCAGAGTTCTTCACAGGCGCGGGCGGCCTGCGGGTCGGCTTGCGGCAGGCGCTCCTGGAGCAGGGCGGCGGCAAACACGCTGCGGTGCTGCGGCTTGCCGAACTCGGGCTGCACGCCGAAGCAGTCGGCATAGCGCTGGGCCATGGCCGCATCCGGCCGCTGGTGCTTCATTTCGAAGCGGGTGTAGGGCAGGGGGCGGCCCAGCACGTCACGCTGCAAGGTGGCGATGGAGGCGCGGTCCCGGTCGGCAACGAACTGACGCACGTCGGGCGGCAGGTGCTCGTCGTGGTGGGTGATGACGACCTGATCGCCGTCCTGGCTGACCGTGTTGCGGGTCAGCGAGTAGGTCTGGTTGAGCATGCGCCACGCCAGATGGATGGCCTCACCTAAAGAGGGACTTGACAGCAGGGCGTAGCCCCACAGTCCGTAGTGCTGCAGACGGTAGCGCTGCCCGGCGGCCAGGCCGAGGTCGGGGGGGTGACCCGTCTGGGCCTGCAGATTGCGGATGAGCTGGATCTCTTGCTGGGCCTCGATCTCGGCCTGAGGATGATCCAGATGGGGGCGCTCAATGCCGGTATCTCGCAGCAAGCCGTCGATGCTGGCGCCGCGATCGATCCCGAGCTGCACCAGCACGCGCGCGGTCTCGATGCCCCGTCGGGTCTCCCAGGGGGGCAGTTTCATGCCGTTGGACATACAACTCCTCCGGGGGCATCGGTAAGACCTGTACGCGTACAGGTTGCCCCTACCTGGACGATTATGTCCGGCCGACCGTCGGACTTGTCCGAAAAGCCCTGAGCCCGACAGGCTTTGTCGGCCACCCGACGCCCGGCGACAACGGCGATGTCCGAATAGCTGGTGTTTCAGCCCGCGCTGTTGCTGAGGTCGACAAAACGGTCGGCGTGCAGGCGGTCGGCGGGCAGCCCGGCAGCGCGCAGTCGATCGGTGCAGGTGTCGATCATGGCCGGGGGGCCGCACAGGGCGGCGTCCCAGCCGGTCAGATCGCCATGGGCGAGGGCGACGATGTGATCGGCCAGCCAGCCGCGGCGGCCACCCCAGTCGCTGCCATCGGGTTCAGCGGACAGCACCGCCTCGACGTGGAAGGGGCCCTGCCAGGCCCGCTGCCATTGGCCGATGTGGTCCTGGGCATAGAGGTCGCGCTGGGTGCGAGCCCCGATGGCGAGCGTGAGCGGCCGCCGGTGCTGGCCGTCGCGGATGGCCTGCTCCAGCAGGGCTTTCAAGGGGGCCAGGCCGCTGCCGCCGGCCACGCACAGCAGCGGGCGCTCGCCCTTGGGCAAGGTGAAATCCCCGCTGGGGCCCTGCACCTGCAGGGTGTCGCCCGGCCGGGCGTGGCGGAACAGCCAGTCGGTGAAGCGACCGCCAGGCACGTGGCGGATGAACAGCTCGATGTGCTGCCCGTGGCTGGCATCTGGTGCCGAGGCCAGCGAGTAGCGGCGGGTCTCATCGCCGGGGCCACCGGCGGCGGCCGGCACGACCAGGTCCACGCACTGACCTGCGCGGTAGTTCAGGGGCCGATCGAGCGTGAGCACGAGGTGCAGGATGTCGCCGGTCAGGGGCTGCAGGCCGGTGAGGCGTGCCGGGGTGTCCACCCGCGAGCGCGTGTCGGCCGTGGGCTTCAGGGCCACCTCGACCACCAGGTCGGACCGGGGGCGGCTCTGGCAGGCCAGGATGTAGTGCTGTTGCAGTTCTTCGGCCGACAGCAGGTAGCTCTTGTCGGTCATCTCCTTGACCTGGCCCGACACCAGCCGGCACTTGCATTCACCGCAGCCGCCGACCCGGCAGTTGTGTGGGAAGGGCAGCCCCTCGCGCAGCGCGGCTTGCAGGATGCTTTCGTCCTTGGACACGGTCAGGGTCGCTTGACCCGGGGTTAACTGGACCTGGAAGGTCGACGGACCCCGGCGGAAAAATCGTTCGAACACGCAGAAACTCCAAGGCGGGTGCCGATGGTGGCAACGACCGGCGGCCCCGCACCGGGGGCCGCCACGTGGGGAGCGGGCTGGGGGTCAGCGACCGCTCTGGGCGAGCTTGAGGCCGCTCATGCCGCTGATCCGGCTGGCCTCCTGCGCCAGCTTGCGTTCGGCGGCCGTGGCGTGGCGCTCATCCCAGTCGTTCAGGGCCGGCGTCATGATCTTCTTGAACAGGGGCGGCACCAGGGCGATCAGCAGCATGGACAGGTAGCCGTTGGGCAGCATCGGGGCATTGGGGTAGGCCGACAGCGTCCAGTACGGGGCTTCGCCTTCAGCGTGGTGGTGCGAATGGCGGGCCAGGCTGAACAGCACGTTGGTGCTGGCCCAGTGGTTCGAATTCCACGAGTGACGGGGTTGCACCGGCTCGCCCGGCACACGCACCAGGCCGTAGTGCTCGAAGTAGTTGGTGATCTCGAGGTATTGCTTGCCCACGAAGGCCAGGATCGCCCAGAAGCCCACGCCAGGCCAGCCCGCGATGAAGTAAGCGGCCACAAACATCGCGAGGTTCTCGAGGTTGCCGCGCAGGAAGGGGCTGGCGAACGGGTTCCACACCGACTTGCCGAGCTTGCGCAGGCGGGCCCGCTCGACCTGGAAGGCGTGCACGTAGCTCATGATCGTGGAGCGCACGGTGAAGGTGTAGAAGCTCTCGCCGCGGCGGGCCGTCGCCGGGTCGGCATTCGTGGCCACTTGCACGTGGTGACCGTAGACGTGCTCGATGGCGAACGAGGTGTCGCAGGTGAAGGCCAGCATCCAGCGACCCATGAAGAGGTCGAAGGGGCTGGCCGTGCGGTGTGTGAGCTCGTGGCCGGTGACGGTCCCGCCCACGGCGTTCATCAGGCCCACGCTGACGATGCAGCCGGCCCACTGGGCCCAGTGGGTGGTGGCGGCGCGGCCCGCGAACAGGTCCAGCCCCAGGTTGGACTGCATCCAGGCGCCGAATCCGAACACGTCACCCGAGCCGAACATCCACAGCACGGTGAAGTTCAGCACCGCCAGCAGCGGCAGCATCAGGTACAGCGGCAGGTTCAGCAGCGCCATGATCTGCACCTTGGGCGGGCCCGATTCATCGCGCGGGAACAGCATGTCGGCACCGATGAAGAACACGATGGCCGCCCCGAAGGGGGCCCACATCCACCAGCCCCCCTGGAGCAGCATGGCGAAGAACAGCAGGCCGATGGTGGGCATCAGCCAGCCCTTGAGGTATTTGGACATGGTCGGGTCTCCTGGTCTCATCACGAAGGTGTGTGAGGAGGGACTCTAGGGAAACGGGCCGCGGGGCCCCTGATCTGATGCGGCTTGTGTTCAGATCAGGCGTCTGGCGACACCCATCCGGCGCCTGACCATGCTCAGCACAGGGTCAATCGCGTCGGACGATGGCCAGGCCCTTGAGGTACTCGCCCTCGGGGTAGTTGATGGTGGTGGGGTGGTCGGGCGAGGCTTCGAGCCGGCGCATCAGGTAGCCGTCGACCTGGGCGTCCAGGCCGGCGCCAGCCACGATCTTGTGAAACAGCTCGGCACCGATACCGCCCGAGCAGGAATACGTCATCAGCAGGCCGCCGGGGTTGAGCAGCTTGAAGGCCAGGCGGTTGATGTCCTTGTAGGCCCGAGAGGCCCGGTCGGCGTGGGCGGCGCTGGGGGCGAACTTGGGCGGGTCGAGCACGATGGCGTCGAAGCGGCGCCCGTCCTTCATGAACTGGCGCAAGGTGGCGTTGACGTCGGCGTCCAGGGCCGTGTGGCGTGCAGCGTCAAAACCGTTGAGGGTGACATGGGCACTGGCGCGGGCCAGGGCGGGGCCCGAGGAGTCGACGCTGATGACCTCGGTGGCACCGCCGGCCAGCGCGGCCACGCTGAAACCGCCCGTGTAGCTGTAGCAGTTCAGGGCCGATGTGACGCCGAACTGGCGCACGAGGTCGGCAAAGAGTTTGCGGTTGTCGCGCTGGTCGAGGTAGTAGCCGGTCTTGTGGCCCTCGGCCACGTCCAGCGTCAGGCGCCAGCCGTGCTCGCGAATGGTCACTTCGGTGGCCGGGGCGCTGGCGCCGGCCATGCGCAGCCAGCCGATCACGGGCGGCAGCCCTTCCATCTGGCGCACACCCGAATCCGAACGCTCGTACAGGCCCTGGGCCCCGGTGGCGGCCATCAGCGCGTCGGCGATCACGTCCTTGAAGCGTTCGGTGCCCGCGCTGAGGAACTGGGCGCTGAGCAGGTCGCCGTAGCGATCGACGATCAGCCCCGGCAGGCCGTCGGCTTCGCCGTGGACCAGGCGCACGCCGTCGCTGTCGATGGCCAGGCGCTGGCGGTAGGCCACGGCGGCGGCGATCCGCCGATCGAAGAAGGCCGCGTCGATGCGCTCGCCCTCGTCGAACGACCACGCGCGCACGCGGATCTGCGAGCTCGGGCTGAAGGCCGCCCAGGCCAGGAAACGCCCGTCGTGCGATTCGACGCGCACGGTTTCCCCGGGGTCGGCCTTGCCCTTGGCCACCGACCCCTGGAACACCCAGGGGTGTTGACGCAGCAGGGAGCGTTCTTTGCCTTCGCGCAGGGTGATGGTTTTCATGAGGGTTCCGGACAGGGCGTGAGCGAAACCCGTCATTGTCGGTCAGTGTGGCCACTTTTGGGCCTTGCGCGATGGGCAGACCGCCCGGATCAGGGTATGGTGAGGCCTTGACAGAAATCAAGGCTCCCGCATGGACGGGATCGGCTCCCTGGTGCATGGGGCCGTGGGCCGGCTGCCTGGGGAGGCGACCGTGTCGCCGGGGCACCCGGAGTCCCTGATTCATGAGCAGCCTGCCGTTCGAGCCGGATCCTTTGGCGCCCATCGAGCCCTGTGCCGATGGCCTGACGGCTCCCGTGTGGCTGCCGCCCGAGGGCGAGGCTTCGGTGCTGGACCTGGTGGCCCGGCTGGTCCACGAAGGCACGCAGGTCGATGTGGCGCATTACAAGCCGAGCACCTTTCGCCGCCAGGTGCAGCGGCGCATGGGGCAGTTGGGCATGGATTGTCTGGCCAGCTACCTGCAGCACCTGAGCGCCGACCCGGACGAGGTCCACCAGTTGCAGCGCAGCCTGCTGATTTCGGTGACGCGCTTCTTTCGCGATCAGGCTGTCTTCGATCGGCTGCGCGAGGCGATGCGCGACCTCGTGGCGCTCAAGGACCCGGGGCAGCCGCTGCGCATCTGGGTGTCGGGTTGCGCCACGGGCGAAGAGGCGTACTCCCTGGCCATCCTCGCGGCCGACGCCCTGGGCGGTGACCTGGCGCGGGTGCCCGTCAAGGTGTTCGCCACCGACATCGACGCCGAGGCCCTGCGGCAGGCCCGCGCGGCCCTGTACCCGATGCAGGCGGTCGAAGGGCTGGCGCCCGATGTGCGTCAGCGCTATTTCGTGGAGGAGGGCGATCGGGTGCGGCCCGTGCCCGCGTTGCGCGATCTGTGCGTGTTCGCGCAGCACGACCTGTTGAGCCAGCCACCGTTCCTGCATCTCGATCTGATCAGTTGCCGCAATGTGCTGATCTACTTCCAGGCCGAGGCGCAGTCGGACATCCTCGACCGCTTTCACCGTTCGCTGACGCCGGGCGGCTGGCTGGTGCTGGGCCAGTCCGAGTCGGTGCCCGGCAGCGAAGCCGGGTTCGTGGCCGAGCCTGGTCCCTGGCGCCTGTACCGGCGTGTCGAGCGGCCCGAAGCAGGGTGGCGGTCCCCAGGTCGACTGAGCGGCTCGATGGCGGTGGGGCCAGGGCCCTCGCGGCCCGCAGGCGCAGCCCCGAGCGGGGTGGCGCCACGCTTTCACCAGGCCTTGCTGCAGCGCCATGCGCCGCCGGGCGTGTTCGTCGACGACGACGGACGGATCCGTCACAGCTGGGGTCGGGTGGCGCCTTACCTCCAGGTGGCCGATGGCCCGGTCGACACCGCGCTGGAATCGTTGTGCGTGCCCGATTTGCGTGACGATGCGCGGGCCTTGTGGCACCTCGCCCGCGTGGCGGCCCCCGGCGATGTGTTGCGACGCCGCGTGAACCTGCTCACCCCCGATGGGTCTCCGTGGGCGGTCGAGCTGCAGGCCGAGCACCTGCCCGCGCTGGGCGCCGAGCCGGCGGGCGTCCTGCTGTGCTTCTGCCCCGTTGAGCCGAATGCGGCGCCGGCACGGTCGCGGGACCCGGACCAGGCGCCCGAGACCCTGCGCTGGCAGGACGAGTTGGCCGTGGCGCGCGAACAGGTGCACACGCTGGTGCGCGAGCTCGACCGGGCCCTGGACGACCGCCGCGCACTCGATGAGGAGTTGCAGGCTTCGTCCGAGGAGCTGCAGTCGTCCAACGAGGAGCTGCAGGCCTCCAATGAAGAGCTGACCACGCTCAACGAGCAGCTGCAGGTCCGCACCGATGAGCTGGGCACCCTCACCGACGTGCTGCTGAACATCGAGCGCTCCATCCAGGTCGGCATGGTGGTGGTCGATCTGCAGTTGCGGGTGTTGCGGTTCAACCCGCTGTCGGTGCGCATCTTCGGGCTGATGGCGCACGACATCGGTCGTCCGCTGACGGCCGTGCCCACCAGCCTGCCCCTGAACGATCTGACCGGCCAGATCGGCCAGGTTCTGGCCACCGGCCGGCCCTCGGTGCAGCGACTGGACCACGGTGATCGCCATTTCGACCTTCAGCTGTCGCCCCTGCGCGACCGCCGTGACCAGCTGGCGGGTGTGATCATCGCCTTCACCGACGTGGCGGCCTTGCGCCAGGCCGAGACCGAACGGGCCCGGCTGGCGGCCATCGTCACCCACAGTGAGGACGCCATCGTGGGCAAGACCCTGGACGGCATCATCACCAGCTGGAACCCGGGGGCCGAGCGGCTGTTCGGCTATGCGGCGGACGAGGCCATCGGCCAGCCCATGCTGATGGTCTTTCCGGACGACCTCAAGAGCGAGGAGCCGCAGCTGCTGGCGCGGGTGGCGCGCGGTGAGGCCGTCGCCCCCTTCGACACAGTGCGTCGCCGCAAGGACGGACAGTACATCCACGTGTCGGTGGCGCTGTCGCCGATCCGGGATGGCACTGGCCGCATCGTGGGGGTCTCGAAGATCGCCCGTGATGTGTCCGAGCGCGTGGCCGACGATGTGGTGCGCAGCGCCAATGTCGAGCGCCTGCAGCAGCTCGTGCACGAGCGCACGCGGGCCCTGGCCGACAAGGAGCAGCAGCTGCAGGCCATCCTTGAAGGCATGCCGGGCATGGTGGCCTACTGGGGGGCCGATCGATGCCTCAAGTACGCCAACCACGAACACCGCACACGGCTGGTCTACAACGGCGACAACGGGGGAGTCGGTCTCGACATGGAGACCCTGCTGGGCCCTGAACGGGCCGCATTCGCTCGCCCGCACGTCGATCGTGTGCTCTCGGGCCTGCCCGCCGCCTTCGAGGTCGGACCGGTCACCGCGCCTGGGCGCGCAAGCGACAGCCACTTCAAGGTCCAGTACGTGCCCGATTTTCGCGACGGCGAGGTGGTGGGCTTCATCGCCATGGGGTTCGACATCACTGACGTCAAGGTGGCTGAATCTGCCGCCGCCGCGGCCAGCCAGGCCAAGAGCGAGTTCCTGGCCAACATGAGCCACGAGATCCGCACGCCGCTCAACGCCGTGCTGGGCCTGGCCCAGGTGGCGGGCCGGCGTTTCGACGGGCAGCCCGCGGCCGCGGTGTTCGGTCAGATCCTGCAGGCGGGCCAGCACTTGCTGGGGCTGATCAACGACATCCTCGACTTTTCCAAGATCGAGGCGGGCAAGCTGGTGCTGCAGGCCACGCGCGTGGACACCGGCGACCTGATCGAACGATCGGTGGCCATGGTGCGGGAACTGGCTGCCGCCAAGGGGCTGTTGCTGCGGGTGTCGCGCGATCCCGCGCTGGCGCCGGCCTACCTGGGCGACCCGGTCCGGCTGGCCCAGATCCTCATCAACCTGCTGACCAATGCCGTCAAGTTCACGGAGAGCGGTTGCGTGGAGCTGCTGCTGTGCGCCCGGGGCGGTGGCGGCCTGGTCATGGTGGTGACCGACAGCGGGCCGGGCATGGACCCCGAGGTGCTTGCCCGACTGTTCACGCCCTTCGAGCAAGGCGATGGCAGCATCACCCGGCGGGTGGGCGGGACGGGCCTGGGCCTGTCGATCACCAAGCGCCTCGTCGGGCTGATGCACGGCGAGATCCGCGTGCACAGCCAGCCAGGGCAAGGCAGCCGCTTCGAGGTGTCCTTGCCCTTGCGCGCCCAGCTGGAGGCCGAACCGATGCCCCTGGGTGCGTTGCAGCCCGCACAGGCCTCGCCTGCTGGCCGCGTGCCGGCGACCATCGGTCAGCGGCTGGCCGGGGTGCGTGTGCTGGTGGCCGAGGACCATCCTGTCAACCGCATGGTGCTGAGCCAGATCCTGGCGCAGGAATCGGCCGTGATGACCGCCGTCGACAACGGGGGCGAGGCGGTCGATGCGGTACAGCGATCGCCGGGCGCCTTCGATGTCGTGTTGTGCGATGTCGAAATGCCCGTGCTCGACGGCTACGAGGCCACGCTGCGCATCAAGGCCCTGGCGCCCGAGCTGCCGGTGATCGGTCTGACGGCGCATGCCTTCGACGATGCCCGCCGGCGCGGGCAGGCCGCCGGCATGTCCGACTACATCACCAAACCCTACATGATCGACGTGCTGGTGGGAGCCATCCTGCACCAGCTGCCGGCGTCGCAGCCAGGCCCGGCGGAGGGCGATCCCATCGTGGCCCCTGGCGGTGGCGTTGACGACGCGGGGGCGGGCGTCAACGACCCCCGCTGGACACTGGACCACCAGGCCCTGGTGGATTACTACGGCGTGTCACCCACGTTCATGCCGCGTCTGTTGCGTTCGGTGCGCGACAGCTGCGTCAGCGAGCCGACTCGCTTGCGCGAGGCGCTGGACGCCGGCGACTGGCAGCGTCTGCGTCAGGTGGCTCATGGGCTGGCGGGCATGGCGGCCAACCTGCTGCTCACCGATCTGCAGCACCTGGCCAACGCGCTGGAAGCGGCGGCCGATCGGGGCAGCCCGGACGCTGCGGGCCTGGTCGACCAACTGGCCGCGGCCGTGGCGGCCGTGCACGCCCAGCTGCCCGAGCTGTGAGGATCACGGCTTGCGCCGTGCGCGCGGGTGGGCGGCGTCGTAGACCCTGGCCAGGTGCTGGAAATCCAGCCGGGTGTAGACCTGGGTCGTGCTGATGTGGGCGTGGCCCAGCAGTTCCTGCACGCCGCGCAGATCGCCGCTGGACTGCAACACGTGGCTGGCAAAGCTGTGCCGCAGCATGTGCGGGTGCACGTGGGTGGGCAGGCCGGCCCGCACCGCCAGCGTGCGCAGGCGCTCGCGCAACTGGTTGTCGCCCAGCCGCCGGCCCAGCCGCCCCACGAACAGGGCGGCCTCGTCGGGCCGGGCGGCCTGGGCGCGCACCGACAACCAGTGCTGCAAGGCCGCCAGGGCCGCCGCGCCCACGGGCACCGTGCGGCGCTTGCTGCCCTTGCCCAACACATGGGCTTCGCCCTGGGCCAAGTCGATCCAGCCGAGCGCCTCCGGGCCGGCCTGTACATCCAGCCCGAGCAGCTCGCCGCTGCGCAGACCGCTGCCGTAGAGAAGCTCCACCATGGCGTGGTCGCGGGCGGCCAGCCAGGGAGCTTCGCGTTGCTCGCGCGTGCGCGCGGGCCCTTGCGCCTGGGGCGGTGGCACGGCCGCGCTGGCCTCGGCCAGGGCCACCGCCTGGTCCACCGGCAGGGCCTTGGGCAAGGGGCGCGCGGGTTTGGGCGGACGGATGCCGTCGACCGGGTTCAGGCTCACCTGGCCATGGCGGGCCAGCTCCTTGAACAGCCCGCGCCAGGCCGACAGGTGCAGGGCGATGCTGCGCGAGCCCAGGCCGCTGGCGTGCAGACGGGCCACCCAGCCCCGCACGTGGTGCGGGCGCACGGCCTGCAGATCCAGCGCCGCGGCGGCCAGGTGTCGCTGCAGCACGGCCAGGGCATCGCCGTAGAGGCCCAGCGTGCGCTCGGCCAGACGGCGCTGGACGCGCAGGCGCGTGAGGTGCTCGTGGATCGCCTCGGCGGTGGTGTCCGGTGCGGCATCCATCGGGGCCGTGGCGTGGGTTCAGTCCAGCAGCCGGGCCAGGGCCGCCGAGGCGACTTCGCCCAGCTGGGTCAGGAAGTCCAGGCCCATGTCGGCGGTGTAGCGCGTGGGGTCGGGCGAGCCCAGCACCAGCAGGCCGAAGACCTCGCCGTCGTGCTGCAGCGGCAGCAGGGCCAGCGAGGCCACGGTGCCGGGGTCGTCCAGCCATCGCGCGGCTTCGAAGCCAGCGTTGACGCCGCAGTAGGGCATGGTCAGGCTGCGTGCGAAAGAGCGCGCGTCGTCGCTGATGACCTGGGCGCAGGGCAGGTCGGTGGTCGCCGGCTTGAGCGGGTGGGCGCTGGTGCCCCACAGGCGCAGGCCCACCTGCGGGATCAGGAACTCGTGCTGCAGCCCCTGGGTCAGGGTGTCGGGCAGGGCGCGGTCGTCGTGCGCCAGCAGCACGGCGCGCACCCAGCGGTGCAGGCGCATCGCAATGGCTTCGTTTTCCTGGCCGTGGCGGATCATGTCCATGATGCGGCGCTCCAGCCCCTTGATGCGGTCGCGCAGCATTTCCATCTGGCGCTCCTGCAGCGACACGGCGCGCTGGCCGTGCGGGCTGGTCAGCTGGATGGCAGCCAGCAGCTGGGCCTGACGCTCGAAGAAGCCGGGCGTGTGGATCAGGAAGTTGGCGATGTCTTCTTCGGTGATGCCTTGCAAGGTCATGGTCGGTTCACAGTTCGGGGATCTCGATCTCGCCGTCAAACACCTTGACGGCCGGGCCGGTCATCATCACCGGCGTGCCCGGGCCCTGCCAGCGGATGGTCAGGCGGCCGCCGCGGGTGTCGACCTCGACCACCGGGTCGAGCCAGCCCAGGCGGATCCCGGCCACCACCGCCGCGCAGGCGCCGGAGCCGCAGGCCAGGGTTTCGCCGCTGCCGCGTTCGTACACGCGCAGGCGGATGTGACCGCGGTCGACGACCTCCATGAAACCGGCATTGACACGACGCGGGAAGCGCTCGTGGCCTTCGATCTGCGGGCCCAGTTCTTCGACCGGGGCGTGTTCGGCGCTGTCCACCCGCATCACGGCGTGGGGGTTGCCCATGGACACCACGGCGACTTCGACCGGGTGGTTGGCCAGGGCCAGCGGCCACAGCTCACAGCCGTTGACGACGCGCGGCGTCAGCCCCTCGGCGTTGAAAGGCACCTCGGCGGGCACCAGGAAGGGCGGGCCCATGTCGACGGTCACGCGGCCATCGGCCTGCAGTTCGGGCTCAATGACGGCCTTGAGCGTCTGCACCCGGATGCGTTGCTTGGGTGTGAGGCCGGCGTCGTGCACGAAGCGAGCGAAGCAGCGCGCGCCGTTGCCGCACTGCTCCACCTCGCCGCCGTCGGCGTTCATGATCCGGTAGGTGAAGTCGGTGCCGCGGCTCGCGTCACCGGGTTCGACGATCAGGATCTGATCGGCGCCCACGCCGAAGCGGCGGTCGGCCAGAAAGCGATACTGCGCCGGGCTCAGGTGCAGGGGCGCGCGGGTGGCGTCGAGCACGACAAAATCGTTGCCCGCGCCGTGCATCTTGGTGAAACGCAGCTTCATGACCCGCATTATCGGCCGGTCGCGGCCCGCCGGATGCGGGGCCCTTCAAGGTTCGATGGTCTGCCCGCTCATGGCGCGGTCCACACTGGCGAGAAATTCGGCCAGGTTCAGCGGCTTGGTCCAGAACGCGTCGAAGCCGGCTTCGAGCGCGCGGTTGCGTTCGTTGAGCATGGCGCTGGCCGTCAGGGCCACGCAGGCCGCTCGCCGGCCGTGGGTTTCGCGCAGGCGCCGCAGCACGGTGTAGCCGTCGCCATCGGGCAACTGCAGGTCGAGCAGGGCAAAGTCGAACGGGGCCTGCTTCAGGGCCTGCAGGCCTTCGTGCACGGTGCCGGCAATCACGAGGTCGACGCCGGGGCGCAGGGCCATGCACTCGCGGATCAGCAAGGTGTTGCTGGGGTTGTCCTCGACGTACAGCATGCGGCCGCGCACGGTAGCATCTTCAGCGATGGTGCCGCCCGTGGCGGCCTGCAGCCCCTCGCTGGACAGGGACGCCCCTGCCGATGCAACGGGAGCCGGCATCAGCGTCAGGCGCAACTCGGTGCCGCCGGCGTCGGGAGCCAGGGCCTCGATGCTGCCCCCCATGGCCTCGATGGCCTGGCGTGCCACCGTCAGGCGCATGTCCGGGGCCGACAGTCCGTCAGCACCGCGGGGCTCGGTGTCGCCCAGCTGCGGTTCGAACAGGCGGGCACGCTGAACGGCGTCCAGGGTCGGGCCCTGGTCACGGATGGCCAGCTGCACCCGGCCATCCGAAAGACGAGTGGCCGACACCACGACCTGGCCATACCGAGGGCTGTGCTGCACTGCGCGCCCGAGGAGGTACATCAGGGCCTGGCGCAATCGACGCGTGTCGGCGCGCACCGAGGGCCAGGTGCCCAGATCCCAAGCCACGATGCGCACCTGACGTGGCGTCGACTGGGGCTCGAGCAAGGGCAGCAGCTCCCCCATCAGGTCCTTCAAGGCGACGGGCCCCAGCGGTGCGGGCAGGGGCGCGCTGTCGATGCGACTGAGGTCCAGGGCCTGGTGGATCACGTCCAGCAGGTGCCAGCCGGCTTGCTCCACATCGTGCAGGTAGTCCACTTGGGCGGCCTGGCGGTCGCGCGGCTGGTTGCGCATCAGCTGGATGAAGCCGATCAGCGCATTGAGCGGTGCGCGCAGCTCGCGGCCGACGCGGGCGGCCATCTCGGTGAGGTCGGGCGCATCGGGGGCCGACAGGGTCTGGCCGGCCTGTGTGACCGCCTGCAGGTGGTGTTGCACGGTCACGTCGATGCACAGGCCTTCACCGCGGATCACGGTGCGTCGCGCGTCGCGGTCGACCGTGCCCAGCCAGATGATCTGGCGGGTCACGCCGTCCAGGCCCTGCCACTCGAGGGACACCTCGAGGTCGTCGTCGGCGGTGATCAGTGCCAGCTCCAGGGCCTCGCGCTGGGCATTGGCCAGCCCCATCTCCATGAGCCAGGCGCTGGCGGGCAGGGGTTGCTGTGTGACACCGAGCAGGCGGTACATGGCCTCGTCGAAGCGGAAGCCGCTGTGCAGCTCGTAGGTCCAGCGGCCCACGCCGGTGGCACCGGCCATCAGCGCCAGGCGGTGCAAGGTCTGTTCGGAGCGGGCCTCGGTGCGACGCCGTTCGGTCACGTCCACCTGGGTGCCCACGAGCTGACGCACCTCGCCATCGTCGCCCCGCGTGCTCGCCCAGTTGATCAGCACGCGGCGCAGTCGCCCGTCAGGCGGGGTCAGCGCGCATTCGAGCTGACCCACGGTCGGGTGACGCAGGCTGGCCAGCAGGCGGCGGCGCAAGTCCTGGCGCTGGGCGGGATGCACCCATCCCAGCCACGCATCGAGCTCCAGGGCACCGGCCTCTTCGTTCAGGCCGTAGATCTGGCGTGATCGGGCGTCGAGCAACACGGTCAGGTCCTCGGTCTGCAATTCCCACAGGCCCACACCGGTGGCCTCGGTGGCCAGCCGCAGCTTGGCGTCGAGTTCGCGCAGCTGGCGTGTGTGTCGGGTGCGGTCGGTGAGGTCGACCGTGGCCCCCAGCACGCCCTGGATGGCTCCGCTGGCAGGGCCGTCTTCGCGCAGCGCCGACATGTGGACCTTGAGCACGCGCTGGCGTCCATCCGGTGGGGTCAGTCGCACGGTCACGTCGCGCGGCTGGCCTTCATGGGCCACGTTGTCGAGCGCCTCGATCATCAGGGACTGGTCTTCGGTGTGCGTCCACTGCTGCAAGGTCGCCGTGGGCAGGGTGCGGGCGTAGCTGGGCAGGCCGAGCTGGGCGGCCACACGTTCGTCCAGGGTGACGGTGCCACGCTGGATGTCCCATTCCCAGATGCCCACGTCGGCCGACTGCGTGGCCAGGCTCAGGCGCTGCGACGTGAGCAGCTGCTGGCGCAGGTGGATGTCGCGCTGGCGGCGTTCGGCGACCAGGCGCACCTTGGATCGCAGCAACTCCAGTCCCAGCGACAGTTCATCGGCCATGCGCTGCATCAGCACGGCCTGGGACGCGGCAAAGCCGTCCTGGGCGTCACAGGCCAGCAACAGCACGGCAAACACCTCGTCTTCCACCTTGAGCGGCAGGGCCACCAGCGCCTGGGCTTCGTCGGGAGCATGCTGCGCAGGCCAGCCGGGGTCATCGGTGCCTCGGCAGGGATGCACGCGGCACAGGCCGTCTTCGGCGGCACGCACCACGGGGTGGTGTTCCCAGTCGGGGTCGTCCAGGTTGAACGGCCCCGGCAAGGCCAGTTGCGATCGGTCGCCGGCCAGGCTCAGAGGCACGCTGACCTGTTGCCGCTCGGCATCGATGGGTACCACGGCGGCGGCCAGGTAGCTGCCTCGCATCACGAGCACGCTGCACACGCGTTCGAGCAGGGTGGCCTCGTCGTCGCAGCGCATCATCAGGCCCAGCACCTCGGCGATCAGGTCGATCGCCTGGCGCATCTGGCCCACTTCCATCAGCATGTCGCTGCTGGGCAAGCCCGAAATGGGCGCGACATCCATCACGCCCAGGGGCTGGTCGTGGTCGTCACGCAGGCCCACCTTGATCTGCGGCATGCGCTCGCTCTGCCCGTCGGGGCGCAGGCGGGGTTCGGACCAACGCACCACCGGCTCCGGGCTGAGCAGCGCACGGCGGTCGTCCTGCAGCAAGCGCTCGCCCAAGGCCGATCCCATCAGGCCGGTGAGGTCGGGGGCGGTGTCGGTGTTCGGCGTGGACGGCTGCACGCGATCAACCTGCCCAGGCAGGTTGATGTAGCGGTAACGCAGGTCGGCATCCTTGACGGTGACGTGCACAGCCAAGTGGTCGGCGATGGTGTCGAAGTCCACGCCGATGGAGCGTCCGTGCTTGTACAAGCTGGCCAGTTGCTGGGCCAGATCCGTCAGTTTTTTCACACCCGCCTTGTCCTTGTCGTTGTTGCTGCGCTGGCGCGCGCCTTCTTGCGGGCGCGGTTTACATTTGTACATCAAATCGTCACGCGCCAACCCCTGGTTTCACCTGTAGGCCCGGGTGTCTGCCCGGGCTTTGTCGAGCCATGTCGCGATGTGGAAGGCGCCGGCTGTTCAGCTGTGCAGGCGGAACCGGGTCACCGTCTGCGCGAGGGCCTGGGCTTGCTGCTGCAGGCTCTGGGCGGCCGCGGCCGATTGTTCCACCAGGGCCGCGTTCTGCTGCGTCATCTGGTCGAGATCACCCACGGCCTGGGACACCTGGGCAATGCCGTGGGCCTGCTGCTGGGTGGTGTCGGCAATGCTGCCCATTGCATGGCCCACCTGCTGGATGGACTGCACGATCTCGTTCATGACCACGCCAGCGTCACGCACACGCTGCGAACCGACCTCGACCCGGTCGACCGACTGGCTGATCAGCGTCTTGATCTCGCGCGCGGCCTGGGCGCTGCGCTGCGCCAGCGAGCGGACCTCGCCGGCCACCACGGCAAAGCCGCGACCCTGCTCGCCGGCCCGGGCCGCTTCCACGGCGGCGTTGAGCGCCAGGATGTTGGTCTGGAAGGCGATGCCGTCGATCACGGCGATGATGTCGGCAATCTGGCGCGACGCCTGGCTGATCGCCTCCATCTGCTGCACCACGCTGCCAACCACTTCGCCGCCGTGCGTGGCCTGGTGGGTGGCCGTGCCGGCGAGCTGGTTGGCTGCCGCGGCCGACTGGGCCGAACGTTCCACGGTTTCGTTGAGCTGTTCCATTGACGACGCGGTCTCTTGCAGGTTCGAGGCCGTCTGCTCGGTGCGGCTGGACAGGTCTTGATTGCCGGCGGCGATCTCGGTGCTGGCCGTCAGCATGGATTCCGACGATTCACGCACCGCCGCCACCATGCCCCGCAGCCCTTCCTGCATGGCCTTCATCGAGGTCATCACCCGGGCAATTTCGTCTCGGCCACGGGGGTTGATGTCGTGGGTGAGGTCGCCTTGCGCGATGGCTTGGGTGATGGTTTCCGCGCGCTGCAGCGGGCCGGTGATCGACGCAATCGTCAGGCCCATCAAGGGCAGGAACACGATGCCCGGTGACAGCAGCAGGGCCCACAGCAGCACGATCGACCGTGATGCCCGCTCGTTGCTCGCTGCGGCGCGGGCATCGGCCAGCTTCTTCACATCGGTGGCCAGGCGCGCGGTGGCAACTTCCAGGCCTTCAGCCTGGGCGCGCACATCGGCCGTCGACTGGAAGGCCTCGGCCGCCGAGGTGATGGCCGCCGACAGGATCAGGTCGAGCGTGGTCGACAGGCCTTTCTCATAGGCACTCAGCCCTTGATCCAGCGCTTTGACCTGCTGGGCAATTTCGGCGGTGGGCGCACGCTGCTCCAGGGCCTTGAGCGATGTGCGCACCTCGAGCACGCGAGCCTTCCAGGCTTTCACGTGGGTCTCGGCCGACACCGAGTCGCCCGTGTTGATGATGGCGGCGTTTTCATGGCCCCGCATCTGGCCGACCAGGCGCGCCAGTTCCACCATGCGCTGCGTGGCGGCGAACTCCTGCTGGGAAAAACCCTCCAGCGAGTTGCGCAACTGCAGCAGCTGCCAGCTGGTGACCGATCCCACCAGCGAACCGATCCCGATCACCAGGGCCATGCAGGCCAGCAGCCGTGACCGGATCGAAAAGCCCCTCAGCCATGTGATCCAGGCGCTCATGTCGTTCGTCCCCTCGGTTACCGCACTCCAGGGGTCGGCGACACCGCCCGCACGCTGGTGGGACAGGCCGACCCTGCGTTCGATATCGGCAGGGCCGGCCGGGAATTGAGTGCAATCGCGGGGTGTCAGTACACGCCCGGGCTGCCTTCGGGGCGTGTCTTGAAGCGCTTGTGCACCCACAGGTACTGAGGCAGGCGCTGACGGATCTCGCCTTCGATGTAGCGGTTCAGCCGCGCAGTGTCGGCTTCGGCGTCGGCGGTCGGGAAGCCCTCCAGCGGCGGCAGGAAGTGCACGCGGTAGCCCTGGCCACCGGGCAGCAGTTCGGCGATCACCGGCTGCACGACCATGTTCATCATGCGGGCCAGTCGCGATGGGGCCAGCAACGTGGCCGCCGGCACGCCGAAGAAGGGCACGAAGGCCGCATCGCGCGCGCCGAAGTCCATGTCGGGCAGGTTGAAGAAGCCCCGTCCCTGTTTGACGGCGCGCAACAGGGGCTTGACCG